>Ga0182038_10000030_pt1 | contig 66497 bp, 75 predicted proteins | sample sta12Can44000108_FD_125976 | JGI IMG/M metagenome (GOLD analysis project Ga0182038, IMG submission 125976) | Lab enrichment of tropical soil microbial communities from Luquillo Experimental Forest, Puerto Rico - statanox.12C.anox.44.000.108 | ecosystem: Environmental > Terrestrial > Soil >...
CCGCTCGTTCGCAGCTCCTATCACGCGGCCGACTTTCGTCCGGTTGTCCGCTGAGGATGGAAGCGGCCAAGATCGCGGCGGTCATTCCCGCTTATCACGAAGAGAAACACATCGGCGACGTTGTCTGGCGAACGCGGCAAAAACTCGATGATGTTCTGGTGGTCGACGATGGTTCCGGCGACAAAACGGCGGACCGCGCGCGCGCAGCCGGCGCCCAGGTCATCATCCATGAACAGAATCGCGGCAAGGGTGAAACCATCAAGACAGGATTGCGTCACTGGCTGGAGCGCAATGTCGATTTTGTAGTCATTCTCGACGCCGACGGCCAGCATCGGCCGGAGGAAATCGACCGATTCATTGCGGCCGCGCTTTCAGCAGAGGAACCGGAACTGATTGTCGGCAACCGGATGAAAGATCTTTCTTCGATGCCGCGACTGCGGCAATTCGTGAATCGTTGGATGAGTCAACGCATCAGCGCGGTATGCGGCCAGGAGATTCCCGACACGCAGTGCGGTTTTCGAATGTTACATAAGCATTTGATTCCGGAATTGCTCGGTGGCGCAGCCCGATTCGATTATGAAAGCGAAATGCTCATCATTGCGTGTCGAAAGGGTTTTCGGATCGATTCCGTCCCGATCAGCACCGTTTACTCAGACGAAGTCAGCAGCATTCATCCGGTGCGCGACACCATTCGCTTCTTCAAGTTGATGCGGCAATACAAAAATTCGTAACCGAAACTATGGCTTTTTCGCCGGTAGCAGTTTGCTGCTCGCGCATCAGAATGACAAGCCGTGCTATATGACGAAAGCCGAAAATTCAAGCCGGCTTAACGGTTGATAGAGTTATTCACGCCAGCGCGAATGCTGCAGATAAGCTGGATTATGGCCGACCTTTTCCCGCCGCTCGGCGATTCGGTCAGCGAGCCATTCACACCACTCCGCGTACTTTAGAGTACCGGTGCGTTCGCGCTCTCGTTGCATCCAACTCCTGCCGCGTGACCAAAACGCTAAGGTGACGCCACCAATCAGATCGTCCACGGTTTGAAGATCGACATTGCGCCGGAATACCATGTAACCAACAGTTTCCAGTCGCACGCCGAACTCAATTATTGCGCGTTGGACCTCTGGCCCAGCTGCTTCGACATCGGACGCTGGAGCGGCATCAGGCAGTTTGCCGATGAGATCGAGCATGCGCGTCCAACCTTCGCTTTGAACGGTTTCGATGAGCATAACTGCGGCCGTGTCGCGGCGTTTGATATTTCCCTGTCGCACCTGGACCGCTGCGAAGATGAGGGCGCCGACAATGGCGACAGTAGAAATCAGATTCAGCCAGGCCGCGAGATCGAGATGCATTCGGCGCGGCTAAATTAATCCGCGTTTGCGAAAGTCGCCCATGTTTCCTCCGCTCGAACGCTCGATCATGTCGATTGTGAATTTTAGGAGGCAAACTTCCCACGCGTCGTCCACTCCTTGAATTACGGCGCTGAGCGGATCGTCGCGATGTTGCACATACGATTTCGTGCGCTCGATCACCGATTCGATCGGGTCGCGAAACATCTGTTCGGTGACGTCGGTCTTGCGGAACTGAAATCCGTAGCGGAGCACCGCGATATTGCGCGCGTGTTCGCGAAGTTGCTCAGCGTAGCGTTGCGCTTTCTCGCCAAAGCCTTCGAGCAACAGGCGACTGAAGTGTTCCGGCGTCAAAATCTGTGGCCGGTCGGCGTGAATTTTTCCATCGCGAACGCGGACTTCGTTAACCCGATCCATCAGCTCCGAGATCAGATAAAAACGGAAGCTGGTTGTGCCGAACGTGGCGATCTTCTGCTCAGGGGCGAGAATCACCTGGGTGTTTTCAATTGCGTATTGAAAATCGTCTTCTTTCACTTTTATCGCGGCAATTTAAATCAGCGCGCGGTTCTTTCAATCCAGCGCGGAGGCTTCGAACGCGCAGGTGTCGATCTCCCGAACCCGTGCTGATCGCCAGCGCAAGACGGCCTCGCCGGTAAAGATGATGAGCGCAAGCCAGATTAAAATAAAGGTAACAAGATGTCCGCGTGTGAACGGTTCGCGATAAAGAAACGCGCCGAGAAAGAACGAGCCGATCGGCGAAAGGTATTGGAGGAACCCGACCGTAATCAGACGGAGATGCCGCGTCGCGTAACCGAACCAAAAGAGCGGGACGGCAGTGACAATGCCGGTGCTAATTAACAAAATCGACAACCACCAACCAGCGCGGCCGAAAGCGACTGTGTCGGAGCATTGAAGATTAAAAAGAAAAATCACGGCAAGTGGAACAAGGAGAATTGTTTCCAGAAACAGTCCGGGAATCGCAGCCGTTCCGGATTGTTTTCGGAGTAATCCATAGAGTCCGAAGGTGACGCAGAGCGAAACGGCGATCCAGGGAAAGCGGCCGTAGCCGAACGTGAGATTCAATACGCCGAGCGCGGCGAGAAGGACGGATGCGAGTTGCCAGCGAGTGAGACGTTCGTGCAGAAAAACTGCAGCAAAAAGAACGTTTATCAGCGGCGTCATGAAATAGCCTAGACTCGTTTCGATGACACGGCCGATATTGACTGCGTAGATGAAAAGGAACCAGTTGAACGCGATGGCCAGTCCGCCGGTCAGGCAAAAAATCCGCGCCCGCGGCAAACGAATGATTGCGATCACCTCCAACCAGCGGCGCTGCCAGGTGAGAACGGTCGAGAGAAAAATGGTCGTCCAGACAAAACGATGCGCGAGAATCTCAGCTGCGGGAACGGCGGCGATCAGTTTCCAATAAATCGGGATCAGACCCCAGGTTGTGAAGCAGGCGATCCCGGCGATGAGACCAAGGGCTTCGTGGAATTTGTCCGGACAAGTGCGCTCGCCAGGCGGCGGGTCCGTCCTATTGGCGGACAAGATCGACATCCGGTTGCTATTTCACGAAACAGAGTTGGTGGATCGGCCGCTCCGCGGGCGATATTAATTTTTGGCCCAAAAGCTTTCGCGGCGACTATTTAGCATTGAGCAAGGGACTGGTCGATCTACCAATCCAGTTTACTTTTGCGCGACGGGTGGGACGAGAGAAAGAAAGGCCGCGTAGCCTGCGTGCTCCATGTCTTCTGTTGGAATGAAATATAACGCCGCCGAGTTAATGGCATAACGTTTTCCAGTTGGCGAAGTTGGATCCTGAATTAGGTGGCCAAGATGGGCATTACTGCGTTTCGCGCGCACTTCAACGCGATGCATGTCGTAGGAGTTATCGTCACGCTCAACGATCAGATCTTTCGAGAGCGGTTTGCCGAAGGTCGGCCGCCCGGTGCCGCCGTCGAATTTGTCGACGGATGAGAAGAGCGGTTCGCGGGTAATAATATCGACATAAATTCCAGGACGAAAGTTGTCCCACAGTTTGTTTTTGAATGCCGTCTCCGTGCCGTTCTCGCGGACGACGTGATATTGCTCCGGCGACAAACGTTTGCGCAATGTCGCGTCATCGGGTAGGGGACGGTTTGGATCGAATCCGGTCATCGTCTCTTTAACGCTGTGCGCAAAAACCACGAAGTAAAGGACCACGGCAATCGCCAGAACTGCGATAATGATCCCGATGACCAGGCTTACGCGCGACGCGTCACCACTTTGGATTCGACCGCCCTCGTTCATCTGCGAGTCTCTCCGTCAACAGTGAACCAAAAAGAGAGGCTCAAGTCACTCTTTTTTTTGAACGGAACGAGATATTGAGAGTAACCCTCGTCTTCCATTTTATCGGTGGGAACGAATCGCAAAGCAGCGGAATTCGGCGAATACGCCGAGCCACAGCGTCACATGTGACGAACGCTTTGAAGGATGTCGAATCCGATGCATGCGCAGTTCCCTGTTGCTGTTGTCATTCCTAAATGTTTGACAATTCGAAGCGCGTTAACCATCAAACTTTTTTTAAATAATTCGCAGCTAGAACCGTTGATCGGTTTGGCAAAACTATCCGCGGTTATTTTTTCTTTTCGAAGAGAGACAGGTATTGGCCGTAACCTTCGTCTTTTAACTTTTCGACCGGAATGAATCTGAGCGCGGCCGAGTTGATGCAATAACGTAGTCCGCCTTTTTCTGTCGGACCATCGTCAAACACGTGGCCGAGATGTGAATCGGCTTTACTGCTACGGACTTCGGTTCGATCCATCCCCAATGTGCGGTCTGATTTTTCGGCGACGTTGTTTTTGTCGATCGGTTTAGTAAAACTGGGCCAGCCACTGCCGCTGTCGAATTTATCGAGCGAAGTGAAAAGCGGTTCGCCGCTGACGACGTCGACATAAATGCCGGCGCGATGGTTGTCCCAGTATTCGTTGCGGAACGGCGGCTCGGTGCCGCATTGCTGAGTAACGTGATATTGTTCGGGGGTCAGTTTTTTCTTTAACTCCTCGGCCGAGGGTTTGGTGGCAGTTTGATCGCTGGTTGATTGAGTTGTCATAGAGGTTGACTGGGTAGAGGACGGACCCGGAGCCTGACCGCGGGCGCGATTGAGGAAAATCATCACCGCGATCAACGCCACGAAGATAACCGCGCAGAAAAGGAGCATTCCGCGCGAGGAAGGTGGTGGGCGTTTCGGGAGTTGAATCATGTAGTGGGATTAGACAGTGATTTGCGTCGTTTGTTTAATCCCGTCGGCCAACTTCGTGGACCTGAATGTAACGTCGGAACACGAGCAATCCAAGAGGCGCAACCGATGCCGCGCAAGCGAAGATGAACCACATGATTCCCGAATGGCGCGGTCCGTTTTCCGGACAAAATGCCGCCAGTAAAAACCCTGTCGTTCCAATCAGAAGTTTGCCGACCAGAAACGGAAGGTAGGCGAGCGATCCATACGACGCCTCCTGGCCGAGCGGCGCGATGGACGCAGCGTATTCGTAAACACGGGGGGAATAGAAGGCTTCGCCGATGGAAAAGACCGTGAGGTAAAGCGCAGACATGATGTAATACGGGTGGATCGCTCCGGTCAGTTGCAGATAACCGTGACCGAGCGCGCTTCCGATGACGCTGTTTGCCGCTGGCACAAACCAGTCCGTCGGCAATGCCATTATGAAAACTCCGGCCGCGCAAATGAGGCTGCCGATGACGACAATGCGATACGACGCGATGCGTTGGGTCAGCGCCCCAACAATCGGCGCGAGAATAATGATGATAACGGCGTTGATCCCGGCCAGCTTCCCGACCGGCGCATTCAATCCCATCTCGCGATCACCAAATGTCGGAAACACATAGTCCATCTGGAGGAAGATCGCCTTTAGGAACCCAATGAAAACAAAGAACAGTAGCAGCCGGTAAAATGCCGATTGCCCGATCAGTCGCTGAAAAAGCGCGACCGTGTCGCGCGTGGCTTTCTGCACGGTTCGCGCGATCTCTGTCCAAAAGCCGGAGCGCGCGCCATCCCCTGCCGTCACGGTGCGGTCGTGTTCCGCGTCGCGTCGCAAAAAATAAATCGTCGGGAAAAGCACAATCTCGAGCGCGAGGCTAACTGCGAAGAGCTGTTCATGTGTCGTCGGCTGGAAGCCTCTGATGCTCACATGGAGGTCGAGCGAACGAACGAAATCGAAAATGTAACCGGCGATGAGATAGCCGACATTCATGAGCGCGTAGATGATCGAGAACGCGATCGAACGTTGCGCGGTTGCGGAGTAAACGCGCGTGGCGGCGAGCAGGACCGGTGTTCCAAGCGCTTCGCCAATCGCCAGTGGAAGAAGCCCGCAAAGAAGCGCGAGCCATGGAATCGTAGTGAAAACCATGACGCTGCGCGCAAAGGTGCAGATCGCGACGCCGAGAAAAAAAGTTCGCCGCAACCCGATTGCGTCCGTCAGTGAACCAGCGAGCAACGTGAAAATCGTCATTGCCGGGGCCCAGACCCAGCCCACCAATTCGCGCGCCGCTTGATCGCTAAAGCCAAGATCCTTCGACAGCCACAGCACTATCGTTTTGTTCGTTATCGAATAAGCGGTGTAGATGAAAAGTTTGATCAGGAACGTGAGCCAAAGCTCGCGCCGCGCTGTCTTGAGGACGGTGAACTTCGCGATGAAACCGCGAATGCCAGAGGGCGCAGGGACATGTTCCTCGGGCGCGACTGCTTGCTTCAAGGTTTCTGGCACGACGATGTCGATCTTAGCACACTGACGGCTCGCTCGCTGTCGGCGCTGCAGTTAAAATTTTCAGCGACTCAGCAATCGATGAAGCGCACATGGACGATCATCGGCGTAGGCAACGTTCCCGCCAGTTTCAAATGGTACCAGTCGCTCTTTGGCCAGCGGGAGATGCGTCTCGTCCATGAGGGCTGGGGTCAGGTCCTGGATACAGATGGAACCGTTCTGCTCTGTCTCCACCAGTGGGGCGCGCATGAGCATCCAACCTTGATGAGCCCTGAGATTGCGCCACCTGGCAATGGTTTGTTGCGATTCTTTCGCGTCGACGATTTCGATGTAGCGTTGGAAAGAGCGCGTGCCATGGTTGGGGGATTCGAGGAGGAACCTCATCGAAATCCGAATACCGGAACTATGGAGTTTTCCGTTCGAGATCCCGATGGCTACTACGTCACGATTAGTTCTGCGATCTAATCAAACGATGAACCCAACCGCAAGCCGCTGCGCGGCGAGCGGCTCCTCATAAAATTTCGGCCACAAACTCGCGTGCGTCGAACGGCGCGAAGTCGTCGATCTTTTCGCCTGTACCACTGAACCGCGTCGGGATTTTCAACTCATCCTGGATTGCGAGCACGATTCCGCCTTTGCCGCTGCCGTCGAGCTTGGTCACGATCAGGCCGGTGAGACCCAACGCTTGATGAAACTCGCGCTCCTGACTGAGCGCATTGCCGCCGGTGGTCGCATCGACAACTAAGAGGGTTTCATGGGGCGATTCGCCGCCTGCCGCGCCGTAGAAGAAACTTCATGTCTGAGGTGCGAGCCGCACTGGCGTTGGACTGCCTTACTAGACAGGATTTACAGGATTCATTCGATTTACAAAAAGGATGTCGATCTTGGTCCTTCCAATCCCAAAATCCTGTTAATCCTGTCTTTCTTTTTGCGAATGTGAAACCGGTTCGCGCGCGGGACGATCGAGATCTTTGCGAATCCGGTCGAGAATTCCGTTCACGAAAGCGCCGGATTCAGCGCCGCCAAAGGTCTTGGCGAGCTCGATCGCTTCATTGATTGAAACAACTGGGGGAATGTCTTCGCGATACAACATTTCGTAAATCGCGAGCCGGAGAACGTTGCGATCGACTGCAGAAATGCGATTCAGATTGTAGTTTTCGCAATAGCGTTTAATTCGTTCGTCAATTTCCGGCAGGTGTTCGATCATCCCCTCAATCAGTGGCTGCGCAAATTCACGGACGCTCGGTTTGACCGGACAAAATTCCCAAAAGTCATCGATTCGCTTCGGACCTTCGCCGCGCTGAAGATCGCGCCAGAAATGATATTGAATGGTTGCTTCCCGTGCGCGTCGCCGTTTTCCCATACGTCTATTTATTTCGCAACTTCCAGATCACGTTGGAAATCTCGACCGCAGCCCGGGCCGCTTCAGTACCGCGATTGATCTCGCTTTCCAAACATCGCGCACGCGCCTGATCTTCGTTATCGAAAGTTAAGACCGCGTTGATGACAGGGACGCCATGAGTGATTGCGATTCGTTGAAGCGCATCCGTGACCGAGCGACCCAAATTTTCCGCGTGATTTGTTTCACCCTGCAAAATTACACCAATCGCAATGATGGCGTCTCCCTGCTTTTGCAACGCGAGCTCGCGAACCACGATTGGAATCTCAAACGAGCCGGGAACCTCGGTGAGCGTTGTGGTCGCGTCAGGGGCGAGCAGGCGCAACTCCGCTGTCGCGTGATCAATCAAACCCTGGACATAAGTGGAGTTGAATTGACTCGCGACAACCGAGAAATGTCGCTTGGCGCCGATGACGGTCCGCGGCTGAGGGGAGATCAAGTTCGACATCGCCCTTTAATGCTCTAACAAATCAGTCTCAGCAAGAGCACTGGCGACGCGAGGAATGCGGCCGCCATAAATTTAGGTTCTTTCGGCTGCCGGACGCGCAACAACCAAACCGGTCAACAAGAAAATTAGCGCTGCGGAAAACAAACAATATCGGCAGAATGCGTGAAGCCGGAACGCCTGCACGTAGAGTAGCCAGAGTGTCATGCAAAACATCGCTACCACGGTCCAGGTCAAAAATGTTCGAGCGCGCGCGTAGCCAAATACTGAAAATGTAGCAAAGCTGAACACACTGAAGTAGGCGAGCGCCCCCAATCCGCTCACCGGGACGCGGCCGATCTTCGCGTAACTGCTGCCCAGAACTTGAAAACAATCGGATGAACCGCCGCAAACCGCGGTTTCTCCCGACAAATACAGCACCGTGAGATAAGTGGCTTCAGCCAAACCGACGAGTGCGATTAAAGCCGCGGCGATATAAAAAATTGTTTGAGAGCGCGAACCCCAAGACGTGGGTCTCACCGTTGTTGGCGCTTGAGATTTCATGAGGAAGGCTTCGTGCTTTTGACTGCGTTCTCGACCAATGCTGGCAGCTTGTTCGGGTCCGTGTCGCTCGGCGGTACGGCCTGGTTGTTCAGGAAAAGTGTCGGCGTTGTTTTTACACCGATGGCTGCGCCGCGGTGCTGATCGGTTTCGACTTGCTGCTGCACTTCAGGGCTGTCCATGTCGTTTCTGAAACGGCTCAAATCAAGTTGAAGCATCCCGGCGTAAGCCTGGAAGAGCGAGCGCGCGTCCTTGGAGTGACTCCAAACTTCCTGCTCGCGGAAAAGCAGATCGTGCATCTGCCAAAATTTCCCCTGCTGGCCGGCGGCTTCGGCCGCACAGGCCGCTTCCTTCGCGTGAGCATGCATCGGCAGCGGAAAATTCCGGTAAATGACGCGAATGTTATACTGCTTTTGCAGTTGGTTGATCGACTCGGAGAGTCTTCCGCACGGTGGACATTGGAAGTCTCCGAACTCCTCGAGCGTTACTAACGCATCTGCCGGCCCAAGAACATGAACGGCCTCGCCAGAGGGCGCCGCTTCCGTCCGGGAAATCTTGAGAGCCGGGTTCGCGGAACGTTTAACACGATAAAAATAAGCGCCGCCGCCAATTGCGAGCAGCCCGACTACAACCACGATTATGAATGGAAGGAATCGTTTCATGAAATAGGTCGGAAGATATAGCGCAGGTGTCCGATTCTCGCGAGTCCGCACTTGCTTGAGGCCGCTCGCAGAACCGGAGTTGCGCCGACCACTGAAACTAGAGAAGATGCCCGAGCTTGGTCTTCTTGGTTTCGAGATACCTTTCGTTGTGCGGATTCGATTCCGTTCGAATCGGAACCTGTTCTACCATTTCGAGTCCATAACCTTCCAGCCCGATCACTTTCTTCGGATTGTTCGTTAGAAATCGAAACTGCCGCACGCCGAGATCGAAAAGAATCTGCGCGCCGAGTCCGTAATCGCGCAGATCGGCGGGAAGTCCGAGCTTCGTGTTCGCTTCGACAGTATCGAGCCCTTGTTCCTGCAACTTGTAGGCGTGAATTTTTGCGGCGAGACCGATCCCGCGGCCCTCTTGTCGCATGTAAACCAGCACGCCGTTGCCCTCTTCCGAAATCTGGCGCAACGCCGCGTACAATTGATTGCCGCAATCGCATCGTCGCGAACCAAACACGTCACCGGTGAGACATTCGCTGTGCACGCGCACCAGCGTCGGTTTGTTTTTGTCGATCTTCCCTTTGACCAGCGCAAGATGATGCATCCCGTCGAGCAGTGATTGATACAGGTGCAGATCGAAATCACCGTAATCGGTCGGCAATCTCACGATTTGTTCGAGCTCGACTAACTTTTCGCGCTTCCGGCGATACGCGATCAGACTTTGGATCGTGCAAATGCGCAGCCCGTGTTTTTTGCGAAACTCCATCAGCTCGGACAATCGCGCCATCGTTCCATCGTCATGCAAAATCTCGCAAAGCACGCCGGCTGGTTGCAGCCCCGCCATTCGAGCAAGATCGACAGCCGCCTCCGTGTGGCCGGCCCGTCGCAAGACGCCACCATCTTTCGCACGCAATGGGAACACATGACCTGGCTGCGTTAGATCGTCTGGTGACGAATGAGGATTCGCAATCGCGAGAATCGTCGTTGCGCGATCGTACGCGCTGATCCCGGTCGTCACTCCGCGCGCCGCATCCACCGAAACTGTGAAATCGGTCCGCTGAGCCTCGCGGTTTTGTGTCACCATACGTTGCAGACCGAGCTGCTCCGCGCGTTCGTTCGAAATCGGGACACAAACCAAACCGCGGCCGTGCGTTGCCATGAAGTTCACTGCCTCCGGCGTCACCTTTTCCGCCGCTATCACAAGGTCGCCCTCGTTTTCGCGATCAGCGTCGTCCGTCACGATCACTATCCGGCCCTTGGCGATGTCGCTCACCACGTCGTCAATCGCGTCGAACTGAAACGTCTCCCTTGTCTGCGAGATCATGGACGCCCACAGCTTACCGTTCTCCGCGACTCTGAGCAACCCAGTGTAATCTTCCTCTTCCGCTCACTCTTAATACCACTTCTGCTATTGCGGCGATTGTAGTTGCTTTCCGATCACCAAGCTGACGAAGACGATGAAGGCTGCCAGGCACTTCCCGCGAGTGCTTCGCGTTCTCAGTAGTGATCCCTAACGACTCGCGCTCGAGGCCACAATTGCTTCCTCGCTACATCGCGGTTGCTACCTTGTTCCCAATGGCCGGCTCATTTGGTAATCCGGGATTTCGCCAACCCTGGACTCCTCGACCAGGCGCTTGATTTGCTTCGTCGTCAAACGTGTGGCCATCCCGTTTCTTTTTCGATTAGCGATAGGACATGCATACAGAAAATCTTGCAGCGCGACGCGTGGCAAAATTGGCACGTTCATTGGCGCCGTGCCCCGCTGTACAACTTCTTCGCTAGATTCACAACATAACTCCGCGAGACCGTCTGGCGGCAGTCGTGGTCCAGGATGTCGATAAAGCTTTGGAAAGCGTCGAGCGCAGCGGGCGGCGTTCGTTTCTCCCGGGCGGTGTAAAGATGTCGTGAGGCGTCAAGCGCGTGCCGGATTGCAGTCTTCGAAATGCTCAGGGCGCGACTGAGTTGATCGAGGTGCTCCGGTCTGAACGCCTTGGGGTGGGGGAAACCGTTTTCGCTGTGCAGCCAGATCCAAAGCGTGGATTGCGAGACCTGAATTCTCCTCGCAAGGTCGCGGACCGAAAATCGGAGTCGGTGCCGCGCCGAATCGATCAGTTTTTGAAAAGGCGAGTGCGGGGCTCGGTAATGAATTAATCGGCCACAGGGCGGAACGCGACGTAGCGTTTTGCGTTGGGTTATTAGTCGGGGCATTTGCCAGACATTACGGTGTCTTTCTAAGAAAAGCAATCTTCAATACGGTGCCTTTCAATGAAAGGCACACTTTTTGAGGGAAGGTGAACGCGATGAGAACGATGATCGGGTTTGAATTGCTCGCGCGATTTACAGCGCGATTGAGTGCCAGGCCGTCTTCATCTCGACCGTATCCAGAATCCAGTAAGCGTGTTTCGCTTCCGGGCCGCGACACTTTTTCTGAAAGATCGCGTCCGGGTTAGCGCTCCACGTGTGCTGGAAGCGCGACAAAAATGTAAGCAGCGCCCCGACTTTTCCGCGAGCCCGGCAGCATACGGCCGTTCTCGGCGCGAACGAATTTTCCGCTGATGAACAGCTTGTATGTCTTTTGGACCGCCAGCCGAGTCTGCTTTCGTTGCACGAAGCGAGGATTGCGTAAAACTGCTGGAAAGGAAATGCTAAACCGCTGATGTCGATCCAGAAATCGGAGAAAATCTTTATCGCCGGCCGTCGCGGGATGGTGGGCAGCGCATTCGCCCACACGCTCGAAGGGCGAGGGTTCGCCAAGCTGACCAAGCGCAATCGGAGCGAGCTCGATCTCAGTGATTCCACAGCCGGTGCGAACTTTTTCGGGAAAGAAAAAGCGGAGATTGTCATTTTGGCGGCGGCGAAAGTGGTCGGATCCAAAGGCGAGTTGAGTTGGGACAAAACGAAACCGGACGGCACACCCGGAAAACTTCTCAATCTTTCCAAATTGCGCGCGCTCGGTTGGGCGCTGACGGTTCTGCTTCACGACGGCATCGCGCGAACTTACGATTGGTTTCTAAGAAACATTGCCAAATGAAAAAACTTCGCGTCGGCGTGGTCGGCGTCGGTCACATCGGAAGCAATCACGCCCGGCTTTATTCCGAAATTGCAAATGCGGACTTCACCGCGATCTACGATGTCGATGTGACGCGGGCCAATTCGATTGCGAAAAAATACGGCGGTACCGTCGCGAAATCCCTCGAGGAATTCACCGTGCTCGTGGACGCAGCTTCAGTCGCGACGCCGACCAATTCGCACTATGAAATCGCACGCCCGCTTTTGGAGAAAGGCAAACATCTGCTCATGGAAAAACCGATTACCGAAAACCCGCGGCATGCGACCGAGCTCGCGGAATTGGCTGCGGGTAATCAATTAATTCTTCAAGTCGGACACGTCGAACGATTCAATCCGGTTCTGAGCGCGCTTGAAGCGCGCCTCACCCATCCGCGGTTCATTGAGGCGCATCGGCTTTCGTCTTATCCGAATCGCAGCACCGACATCGGCGTAGTCCTCGATCTCATGATTCACGATCTGGAAGTCATTTTGTATCTCGTGCGCTCGCCGGTTCAGAGCATCGATGCCGTTGGGATTCCAGTTTTGAGCAAAGGAGAAGACATTGCTAACGCGCGAATCCGTTTTGAAAGCGGTTGTGTGGCAAATGTGACTTCAAGTCGGATCAGTCCCGAGCGCATGCGCAAGATCCGCGTTTTTCAGGAGGACGCTTACCTCTCACTCGATTATGAAAAACAAAGCGGCGAAATTTATCGCCGTGAGGCTGGAAAAATTACGCGCGACAAAGTTCCGATCGAGCGCGAGGAACCATTAAAGCAACAACTCACGTCGTTTATCGAATGTTCGAGTACGGGGCGCGAGCCGCGCGTTTCGGGATTTCAGGCAACTGCGGCGCTCGAGCTGGCAGTCGAAATTACCAAGCGAATCGAATCGAGTGGCTAAAACCATTTACTTTGCCGCGGGCGAGGCGAGCGCGGACAATTATGGAGCGGCGTTAATGCGCGCTCTGCGCAACGCTGATCCTGATCTTCGGTTCGTCGGACGCGGTGGACCGCAAATGAAGTCGGTGGCTGACGCGGATTTTCAAAACTGGATCGACCAATCCGGCGTGCTCGGCCTCTGGGAAGTGATCAAGCACTACGGCTACTTTCGAAAGCAGTTCCATGGAGCGCTTGGTGAAATCGCAACGACCAGACCGAGCGCGGTCGTGTTGATCGATTACCCGGGATTCAATTTGCGACTCGCGCGGGCGTTGCGAAAACAATCGCCGTCCCCAAAGATCATTTACTACATCAGCCCTCAGGTATGGGCGTGGAACCGTGGCCGAATCAAAAAGATGGCGATGTGGCTCGATTTAATGTTCTGCATCTTTCCGTTCGAAGCTGAGCTTTACAACGAAAGTGGATTGCGCACGATCTTTGTCGGTCATCCGATGATCGAGCGGTTGAGCGCTAAAAGGATCGACACTGGGCGCGATCCGAACCTCGTTGGGTTGTTTCCGGGGAGCCGATCGCGTGAAGTCAGGAAAATTTTTCCGATTCTGATCCAAACGGCCCGAGAACTTCTGAGAACGAAACCGAAGTTGCGTTTCGAAGTTGCAGCTGCGTCGGATGAGTTGGCGCGACAAATGGAAGCAATGTTAGATCAGCAAGATCGAGATCTGTTCGCAATCAAAGTCGGACAGACTGTCGAAATTATGCAGCGCGCTTTTGCTGGCATTGTTGCTTCCGGCAGCGCGACGTTGGAAGCAGCATATTTTCGAATGCCGTTCGCGCTCGTTTACAAAGTCGCCTGGCCGACTTATTTCGCCGGACGACTGGTCGTAAAGGTGAGATATCTCGGGATGCCGAATGTGCTTGCCGACAAACAAATCGTTCCGGAGTTCATTCAACATCGCGCAAAGCCGTACGATCTCGCGGAAATGGTTCTACATTTGCTCGACGATCCAATGGCGCGTCAGCGAATGACTTGGGAGTGCGATAAAATCGCTGCGATGCTTGGTGGACCCGGCGCCAGCGATCGCGCGGCAAAAGCGATTCTTGCTGAAATCGAATGATGGGAAATTCTCTCGACGGTCGTGCGACGCTTTGGTCGCTCGCGGCGCTGATGTTGATTTTGTTTTCGATCACAAATCTCCCCTGGGAGCTCGACGATTACGATCAGGCGAAACAGGCGTGGACTTCGTACGAGATGGTGACGGAAGGACATTGGTTTTATCAGCGCACCTCTGACGACCAGGGACTCGCGACCAAACCGCCGCTAACCGGTTGGACGTCAGTCGCCATTTTTGCCATCACGCGGTCATGGGACGTGGCGTGGCGATTGCCTTCGCTAGTCTGCGCGGCGCTTATTGCATTCATGTTGTTTCGAAACGCCTCGCACGCGTATGGAAAGGCCGCGGGAGTTATCGCGTTCGCGGCGTTCGGATTCAACTTGTTGAGTCCCCGCCTAGCGACGCTCGTTCGTTCCGACATGCCGCTCGCGCTCGTCATTTTCCTGATCGGCCTTTTGATCCGGGAGAAAATTTGCAACCAGCAGTCGTGGTCGACCCAAGACCGATGGCTCATGTTTGGTTTACTGACCGCGGGAATGTTAATCAAAGGCCCGATCATCTACGCATTTTTGCTTCCCGGAATTGTGCTCTATCAATTGCTTTTCCGAAAAACGGAAAGCGCGAGCGTCTGGTGCGGTTGGTGGCCGTGGAGCGTGTCGCTCGCGATATTTTTGGTTTGGGTTGGTACCGGCTGGCTTTGGGTGCCGCGCTTTTACGAACTAGTTATCGCCCGCGAGTTTCTCGCGCGATTCGCTGAAGTCGGCACGCACATTCACCGCGCCCAATCTTTCTTTTTCTACATCCCGCATTTGCTCCACAAATTTTTTCCGTGGAGCGCGCTTTTGATTGGACTTGCGATTCTCGAGCTTAAGTCGCGTCGCTGGAGTCTTCCAAACGCGTTCCGCGAAATGTCGCCGGCCACGGTTTGGCTGATCTGCTGGAGCGTCGGGGGACTCTTCTTGATGTCGTTGATCCCATCGAAACGGGTTGATCGAATTTTCCCGGTCATTCCGCCGCTCTGCTTGTTGGTCGCGGTTCAAGCTGCCCGATTCCTCGCAGAGGAAAAAATGCGCGAACGAAATTCTCGATGGATTGCCGCGACATTAATATGCGCGCTCTTTTTCACAACAGGTTATGCCGCGAACCGAGTTTTCAGCGGGTATCGCGATAATCGCGGTGCTTTGTCGATCTTTGGCAGGCGAGTGCGCGAAGAAGCGGCCAGGAACAGTTGGCGGTACGAAGCGGTTGGTTCGACCGACGAAGGATTGCCGCTTTACCTGATGCGGCCGCATTTTTTGAAACCGGACGTCGCCGTTGCCAAATGGCAGAATGGCGAAATCGACGCCCTGGCGGTTCCGGCAAACCAGGAGCTCGACTTCGTCCGGGACTTGCCCGGCTCGACTCGACGATTTGAATCCGCCCCGCGAAGGAGTCTGCACCGTCCGAATTACGTTTTGCTGACGCATTAACGGCTCAAAAGACTCGACTTTCTCGGTCAGCATTTTACTCTCGCGCACCCAGATGTCCGAGTTTCCGAAGAAAGAAATCGAAATGCTCTGGGCGCCGTGGCGCGTGGAATATTTCGAGAAGGAGCCGCGTGACACAGAATTTCTCATGGCCGCGGCGCGAGCGAACGATGATGCCGCGCACTTGGTGATCACGAGGCGCAAGACGGCGTTTCTGATGATGAACCGTTATCCATATTCGGTCGGTCATTTGATGGCGGTGCCTTACAGGAAAACCGCCGACTTGGCTTCGTTAGGCGAAAACGAAGTTGTCGAGCTTTGGAATTTGGTGACGCACGCGCAGGCGCTGCTCTGGGCCGCGACGCGCGCGCAGGGATTCAATGTCGGATTGAATCTCGGCGAATGCGCGGGCGCGGGTGTGGTCGATCATTTGCATATTCACATTGTGCCCCGTTGGAAGGGCGACACCAATTTTATGCCGATGATCGCTGGAACGAAGACGATCTCGGAAGGACTGCACGCGCTTTACGACAAACTGATGGCGGCACAGGCGAAGTTGGAAAGGGCGAGCGAATGATGAACGGCGGCTCGTCGTGGATCGAACAGCCCCCGCAGAGGCGCGGACTCGGTCGTTTCGCGAAAAGCTGCCTCATTCTCGCAATCTTTTTCATCTTGCTCGTCTTCTCCTTTTTTGCCGGCACATATTTCGCCGCGAGATATTTGCGAACCGAATACCTCTCTATGTATCACGAGCGCCTGCCGGCGAGTCAGGCAACGGTCGAACAAGAGGAGGAAGTGCACGCGCGATGGGACGCATTCGAGAAAAAGGCCCGCGCTCGCGAATCAGCGCGGATCGAATTAAGTGCCGAGGATTTGAACGCATTGGTCGCTTTCGAGCCAAAGCTCCGGGGTAACGCTTACGTCACAATCGAAGACAGCACCGCGCACGTGCAGGTCAGCATGCCCCTAGTGAAGTCGCGCTGGCTGACCGGCCGCTACATCAACGCCCAATGCTCGGTCCAATCGGCAACAGGAGGGAATCCGGAAAACCTACGCATCACAAGCATCATCGTGAACGGTCGACCGGTTGGCGAAGAATTCCTCAGCTGGCAGTACGGCTCCTGGTCGTTCAAACGCTACCTGGCTGATTGGACGGCTCAGACCAATCTCAAGACGCTCGAAATTTCTGACGGGAAAGTGATCTTTGAAACCAACGCGAGCAGTAACGACGACGACCGGCTTGCGTCTCCATCTCCGTCGCCCTCACCGTAAGGCTCGAGCGTGTCACTGCATAATCTCGCGAGCGAAAACGTTGAGCTGACCGTCTTCCTGGCGGCGCACTTCGGTAATCTCGAGCGGGCGCGCTTCGTCGCGACTGACTGTCGATCCTTGCGCCGGGGGCGTGTAACCGGCCGGAAATTCAACGATGATGCGCGTGGGCGTCTGGCCGAAATGGAGAACCGAGTCGGTTAACTTGCCGCGGGGCCGCATCACCGCACGGTTCGCGTCGGAAAAATTCACCACGAATTGTCCTTTTAAGTAAATCCGTTCACCGCCGGTCCCTTGTTCGGCGATTTCCTTCAGGTCGCTTGTCGCAATCAATCGCCCGAGCGGCATTTTCCCAGGCGGGAAGGTCTTCCAATTTCCAACGCCGGTTGTTGACGCCAATGTGCCGACGTCGTTGGCGCCGGGTTGAACTGGCTGCCCACGGACCGGAGTTTGGACCGCCTGAGCAACAGCAGTTTGCGCCGGAGCAGCTTTCGGCGGCTGTGATTTTGTCGGAGCTGGTGGCGGCGGAGAATTCTGCGCAATGGGCGACGACGCAGGAGCAGGCGGCGGCGGGGTTTCCTCCGCGACCATCGGCGGCGATGTTGCGGGGAAAGCGGATGTTTTCGGCGTCGGTTTGCCTTTCGTCGATTTGCTTTTTGGAGTCGGCGTCTCTTTGGCCGATTTGTTCTTCCTCTGCACTTGAACAATGGGCGGCGTGACTGCTTTCGCAGGTTCGACGCGCACGAGTTGGTTTTCCGGCGACGGCGGCGTTCCGCTCGGAGCAAAGCCGGGAATTGCAACCTGCGGCGCCGCTTGCGGCTGTTGTCTGCCTTGTTTGAATTGCGCGTAACGCATTTCCGCGCGTAACCGCGATTGTTCCTTAAACAACGGCCAACCGGCTTCCAAGTTCAGACTGAGTGGCGGCTCGAGGCTGAAAGTTCCGGTGCCGCGCATTACGGTATAAGTTCCGTAGAGCAATGGGACCGCGGTCAGCATGATGCGGCCGTCGTTGAACCGCTCCACGTGAATGACTGCCGACAAATCGTGCGCGCGATCGAGTTTCAATTCCAAACCTGTGGTGAGCGTTTGTTTGATCAACCGCACAGTTTTCGGATCGGACGGATAAAGATGTTCCATCAACAACTCCGGGTTCTCGACCGAATCCGTTAACGCAACCATGCCCGACGTGAACAAATCACTCGAGCTCAGCTCACGCGTTTCCTCGATTACGTAACGACCGACAATGTACGGCACGAGGCCGGGGACCCGTTGAAAGTTCCGAATATAATTGCGGGCCAACTCGGCATTTGTTTTGACAAATTCGGCCGAACCCATCGCGTTGTAGCGATCGTAAAGTTGCTTCGCGCTCAAAAATTCTCCGCCCGGCGCGGCCGTGAGTTCGAAGCGCTTCGCCGGTTCGACCTTGTGCAGCTTCTGCAGGATCCGGTAACTGTCCGGCCGCTCTGGTTGGCTGAAGATGTAAAAGCTGCCGAGCCAGGCCGCGAACGCAAAGCCGGTTAGCAATAGAATCACGACCGTCCAGGCGAAGTAATTGATCCGGCGCCGGGCCGGGCGCGAGTACGGTTCGTCGTAGCGATAAAGGCCGTAGTCCATTTAGACGGAAGAGAAGATTCCGGGTCGCGCGTTCAAGCTGACTTCGCCACTTCGAATGAGGTGCCGCATCCGCACGTGCGACTCGCATTCGGATTCACGACTTGAAAGCCTGTTCCAGTCAGGCCATCGCGAAAATCCAGGGTTGCGCCGCGCAAGTATTCGGCGCTTTCCCTATCGATGAAAAACTCAACCCCGTCGCGCTCGACCACTACGTCCCCGGTTTTCTTTTCGTCGAGCGTCATCTCGTAATGCAGACCCGAACAACCGCCTTTAGTAATCTGCACGCGCAAGCCCTTGCCGGCGTTTTGCTTCTGGGTATCAAGCAGACTTCTGAGCTGCCGCGCTGCGTTCTGGGTAACGTTTACCATCGTCCACAAATTACGATCTCACGTTGTCCAAGTCAAAAGACGGACCTAGAGAGGATGAGTGGTTGAGACACGAAAGTTAAGTCGTTGAGGTGTTGAGATGTTGAGTCGTTGGGATCAAACTGACGCTTCAGCTCCACTCTTCAACCGCTCAACGTCTCAACCTCGCATGTCTCGCATTCGTCTGCTCCCCGAAACCGTGGCCAGCCAGGTCGCTGCCGGGGAAGTGATCGAGCGGCCGGCCTCCGTCATCAAGGAACTTATCGAGAACAGCATCGACGCCGGCGCGCGCAAGATCGACATCTTCATTCGCCGCGGCGGAATTTCGCTGATGCGCGTGATCGATGACGGCTGCGGAATGGATCGCGACGATACGCTCCTTTCACTGGAGCGACATGCTACCAGCAAAATTCGTTCGGTTTCAGATTTGGAAGCGATCGCCACGCTTGGATTCCGCGGCGAAGCGTTGCCGAGCATTGCCAGCGTGTCGCGTTTTCGCCTAACCACTCGTGAACCCAACGCGGTTGTGGGAACTGAAATCGTCGTCAACGGTGGGAAAATCGACATTGTTCGCGACGGCGGCGAAGCGCCCGGGACGCAAGTCGAAGTGCGCTCGCTCTTTTACAACGTGCCGGCTCGTCGCAAATTTTTGCGTGCGGAAAACACCGAGGGCCGCAATGTCGAACATCAATTGCATTTGCAGGCGATCGGTCATGCGGGCGTTGGGTTCACTTTTGCGCGCGATGATCGTGTTGTGTTCCAACTTCCAGGAACTGCGACGCTCAGCGATCGAATTCGCGATCTTTACGGAAACGAACTGCTAGCGCAGCTGCTCTCGCTCAACGGCGCCAGTTCCTCGCAGATAAAGATCAGCGGTTTAATTGGACAGCCGGGATTAAGCCGGCAGACGCGATCCCAGCAACTTGTTTTCGTGAACGGTCGCGCGATCGAAAGTCCGCTGATCACGACTGCGATCCGCGAAGGCTATCACACCGCGCTGATGAAAGGGCAATATGCCGTTACTTTTCTTTTCCTTGAACTCGATCCTGGCGCGGTCGACGTTAACGTGCATCCGGCGAAGCGCGAAGTGCGTTTTCGCGATCCAAATTCAGTTCGCGAAGCGATCGTGCGCGCGATCCAGGAAAGGCTGGCACGCGGTCGCGTTGATTGGCAGGAAAAATTTCGCGCGCCAACCGCCACCGCTACGCCGACACAACCGGTTGTGAATCTTACATTGCGGCCGCAAGCCGTCGCCCCGGAAGAATCGGATCGTGAATTGCCACAATTCGCGCCGACGAGCAGCGCTCACCGTGAGCAAGTTTTTGGTAAGCCTGTCGATGTTGAACCGGACGCGGCAACCAAACGCGACGGTCGTCAGCAACAATTCCAGATCATTGGCGTGCTGAACAAACTTTACGTGTTGATGGAGAACGCGGACGGACTCGTGCTTGTCGATCAACATGCGGCGCACGAACGGATCTTGTTCGAAGAACTGCGGCGACGCATGGAAGATCAGGGGGTTCCCTCGCAGAAACTTCTTATTTCGCAGACGTTCGAGCTGCCTCCGCGTGACGCGGATTGGATCGAACAGAACATGTCGATCTTTCAGAAAATGGGAATCGGGATCGAAAGCTTTGGACCGAACACATTCAAGATCGACAGTCTGCCCGGATTTCTGAACGTGACCGACAGCGCGCAGTTTATGCGGACGGTGATCGACAATTTGAAAAGTGCGAGCGATCGCAGCTCGCCGCTGCGGCTGGGCGAAGAAATGATTGCGAAAACGGTGTGCCGTCATGCGGTGAAAGCCAACGATCCGTTGCGTTACCTCGAGGTGGAGAAACTGATCCAGGATTTGCTCGACTGCGATTTGCCTTACTGCTGTCCGCACGGCCGACCGACCATGATCCAAATCTCGCATGCGGAATTGGAAAAGAAATTCGGCCGCAAAGTCTGAAGAAGTTGAAGTGTTGAGGCAGATGTAAAATCAGGTGGCCGAACCCAACAATTGCCTGCCGATTGCTTGCGCCTGCTGGTGCGCGTTTACCGGAGATCGTACGGGATGTTTGCGACCGGCGAAACGCATTCGGTGCGCGAATTTGTCGAGGCGGCGTTCAAAGCGGTCGATCTGCCTTGGGAAAAATATGTAAAACAGGATACGGCATTTGATCGACCAATCGAGCCGGCGCGACTGGTCCGCTGCGCCGATGAAATCCGAAAGGAGGAAACTGAAAACGCTGAAAACGGAATGCTGGAACCACGTAATAGATCATCAATTTCGATATTTCAGCTTTCCGCTTTCAGGATCATGGTTAGCTTGGCGCGGTGAAGAAAATCGAAGCGGTTATCAAACCATTTAAAACCGAAGCGGTGAAGGACGCGCTGGCCGCGGTCGGCATTGAAGGAATGACGTTGAGCGAAGTGCGCGGTTTCGGCCGTCAAAAAGGTCACAGCGAAATTTATCGCGGCAGCGAATACACGGTCGATTTTCTGCCGAAAGTGAAATTTGAAATCGTGGTTGCGGACGACGTAGCACAACGCGTGGTCGAGGCGATTCTGCAATCGGCCAAGACCGGAAAAATCGGCGACGGAAAAGTTTTCGTGACCGAAGTGGAGCAAGCGATCCGGATCCGAACGGACGAACGGGGCGGTGAAGCGGTGTCCTGAAAGCTGAAACGCTGAACAGCGCAAAACTGAAAAGCTGAATGGACCGCGTAGGACGCGCGGCCTAGAAGGTAAAGTGATGATCGTGGTAGCGACTAAGCGCGAGCAGCGAACGAGTTTCACGGCGGAAAGCAGAAGGCGGAAGAAGACTAAGCGGAAGAGGAAGAGCTCTTAGGAACAATCCAATAAGAGATTGGGAAGACCTTGTGTTTTCCACACCAGAATCGCCGGCAAATCCAGAGGCCCTCGGCCTAACAGGTCAAAGGCGGCGGCCGAGGAGCTGCTCTCGCAGTCGCGCGTTTGAATCCCTGACTCTCGGCCATGACGACGAGCAATTCGCGGGGATAAAGGCGGCGATGAGTAAACTGAGAATCGCGAACACACTGTATTGCTCCGTCCCGAGCGATTGAAGCAAAATTCGGATCGCGGCGCGCGAAACGACCGCGACGACCGCGCGAGTGAGCCAGGCGCTGATCGCGACCCACACATGCGGCGGGACGGATCGCGTCAGCGTTTGCATGAAGAGGAAAGGAAAAGGCCCATTGAGATGACGGGTTGAGAAGTTCTCTTTAAGAGGTCACACTGGCAAATCCACAAACGGGACACGCCGCGCTAACTGCTCCACTACATGAACGATTTCTTATTGTCGATCCTGCTCGGTATCGTTGAAGGCTTGACCGAATTCCTGCCGGTGAGCTCAACCGGACACCTACGAATTGTCGAGGTGCTCTTTGGTCTGCACCTGCACGATAGCTTCTGGAAAATGTACACGATCGTGATCCAGCTCGGTGCGATTCTAGCGTTGCCGGTTTATTTTTGGAATCGGATCCTGAAATTTCTCAGCACATTTCCAAAGGGCGAACGCGGCGACCGCAATTTCCTGACGCATCCGCTCAGTCTGACAATGATCGCTTTCGTGGTGACTGCGGTGCCGGCGTGGGCGCTGACGAAAGTGATTGGGGAAAATCTTGAGAGCTTGTGGGTGATTAGCCTCGCGCTGCTTATCGGTGGAGTCATGATGTGGATTGTCGATGCAACATTTACGCGGCCGCGCGTGACGCACATGGAAGAGATGAATTTGCTGCAAGCGATCTGGATCGGCGCGTGCCAGATTCTGTCGGCGGTCTTTCCCGGAACGTCTCGCTCGATGAGCACGATCGCAGCGGGACAAATCGTGGGACTGTCGCGCCCGGCCGCGCTCGAATTTTCATTTTTCCTCTCGATGCCGACGATGGCGGTAGCGACGTTGTACGATCTCTACAAAACATTGAAGCCGAACCGCGACACAGTCAGTGCAGGCAATCTTGCCCCCCTGGCGGTGGACGCGCACGGTTGGATTGTCCTCGCGATCGGTTTCGTTGTTTCATTCATTGTGGCGCTCGCGGTTGTCGCCTGGTTCATGCACTGGGTGCGCCAGCGAGGGTTTACGCCGTTCGCGATTTACCGAATCGTGCTGGGAATCGTTTTGATCATTTTTCTGATGCGCGGTTCGATTTGATCCTAATTGATGGAACCGACAGAACCAATTCTACCCGATCTGCAAAGCTGCGTGCTGTGTGAGGATGTTCGCTGCGAGTTTAACGGGATGAACACACTTGTCGGCGTGCTCAACGTCATTGCGGCGCCGTCGTTGCCCATCAATTATTTGCGATTGTGTATTTGGACGCGCTGGTGTAGCGGCGCGGGAGAGTTCAAGCAGCGATCGCGCATTGTCGGCGTGGATGAACAGAATGTCCTAGCGCAGGCCGAGGTCGAGTTCGCGCTCAAGGAAATGGAGGGCCACGCTACGAATGTTCATTACTTCGGCGGCGTTCAGTTCCAGCAATTCGGTCTACACCACGTAGAGATTTATTTGCAGGAAGAATTGCGGTTGCGCTTTCCGCTGCCGGTGGTGCGAATTCAACGCAAGTAGCGTCGCACCGTTTTCTATTGCGGCTGTGAATAAGTGCTTGCCATGCAGGCGCCGGTTGTTTATCAGAGACGCCGATCATGGTCCGGAAGGTCGTCGTTTGTGCTTTGGCTTGTGGGTTCGTCGCGGCGGCCTACGCGCAACAAGTCGAGATTCCGCGCGAGAAAGCCGGCAAAATCGTCCAGGTCAAGCGTTCGGCTTCGCAGCAGGCGGTCGACGTTCGTCCGCAAAAGGTTGCCTATGCCGACACGTCGAATCTGCTGACCCCTAAACTTAGCATCGAGCAGATGCGACAAGCGGGAGCGCTGGCCGCCCGAAGAGTGAAGGAAGAAGATCACGACATTGAAATAAATGCGAGTGAGCCCGAGCCGGCGCCTCTGCTAAAAAAGCAAGTCGCCGCCGATGCCGTTCGTCCGATAGATCGACGATCGCACGAAAGCGAGCTGCCGCCGCCCGTGCAGTCGATCAGTTTCTCGTCACAGAGTGCATTCACAAGATTGGCGGATGGTTTCGATTTTCCAGTCGGCAAAGGCGGCGAGGCGCATGGGTACTACAGGGCACGCGGGTTTCGCTCGCACGGACATCTCGGCGAAGATTGGGACGGAGTGGGCGGTGGCGACACCGACCTGGGTGATCCGGTTTACTGCATCGGCGATGGGATTGTCGTCTTTGCTCGCGATTGTCATCAGGGCTGGGGGAACGTGATCATTGTCCGGCACGCATTTCGTGAACGTGGAAGCGTGCGCAACGTCGATTCACTTTACGGCCATCTTAATAAAATCCTTGTTCGTCGCGGCCAGACTGTAAAACGCGGAGAGCAAATTGCCGAAATCGGCAACGCGCACGGCCTCTACGACGCGCATTTGCATCTCGAAGTGCGCAAGAACATCGCGATCGGGATGAGCCGCGATAAATTCGCGCAAGATTTTACGAATTACTACGACCCTTCCGATTTCATCGCGTCGCATCGACATCTGCAAAGCAGCGGCGCCAGTACGCGCGTCGCGATGAACACGTTTACTTACGATTCGAGAATTCAATGGGACAAGCTGCGTAATTACACGCACGCGCACACCGGTGGCGGATCAAGCGAATCGGCCTATGCGCTGAAGAAGGCGCTCGCCGCCCAGAGCTCTCACTAGACCTGGCGTCGCTGGCCTGAAAACCGCTTGCGCGAAAGCGCGCGGTTCTTATCATTCGTGGGCAAGTCCCGACTGCGTCTTGCCGGATGCCGTCGGGAAAATTTTTGCCGATTTTAAGTTGAAATGGCAAATACGATTCTAATTGGTGCGCAGTGGGGCGACGAAGGGAAGGGCAAGATCATTGACGTGCTGACGAGCAAGGCCGATGTGATTGTGCGCAGCCAAGGCGGAAACAACGCCGGACACACGATTGTTCACGGCGGCCGGACTTACATTCTGCATCTTATTCCGTCTGGAATTTTGCGGCGCGGAAAAGTCTGCGTCATCGGAAACGGCGTGGTTGTCGATCCGATCGCGCTGGTGGCTGAGATCGAGCAGCTGCGCGGGCTCGGAGTGAAAATCGGCAAGAACCTTTGGGTGAGTAACTGCGCGCACCTGGTGATGCCATACCATCGGGTGCTTGATGAACAGCGCGAGCGGCGACGAGGCCGCGCGAAAATTGGGACGACCAAACGTGGAATCGGTCCGGCTTACGGAGACAAGGCAGCGCGCACCGGCCTCCGCATTTCCGATTTGATGCAACCGTTCTTGTTCGCAAAAAAATTGCAGGCCAAGGTGCGGGACAACAACAACATTCTCCAAGCGCTCGGTGCCAAGCCGATCAATTGTCGTGAAGTCCTTGAGAGTTACTTCGCTGCCGGCGAAAAATTGCGGCCGTTCGTCACCAATACTGTTATTTACCTCCACCGGGCGCTTGAGCGCGAGAAAGAAATTTTGTTCGAAGGCGCCCAAGGTACATTTCTCGATATTGATCACGGCACATATCCCTACGTGACCTCGTCGAATACGACGGCCGGCGGCGCCTGCACCGGTACGGGCGTACCACCACACCGAATGGATTGTGTCGTCGGCGTGATGAAGGCCTACACGACTCGCGTGGGCGAGGGGCCGCTTCCGAGCGAAGATCGATATCTATCGAAAATGCTGCATTCCTTGGGGCGTGAATTCGGCTCGACAACCGGCCGGGCGCGCCGCTGCGGTTGGTTCGATGCCGTTGCGACGCGTTACGCGACCATGATCAATGGGATCGATGAGCTGGCGATTACGAATTTGGACGGGTTAGACAGCGTCGATCCGATCCGGATTTGCGTGGGGTATCGGTTGAATGGGAAGCGGCTGGCCGTTCCTCCTTGCGACGTGGTACAGTTGGAGAATTGCGAGCCAATTTACGAACAGATGCCGGGGTGGAAGAAATCCACGAGTTCTGCAAAAAAACTGTCGCAACTTCCCCAAGCTGCAACAAATTACGTGTTTCGACTTGGCGAACTCACGGGTGCCAAGGTTTCCGTGATCAGTGTCGGGCCGACTCGGGTCCAGACGATTTTTTTGTAGCAATGGCCGCCGCTACGAAAGCTACCCCGCCGCGACATATCGCGATCATCATGGATGGGAATGGTCGCTGGGCGAAGGCGCGCGGCTTGCCGCGGATTAAGGGGCATGAGGAAGGGGCGCGTGCCGCGCGTGAATGCGTAGAAGCCTGCGCCGATTTAAAGATTGAATACCTAACCCTCTATGCATTCTCGGCAGAAAACTGGCAGCGGCCAAAAGGCGAAGTTTTCGCGCTGATGCGGCTGTTGGAAAAGTTCCTTAAGGAGAAAACGCCGGAACTGATCGAGAAAAATGTGCGCCTTCAGGCCATCGGTCGCCTTACGGACTTGCCCGAGGCGTGTCAGAAACAGTTGCACAAATCGATTGAGGAAACAGCGGGAAATACCGGCGTCACGCTGATCCTGGCGCTCAGCTACGGCGGCCGGCTCGAGATTATCGATGGCATCAAGAGCTTGCTGCGCGCGATTGAGCTCGGTCACATCGACAAGGGGATGGTCGATGTCGAGATGTTCAGCAAACATCTTTACACCCGTTACTATCCCGATCCCGATCTGCTCATTCGCACTTCCGGTGAAATGCGCTTGTCGAATTTTCTTCTCTGGCAGCTTTCCTACACCGAAATGTACGTGACGCCGAAACTCTGGCCGGACTTCACGAAAAAGGATTTGTATGCGGCGGTGGAAGAATACGGGCGGCGCCAGCGCCGCTACGGCGGCGTCCACTGATCAAACGAACGCCTCGGTCACGGAATCGGCCAACGCTTTGCCGGTGCGCGTCAAAACGAAATGATCGCTCGCGCGTTGAAGCAAGCCAAGCCGGACAAATTCGCGCGTTTCGTCGGGGAACGCCTTCAACAATTGTGCCGGAGCGCCATGATCTGTACGGAGCGCGAGCGCGATTTTTTCTGTGCGTTTCATTTTTCGTGTTAAATGCTCGACCGAGGTGATTACGGATTGCCCGGAAAGAAGCGCATCTGCGTAGCAACGGAAATCAGGAATGTTTTGCCAGCGGGTTAGGCCGATTGTTGAAAAGGCGCTCGGACCAATGCCGAGATAGTCCGAGCCGGACCAATAAGCGCGATTGTGCACTGATCGAAAACCTGGACGCGCGTAATTCGAGATCTCGTAATGTTCGTAGCCGGCCGCTTCCAGGGTCGACATTGTCAGCTCGAAGAATCTCGCGTCCGCGTCGGAAGCCTGTCGAAACTCGCCACGTGCGTGCCGCAAAAAAAATTCGGTGTCTTCCTCGTAAGTCAGGCAATAGGTCGAAATGTGATCCGGTCCCAACGAGACAGTTTTTTCGAGGCTCGCTCGCCATTGGTCGTACGTTTGGCCGGGCAGTCCGAACATTAGATCAACATTGATACTGGAAAAGCGCGCCTCGCGCAGAATGCAGAACGATTCCTCCAAATGTTTTGCCCGATGGTCGCGACCTAACAATTTCAGCAAATCATCATCCCACGATTGAATGCCGAGACTGATGCGAGTAACCCCGAGCCGTTGCAGCAGCGCCGCCTTTCGTAGCGAAACGCTTCCGGGGTTTGCTTCCATCGTCCATTCGACCAGGTGGGACAAGTCGAGCTGGTCACGAAATCCGCAGAGAAGAAATTCTAACTGCGCCGTCGTAAGCGCGGTGGGGGTGCCGCCACCGAAATAAATTGTTGATGGAAGGAGCCGTTGTTTTTTTGCCTGCTTGCTAAGCTCACACAAAATCGCTTGGCAAAATCGCTCGGTTTGCGATCGGTCCGGGAGCTCTTTGTAGAATGCGCAGTACGGGCAAATCCGCGCGCAGAAAGGAATATGGACATAAATATGGTGGACGACGTCGGATGGCGCATGATCGATTCGCTCATCCGCTGGAAAGATGGCTCCGGAGTTGTGATTCGGTGTGTCGGCCATAAAATCAGAGTCCCGTGTCGATCCGAAACGTAGCTCCGGTTTTCTTTTGCGCCATCGTTGCTGCGTCGGCGCAACCTCCGCCGCCTGAGAAGTCGATCGTTTACGCCGTTCACGACGAAAACGCGATCACCGATTATGAAACGAACTCGCACGTGGTTCGATCAATGGTGGATCGATTGCTGTTGGGAGTCACAGGCCAGCCGGACGTCGGCAAAGCCTGGGGCTCGCTCGTTGCGCCTAGCGACAAGGTTGGAATTAAAATTTCCGCGGCTGGCGGTGAATTGTTCACGACTCATCATGACGTCGTGGCCGCGATCGTGGATGGGTTGGTTCAAGCAGGACATTCGCGCGGCAGCATCATTGTCTGGGACCGCTCAATCGAAGGAACGAAAGGCGCCGGTTACAAAAAAGGGGATGGTTTTGAATTAAAATCGATTGCGCCGCGCGACGGCTACGACCTAAAAGCGACTTTGACCGCGCCATTGCTCGGAAAATTGGTCTGGGGCGATGTAGACTACATTCCCGAAAAGGGGAAAAGCGTGCCGTTGTCAGACACGGAGAACACAAGCAGTGTCAGCCATTTCTCACGCATCGTCGCAACTGAGGTAACAAAAGTCATCAACGTTCCGGTAATGTGCAATAGCACGACCAACGGCATCGCCGGCTGTCTTTACAACATGACGATTCCAAACATCGACAATTGGCGACGTTTCTCGATGGGCACTCCGTTCGGCGCCGAGAGTATCGCGACGATCTATTCCAATCCGGTGATCTCGCAAAAAGTTGTCCTCAACATTATGGACGGCCTCGTCGCGCAGTACGGCGGCGGACCGGCATCGCAACCCAACTTTGCGATTCATTACGCCACAATTTACGCGAGCAAAGATCCGGTCGCGCTCGACACAGTTGCGCTTAAGCGGTTGGAAGAATGGCGCGCGAAAGAAAATTTTCCAAGAATTGGCCGTCTGGCGAGTTACGTGCAAACCGCCACGACGGTCGGCCTCGGAAATTCAGACACTAGCCGGATCGAGGTGAAACATGTGGGGCGGTAACGATTCGTTAGGCAAATCGGGTTTCTCAGTTTCTGTTTCAACATTGCGGCGCTCGATCTTGTCGCGTGTCTCGCGGTCGTTTTATCTTTCGATTCGACTTCTCCCGAAAAACCTCCGTGACCCGGTTTCGCTCGGTTATTTGCTGGCGCGCGCATCGGATACGATCGCCGACACTGCGGAGGTGCCGATCGAGCTGCGCATCGAAGACCTGCGTCTCCTTGCGCGCGGAATCCAGGGCGAACCGCTCCGCGACGCGATTGTCGATCTAAGCGCGTCGCTGGCGCCGTTGCAAAAAGATGTCGCCGAGCGCGCTCTGATTGAATCAATCCAGCCATGTTTGGATTGGCTCGATCAAAGTGATGTTTCGGATCGCGAAGAAGTCCGGGCCGTGCTGAAACAGATTAATCGCGGCCAGATCCTCGATCTCGATCGTTTTCAAAATCCAAAACAAATCGTCGCTCTCGAGACGGCTGCGGAGCTGAACGAATATACTTATCTTGTCGCGGGCAGTGCCGGAGAATTTTGGACCCGGCTTTGCTTTCGCCGCTTGCCGAAATTCACTACGCAAAGCGAAACAAAAATGCTGGACCTAGGGAAGCGTTACGGAATGAGCTTGCAATTGATCAACATCCTGCGCGATGCGGGCGCCGATCTTCGGACGGGGCGTTGCTATTTTCCAAATGAGCAGCTGGCTGCGCTCGCGATGGAGCCAACCCAAATTTTGCGGGAATCCGAACGTTTCCAGCCCATTTATCGCGAATGGCGCGAGAACGCCGAGCGCGGGATCAACGCCGGTCTGCAGTACGCCAACGCGATTCAAAATCGTCGAGTTCGCATCGCGACGGTCCTGCCAGCGCTAATCGGCGCGCGCACGCTTGCCCTCTTGCGCGATGCCGGCGCCACGGCGTTGCATCGACATATCAAAGTCCCACGAAAAGAAGTCCGCACGACCATGACGTCGCTGATTTCCGGATTCGGCGCGCGTGCGCGAAGTCGGGCACTCTATCGCGACCTATCGAGATAGGCGATTGCCCTCATCGCCCGCTTACAGAAAATAATTTCGCTGCTTCTCGCTAATTGGCTTTTCGAGCCGGTCCATGACTTGCATCATGTCTTCCCAGACTTTCCGTTTTTCCGACAGTGACTGGTTTCGCAACAAGTATGCCGGATGATACGTGACCATTAGCGGCGTACCGTTGAACGAATTCCAGCGTCCGCGCAATTGGCGCATTGGAGTGCTCATGCCAAGAAGTCCTTCCACTGCGACCGCGCCAAGGGCGACGATTACCTTCGGTTTGATAATCTCGATTTGCTCCATCAAATACGGCCGGCAGGTTTGCATCTCGCGCGGAGTAGGGGGCCGATTGCCATAAGTACTGTCAGGAGTGTCGGGGCGACATTTGAGAATGTTTGCGATGTAAACTTCCTCGCGTGCGAATCCCATTGCTTTGATAATCTTGGTCAACAGCTGGCCCGCACGACCTACGAACGGTTCGCCTTGTGCGTCTTCATCCACGCCCGGCGCTTCCCCAATGAACATGAGATCGGCGTCTGGATTGCCAACTCCGAAAACGGTTTGCGTGCGCGAATTCGCTAGGTTCGGACATTTCACGCAAGCGCAGACGCGCTCGTTGATCGCGACGAGCTTGTCAACCTTTTGACTTTTGGAGGGAGCCGCGCTGTCGGCGCCTAAATCTTTTTTGAGAAACGTCGGTGCCTGTCCCTCTCCGGTGTTGATCGCACGCTCCGTCGAAACTTGGGTTAGCACCTCGAGCGCGCGACGTGACGCGCACGGTTGGTGCTCTACTTCATCGCGTATGCGCTCGAGCGTTTGCAAAACGGTTTGGAGCGCCTGCGGAAATTGCATCAGCCGCATATTGTGAAGTTTTGCGCGAATCCGCAAATGATTTGATCGTGCGCCCGTGAGTTCAAAGCTAAGCGATTACGATTATCCATTGCCCGAAGAGCTGATCGCGAAACGACCGCTGCCGCGTCGCGACGAATCGCGCATGATGGTCCTGTATCGCGATTCCGAGACGATCGAACATCGGCGATTTCGCGACTTGAAAGCTTTTTTGCGGCCGGGGGGCCTGCTCGTCCTCAACAACACCCGCGTTCTCCCAGCGCGTCGCTTTTCTGACGATCGCGCAATCGAGTTTTTATTTTTGGAAAAACTTGGGGCCGCCCGCTGGAAATGTTTAGTTAAGCCGGGCCGCAAACTGCGTATTGGAGCGATGGCGACGATTGACGACGCGCAATTGCGCGTCGTCGAAATTCTGGCGGAGGGCGAACGAATCGTGGCGCTGAGTCAAGATATCGATCTCTACGCGCGCGGGTCGATGCCGTTGCCGCCATACATCGGCCGGAAGAGCGATCTCGCCGACAACGAACGTTACCAAACCGTCTTCGCCCAACAGCTGGGCGCGCTTGCTGCGCCGACAGCCGGTCTGCATTTCACGTCGAAAATTTTATCCGAGATTCCCCACGCGTTTATTACCTTGCACATTGGGCCGGGAACTTTTCGGCCGGTACATTCCGAGAATGTCGCGGAACATCGACTGCATTCGGAATCGTTTTCAATTTCCGCGGAAGCTGCCGCGAAGATCAACCGCGCGGACCGAGTTGTCGCGGTTGGAACGACCGCCGTTCGAGCTTTGGAATCCGGCCGGCGCGAAAATGGAAAATTAATTGCCCAAGATGGATCGACCAATCTCTTCATTTATCCGCCGTATCGGTTCGAACGCGTCGATCTTCTCCTCACGAATTTTCACTTGCCGCGCTCGACCTTGCTTATGCTGGTGAGCGCATTTGCCGGACGTGAATTCTTGTTACGGGCCTACGCGGAGGCCATTCGCTGGCGTTACCGCTTTTACAGTTACGGCGATTGCATGTTGATTCTGTAAAAAATAACCTCGAAGCAACACGAATGGACGCAAAGGCCAGAAAGGATCGAATTGCTGAATTTTTGTTCGTGTAAATTCGTGTCCATTCGTGGTTAAAAGTAACGATGGCGGAAACCGATCAACCAAAGGGCGAGCTCGTTATTCAAACGATTGCCATGCCGCGCGACACGAACCCGAGCGGCGACATTTTTGGCGGTTGGCTCATGTCGCAAATGGACTTGGGCAGCACTATTCTCGCGGCCCGGACCGCGAAGTCGCGCGTGGTCACAGTCGCGATGGAAGGAATGTCGTTCCTGCAGCCGGTGCGGGTGGGGGATCGGGTCGCGTGCTATGCGTGCATCGAAAAGATCGGACGCACGTCAATGCGGATTCCGGTCGAAGTCTGGGTAACACGTTATCAGACCGGTGAGTGCGTCAAAGTGACGGAAGGCGTTTTTACCTACGTCGCAGTCGGGCCGGACGGGAAACCGATTCTGGTTCTTCGCGGGAGCTGAGGGAGTATTAGGCCGCCTTTTCGGTGGATGAAGGCCTGGAGGAAACAAACCGCCACCGGTTCGCGCGTGCGAGTTTCCGAACCAAGTGAGGGCGATTACCCTCAATCGCCGGTGGGCGGTTCGCCACCTAGCAACGCGCGCACGCAGCTGACCGCACGCAGATAAACGCAGTGCGGACCACCCCTCAGGAGTTCCTGCGTCATCAAGTCGATCGGGTCGTTGCTCTGCGCCGGCATCATTTGCGGAACCGCTGCTTCCTTTTCGACGCTCCGCGAAATCTCGAGAAGGTCGCCGCAGTTCGCCGGCGTCACGCAGAACTTCGCGCCGCTTGAATGTAGAACAACTTCGCCGACCGGTTTGCCCGGCCGCTCGCGCAGTTCGATGTCGATCTTGCGTCTGTTCGCATCCAAGAATCTACAACTCCCATTCATCGCTTGCTGATTCGTTTTCCACTTTAGCTGCGCGGCCAACCAACCAATCAACAGGATCGCGGTCGATTTGCAGCCCGGCGCGAAATCGACCATCACGTTTTCCATTTCCACAAAATGATGATGGGACGCGGGATGATCGAAAAATTGGGCGATCGCGTAGCGCACCTTGTCGAGGCGGGTCCAATTCAAATCGCACAGGACGATGCGCTGCTTTGCTTCCTGCTGCGCTGTTTCGACCAGGTGCATCTGTTTATCGAAATTCTTCCAGGTTTGGCTATCGAAAATTAGACGATCGACCCACGTCCAAAGCTGCGGATCCATCGGCTCCGGAAAATCATCCTGCCACCAAAGATACAGCGGCAAATCGGAGTCGAGATGAGAGAAGACGATGCTCGGCAAAAGCTTCACGCATGGCCCCTCGAGCAAAAACGAAATTTGCTCGGAACAGATTTGTTTGCTGCCGGCGCGACCGACGTGGCAATGCGCATTGATCCACGCCTCTAAGCGGCTTTCCTTTGAATTTCGATTTGCGCCAATCACCAGCGCGCGACAGGCGTGGTTTTTAGTGATCCTTGCGATCAACTGCGTATTTTTCTCGAGCGAGCCGGGCTTTTCGCTGTAAACGGCCAAGTTTATCAACGACGCGCGGGTCAACGTGCCCTCGCCGTCTCGCCAGAGTTGTTTTAACTCCCTGCCGATCTGGCTAATTTCGACAGGTTTGCCTAACGAATAACTTTGGGTGTTTGCCGGCATGACTAAAGTCTCCGCCAAGTGCGTCCGTCGCGCGCCAATAGTTCATCCGCTTCGTCCGGTCCCCATGAGCCCGCCGGGTAAAAATACAAATCCGGCGCGTTCTTCTTGGCCGACCAGGCATTTTCGATGATGTCGATGAGGGCCCATGCTTCTTCGACTTCATCGCGCCGAGCGAACAACGTCGCGTCGCCAGCCATCGCATCGAGCAACAACCGTTCGTAAGCTTCCGGGCTCGCTTTGCCAAACGACGTGCCGTAATGAAAATCCATCTTTACCGGCTCGATCCGGAAACTTGTTCCGGGCATTTTCGCCTGCATCCGCAACGAAATTCCCTCGTCCGGCTGGATACGAATCACGAGAACGTTCGCGTCGTTGGTTTCCTTGCTGAACAAAACCATCGGCGCTTTTTTAAAATGAACGGAAATCTCAGTGGCGGATTTCGGCAGGCGTTTGCCGACGCGCATGTAAATCGGCACGTCCCACCACCGCCAGTTGTCGATGTGGAGTTGCAGCGCGACGAACGTGTCGGTCATCGACTCTGGATCGACCTTGTCTTCGGCGCGATACGCGGGAACCGGTTGACCGTTGATTGCGCCTTCGCTGTACTGGGCCCGCACAACCATGTGCCGCACTTGGTCTGCGCTCATGCGTCGCAGACAACGAATGACCTTAACTTTTTCGTCGCGAATGCTGTCCGCACTCAGATCGCTCGGCGCTTCCATCGCGACGAGACAAAGCAGCTGGAGCAAATGGTTTTGAACCATGTCGCGCAGCGCGCCGGCAGCCTCGTAATAACCGGCGCGACCTTCGACCCCGAGTGTTTCCGCGGCCGTAATCTGAACGTGATCGATATAGCGAGTGTTCCAAAGTGGTTCAAAGATCGCATTCGCAAAACGAAGCACCAAGATGTTCTGCGCCGTTTCTTTTCCAAGGAAATGATCGATCCGGTAGGTTTGTTCTTCGTTGAATGAATTGCTAATTACTTGATTGAGCTCGCGAGCCGATGCGAGATCGGTTCCGAACGGTTTCTCGATGATCACGCGCGCCCAGCTTCCTTCGCCCGCTTTGTTTAGACCGACGGTCTTGAGATGTTTGAGGATCGGTTCGAACTGATCGGGCGCGACAGCAAAATAAAAAAGACGGTTGCCGCGGGTTCCACGTTCCTTGTCAATCTGGGCCAGACGTTCCGCCAAACTTCTGAAACCGGCTTCGTCGCTGAAATCGCTTTGATGATAAAAAATTGATTGGCTGAAGGGTTTCCAGATTTCGTCACGGACGAATTGCCGCGAGAATTTTTTGACCGAGTCGTCCATCTCCCGTCGGAAATCGTCGTCACTCTTTGGTCGACGGGCGAAACCGATCACGGTAACTGCTGGCGGAAGCTCGCCATCAGCCGCGAGATTGTAAAGGGCGGGAAGAAGCTTCCGATGCGTCAAATCGCCGGTCGCGCCGAAAATGACGACGCTGCACGGCTGTGGCACCGCGCGTGTTGATAAGCCTTCGCGCAACGGGTTCCCCTGCGTTTGTTCGGCCGCGCGATTCATGAGATAGGAAAATTGTAGCGACGCTCGATGAGCGCCAAAACTAAATAATCTCGGCCGTCATAGACTGCCTTGAGTTCAGCAGGGCAGCGGGAAACGGCGGGTCATATCGCGAACTTTTTCCCGGACGCGCGCGAGCGCGGCTTCATCGGTCCGATCTACCAAGGCCTCTGCGGCCAGGTCGGCGATCTCAAGCATATCTTCTTCCTTCATGCCGCGCGTCGTGACCGCCGGCGTGCCAACGCGAATTCCACCTGGTTTGAAAATCGGGTAAGTGTCGAACGGGATTCCGTTCTTGTTCACGGTAATCCCTGCCTGATCGAGGACTTCCTGCGCATCCTTGCCGTTAATTTCCTTTGGACGAAGATCAACGAGCATGAGATGGTTGTCGGTGCCGCCGGAGACAATACGATAACCGTGTTTTGCCAAGCCGGCGGAGAGCGCTTTGGCGTTGACCACTACTTGACGCTGATAGTCGCGAAACGCGGGTTGCAGCGCTTCATGAAAACAAACCGCTTTGGCGGCGATCACGTGCATGAGCGGTCCGCCTTGAACCCCCGGAAAAACAGTGGCGTCGATCTGTTTGGCGAATTCTCTCTGGCACAGGATAATCCCGCCGCGTGGCCCGCGCAAACTTTTGTGTGTAGTCGTGGTGACAAACTGCGCGTGCGGAATCGGACTCGGATGCTGACCACCTGCGACCAGACCGGAAATGTGCGCCATGTCAATGAAAAGGAGCGCGCCGACTGAATCGGCGATTTGCCGCAACCGAGGGAAATCGATGATTCGCGGATAGGCCGACGCCCCGGCAGTGATCATCGCTGGCCGAACCTCTTCGGCTTGTTTTTGCAATGAGTCGTAGTCGATCTGCTCCGTCTTCTCGCTCACGCCGTATTGCGAGACGGTGTAAAACTTGCCGGAAAAATTCGCGGGGTGACCGTGAGTCAGGTGACCGCCGTGCGCGAGATTCATAGCTAGGATCTTGTCCCCCGGTTTCAGGACCGAGAAATAGACCGCCATGTTCGCCTGTGCCCCACTGTGCGGTTGGACGTTGACGTGCTCGGCGCCGAACAGTCGCGACGCGCGATCGATCGCCAGTTGCTCGGCGATGTCGACGTTCTCGCAACCGCCATACCAGCGTTTCTTCGGATAACCTTCGGCGTACTTGTTCGTTAAACACGAGCCCTGCGCTTCCATTACCGCGCGGCTGGTGAAATTTTCCGACGCAATTAGCTCAATATTTTCGCGTTGACGTTTTTCTTCGGCGCGGATCGCGTCGCAAATTTCGGGATCAATCTTGCGCAACGCGTCCATCGAGCCGCCGCCGTAAGATGTCGACCCGGCGCTGGTTTGAGTAGGGCGTGGAACTTCCATTGAGTACGAAGATATTCCGCGATTGCGCGCCGCACCAGGAGGAACCAGCTCGCTTTGCTCGACAAAACTCAGGACGCTCGGCAATGCATTTTTGATCGTGCGCGCGCAATCTTCGTAAGCTTCGCGCCCCATTCCGATCGGGTCCGGCACATCGCGCCAGACAGTGGCGCCGGGTTCTTCAAATTCGCGCAGGAGAAAAGTTTTCTCAGTGCCGCTTGGAAAAAGCATGTGAATCGCTTCGAGGTGAGCGCCGGTCATGGCAAAGATATGCGTGGCGCGATCAACCAGATCGGCGGTAAGCGGTTGGCTCCGCTGATCGCTGATGTTTACGCCATCGGCTTCGCAAACCTGCACCGCGTAAAGACTTGGTGGCTGACCACGCACTGCGTGCACGCCGGCAGAAGCGATTTCGATATCTTTGCGATTGCCGACCAGTCGGCGAAAGAGTCCCTCAGCGATCGGGCTGCGACAAATATTGCCGGTGCAAACAAAGAGGACGCTTTTCACGATGGAGCACCCGCGCTCGCGGATGTAAGAGCGAAACTAAGTTTGAACGCGAAGAAGGTCAATCGGGCCGCTGGCGAAATGCGCGTTTGTGGCTTGATCGGAGCGTCTCTTATTCGCTAACTGTTTCCAATGGGACTTGGGTCCGCGGGAGCAAACAGCCGTACGGCGGTTCAGTGAGTCAACGAAAGGCGGCCTCGGCGTCTTGTACGCTCATCAATCTACTGCACCGTGCTCGCAGGGCTTTTCCTTTATCTCGCGCTTGTGCGCAACAAGCCACTCTATTCAATCGGCATTTTCGGGATGTTTGTCGTTTAGCTCGCCATCCGTGTTTACAGCACCGCATCGCTGGAATTATGCCGCGCATTTTGCAGCGTTGCGAATTGTGCATCAGCGAGTTGGAAGCCCGGTTGCGTAAGGTCGAGGGCGATAAATCGACTTAGGGTGAACAGGGCTGATAACGAAACTCGCGCGGTGGCGAGGGACCCGTGACACGCTAGAATGCTGCCGAATGCGCTCAGTTTGGAAAAAAATCCGCTACCGGCTGGAATGGGCCGGTCTACTGATTGCCGCTAGGATTGTGCCTTTGCTTTCGCGCAATGGATGCTGTCGGCTCGGGCTCGTGCTCGGCGAGGTGATGTCGATCATGGATCAGCACGGTCGTAAAGTGGCGCTGAGCAATCTTGAAGTTGCCTTTGGAGATCGATTTACGCCGCGCGAGCGTGACCAAATCGTCCGCGAATCATTTCAACATTTCGCCCGGACGATGCTCGATCTTTTGTGGAGTCCGCGGCTAAGGGCGGAGAATTTTTCCAAATACATCGAGCTGGAAAATTTTGAAGAAACGGCGTCCTACGGACCGGAGCGTTCGATCATCATCGCATGCTATCACTACAGCAATTTTGAATGGCTCAGTCTGGCCTGCGGTTTTCTCGATTTGCGCGGCACGATTATTTCGCAGGAGTTCAAAAACTCATTGCTCGATCCGATTTTCAAAAAACTTCGCGAGCAATCCGGACATGAATTGATTCCGCGACAGAGTGGAATCGCTCGGCTATACAGAGTGCTTCGGCGAAAAGGACGCACTGCCTTGCTGGTCGATCTTACTTTGCATCCAAAGATGCCGTCGGTCCCGATTGATTGCTTTGGTTTGAAAACGAGCGTGACTTCGGCGCACGCATGGCTGAGCGAGCAAACCGGCGCGCCGATTATTCCCGCGCACACCGAGCCGCTGCCGAATGGCCGTTACCGATTAGTGTTTCATCCCAGAATCGAAACCGCGGGGAAAAATTATCAGGAGATCGCGCAAGCGTGTTGGAATTCGTTCGAACCTTACCTGCGCAAGAATCCCGCCCCATGGCTTTGGATGTATAAACAGTGGCGCTACAAACCAGCAACGGCGGACCGGCCTTATCCGTTTTACGCGCGGCCGCATCAACGATTCGACAAACGGATCGCGGGCCTCGGGGAGAAAAAGCCAAAGCCGGTGTAGATGTAGCGTTGACAAAAGTCGACGCTGCTTTTCAAGTACCACCATGAAGATCATTTTCCGCTTCGCTCTCCTGGCCATTCCTGTCGCGCTCGCAATGCTCACCGGTTGTGGAACCACCGGGGGATCCGCCTACAAAGGAGGCAGGGCTTATCATGTGGTCGCTTACAAGCCGCACGATCCTTCGGCCGTCCGAGTAAAGCTCTCGAAAGGCACGCAAACCGTGTACGTGATGGAGGGCGACCGATTGTTGATGGCCGCGCAGGCGAATGTTGGCCGAGGCGGGGCCGAAACGCCTTCGGGCCACTTCTCGATTATCAACAAGGACAAAACCAAGCGCCGTGCCAGCGAGCCGGACGCTGGGTATCCGATGGCCTATTGGTGCGAATTCGCGCCGGCCTATGGGTTTCATGAAGGGTTTGTCTGGTCGACGCCGCGGACGCACGGTTGTGTCCGGATGCATAAGGAAGCAGCAGCCCGTCTTTACGCGTTGGTGCAGATTGGAACGCCGGTGGACGTTGCGGCGTCGCTGCCCGAAGACGCAAAATACGCGAAGGACGTGATGAGGATCGATCAAAGCCGCGACCCGGATCCGCCTCGTTCGCTGCTGATGTCTCCGGCGTGGTTCAAAGATCCGCCAGGTCCACTCCTCGTTGACCAATAGATCTTGTTTCGACAGAACGAGTCTGATTGCCGGCTGAAAAACGGCCGTGACATGTTAATGTTTTGTTAGGCATGAGCACCAACCTCATCTCCAGCGGAACGACGGCGCGCGAGAAAGTGAACTTGCGCACGCCGGACGTGATGGCCGCGGTGCAGGAACAGGTCGAGTCGCACTACCGCAGCGATATTGTCGATAAAGTTCGCCGCGTCGGGGGAATCATTAAGGTCGGCGACACGACTGTGCGGCTCGCGAAGCAATTCGGGTTTTGTTACGGCGTCGAGCGCGCAATCGATCTTGCTTACGCCGCACGCAAGGTTTTCAAAGACCGTCGGCTTTTTATCGTCGGGGAGATCATTCACAATCCAGAGGTCAATCATCAGATCGCGTCCCTTGGAATCAAAAACTTGACCGGTCGAAACAAACAAGCCGACATTTCCGATCTGCAACCGGACGATATCGTGATCGTGCCGGCGTTTGGCACCGAGCTATCGATCTTGCAACAAATTAAGGAGCGCGGCTGCCAGATCGTCGACACAACATGCGGCGACGTGATGAGCGTCTGGAAACGCGTCCGCAAGTACGCCAGTGAATCGGTCACGTCGATCATTCACGGCAAAGCGGAGCACGAGGAAACGAAAGCGACGAGTTCGCGCGCACTCGGGGACGGCAAAGGTCATTATCTCGTCGTGCTCACGTTGGCCGATACCGATTACGTTTGTAATTACATTCGACATGGCGGCGACAAAAAGGAGTTCCTCGAAAAGTTTAAGGGCGCGTATTCGCCGGGTTTTGATCCGAACGTGCATTTGAAAACCGTCGGCGTCGCGAATCAGACGACGATGTTGCGCGGTGAGACTGAGGAAGTGCAGCGAAGAATTCGACAGGCCATTGTCGATCGTGATGGCGCTGACGCTGCGGAGAAGTATTTTCGCTTCTTCGACACGATTTGCGGCGCGACCCAGGAACGCCAGGACGCCTTGCGCGAATTGCTCGATATCAAGATGGATTTGCTTCTCGTCGTTGGGGGCTATAACAGCTCGAACACTTCACATCTGGCCGAAATGGGCGAGGAGAAACTGCCGACCTATTTCGTGCTCAATGCATCGCGCTTGGTCTCGCTAAACGAAATCAAGCATTACAACTTGCACGAGAAACGTGAAGTTGTTTCCCATTTTTGGCTGCCCCAGGGTCCGGCCGTTGTTGGAATCACCGCCGGAGCATCGTGCCCGAACAACTTGATCGAAGAAACACTGATCCGATTGTTTGAATTGCGCGGAATTCCGCGCCAGCAGCTCGAGCTCGCTGCCTGAGATCGAAATTGCTTACTTCAAACAGAAGCAGCGGTAGACGTAATGACCGTCATACTTCACTTGCGTGTCAGTTTTGGCCTGCCGCCCCCATTTTGCATTCTTCGGATCGAACGCGGCCGGGGGTTCGGCCGTGACTTGCAATCGAAACAATGTGCATTTGCAATTGCCTTCACACGTGCCGCTACACTTTACTTCAGTGTGTTTGGGAACATCGATTAGTTCCACTGAATCGAGACTGCAAGTTCCTCTGGTGCAGAGTTCGTAGCGCAGGTTGTACTTGACGCCATCAATGCTCAGCTCACCCTCCAAAATCGGTTTCACGCAGAAGCATTTGTAATCATGTTTGGTTTGCTGGTATTTCGTCAGACCTTTGTGCTGCTCATGCGCGACATCCCACGCCTCGTCGTCGTCCGATCCTTTCGGGCGTTTGAACAGCTGGCAATAACAGCCACCCTTGCTGCAGTTGTCGCTGGGCGGACAGGAAACATGTTCATTGTCGCCGCTTGGTTTTGAGTCACCGGAGGTAGCGCCTTCGCAGAATTCGAATGCTTGGGGAGAGGATAGAGTTGCTATGCGTGTACCGCACCAAGGGTCGAGGCAAATGCCAATCTCGTCGCTGCCTTACATCGAGCGTTGGCTTGACACTCAAGATCGACATCGTGCAGCCTCGACGGTTATGAACTCGCTCAATCGGTTTACTGATCCAGTTTATTGTCTGATGAGACTGATCGTGGGACTCATGTTGGCTTGTCACGGTGGTCAGTTGGTCCTTGGAATGTTTGGCGGGATGCCGGGATCGGACAGCGCCCAGCCGCAGATTGGCGGGTGGATTATGCTCATCGGGGGATTCATGATTGCTCTCGGACTGTTCACCCATCTAGCCGCGTTCATTTGCAGCGGCACGTTCGCCTACGCTTACTTCACGATTCATGTCGCGGCTGCCACAAGCCCGATGGCAAAATTTTTCCCGATCGCCACCGCCGGAAAAGAATTTTCAAATCACGGCGAACTCGCGGTTTTTTACTGCTGGGTGTTTTTCTTCATGTTCTTCTACGGGCCCGGGCGCTGGAGTCTCGATGCGTTGCTGTTTAAGCGAGGTTCAGCCGCGCCGACAACTGCGACTTAGATAAGATCTAGATTTGATTTCATGAAACGTGTGCTCGTCGCGCTCGCTTTTGTTTTCATTGCGGAGTCGTTGCCGACGCAGGAGTTCAAGGATTTTGGCAAAGATCGTTTGAATAGGTCGCCGCGCCACGGGGAGTGGGTCGATCTCAAATCGGGCGATCGCACGATCAAGGCATTCGTGGTTTATCCGGAATCAAAAAACAAAACGCCGGTCGTTTTGGTGATTCAGGAAATCTTTGGATTAACGGATTGGTTGCGCAGTTTGTGTGATGAGCTGGCCGAGAACGGCGTTATTGCCATCGCCCCGGATTTTCTTAGTGGTCAAAAATACGAAGATGGCGACGCTGCGGGCAAAGCAACCCACGAGCTGTCGAAGGACCAGGTGATTAGCGATCTAAATGCGGCGGCCGATTACGCACTGAAAATTCCGGCCTGCAATGGAACGCTCTCGGTCTGTGGATTTTGCTGGGGCGGCGGGAAGACTTTTGAGTATGCGCACACGAATCCCAAGCTGAAAGCTGCCTATTCGTTTTATGGGGTTGCAGTCGATAACCCGGAAGATGCCGCAAAAGTGGTTTGCCCGGTGTACGGATTCTACGGTGAGAACGATCAGCGCGTGGACGCGACAATTCCGAAGGCGGAAGAGCTAATGAAAGCCGCGGGTAAGAAATACGAACCTGTGATTTATAAAGGTGCCGGTCATGGGTTTATGCGTTCGGGTGAGCCCGCGAACCCGAACATGCGCGAAGGCGATAAAAAAGCGCGCGACGAAGCCTGGGCGAGATGGAAAACGCTGCTCAAGGAATTGGCTTCAAAATCCTAGACACGATTACCAGGATTCATCGGATTGCCGACATCCGAGATTAAGTCTGGTTAATCCTGCAAATTCTGTCTCATTTTGGCGGTAGCAACTCATCCACCAGCGCTTGCGCGTGATAGAGGTTTCGGAGCGCTTCGGTGATTACGGCCGAATCGACCGACACCGCGCGCGCTTGTCTGTCGCTGAAAATGCAATCGAGCACCAGCGATTGAATGTTGCCGTCGAAAATGATCCCGACGAATTCACCGGCTTTGTTTACTACAGGGCTGCCGCTGTTGCCGCCGATAATGTCGGCGTTGGAAACGAAATTGAATTTCGTTTCCGGATTTAGCGACGACTTTTTGTCGATCCACCTTTGCGGGAGATCAAACGGCGGTTTGTTGTTATGCTCGGCCGCGCGCTGGTACAATCCGGCGACACTGGTGAAAGCCGGAACCTGTTTCCCATCTTCTTCGTAACCGCGCACCCTTCCGTAGGACAGCCGCAACGTGAATGTCGCGTCGGGATAGTTGCCGGTGCCTTCAACCGCGAAACGCGCCTTCGCGATCTCGGCGTAAGCCTGTTTCTTAATTTCTTCCTGGGTCTCGTGGATTTTCCGCGCCTCACGTGCCGGCTGGTCGATCAAACGCGCGAGATCAAGCATCGGATCGTGCGCAGCTTGCAGTCCGGCTGCGTCCCCAGCGTAAAGTTTCTTTCTGATTTCGACATCCTTCAATTTTGTGCCGCTGACCAATTCGACCGCGCGAGCGCGCGGCGACTTTCCGTTGAGTACCTGTTCCACCAGCGGATCGCTCGCGCCAAATTTTTCGGCGAAATCGGTCAGCGAATCGGTCAGGCGCAGGATCTCGTAATCGTCATAAACGGGTTCCGTGGAAAAAAGAGTCAGCTCAAGCGAATCCTTCGCGCTGTCGCGGAACATTGCGATGCGTTCGCCATTCGGCTTGGCGTGTTCGTCAATCGCTCGCGTCAGCAAGCGCGCGTATTTGAACAGCGTTCCGAAAAGCGCGCGTGGACAGCGATACCCCACTGTGATCGGACGCTCCTGTTCCAAGTAATCATAGCGCGGAGCGATCCTCGCCTCTTCCGCCTGCGCTTTCTCGATCCGATCGTAGGCCGTAGCTGCCGATTTTAGCTTTGCGTCAGGTGAAATTGCGTCGCGCAGCTTCTTTTCGCGCACATCAATCGACTTCCAAATTTCCGGATCGAACAAGGCTGCGACGTAGCCATCGTAGCGTTTGCGATTGTTCTGATCTCCGAAGAGATCGTCACGTCCACGACGCGCGTTTTCAAACGACCGTTGGCTCCAGGAGTTCACCAGAACTTCGCGACGATTGAAAAGCGTGAGCCAATTGGGGACTTCGCGGTCCCGTCGATCCGCGAGCTCATCCACCGCGAGTTGTCGGTCCGTTCGCCCGGGACTTCCGCTAACGAAGGTCAATTCGCCGTCGCTCGGTCCCTGCGAATTCCATTGCAGGTAATTGTCGATCTTGGCAGGTTGCCCATTTTCGTAGACGCGAAAGATGCAGATATCCAAATCGAATCGCGGATATTCGAAGTTGTCCGGATCGCCGCCGTAAAATGCCATCTGCTGCTCGGGCGCGAAAACGATGCGCACCTCATCGTAGCGCTTGTAACGGTACAAATGGTAAACGCCGCCTTGATAAAGTGTGACGACGTCGGAGCGCAGTCCAGTCTTGTCCTTGCTTTCCTTTTCGATCGCAGCAATCGCAGCATCGCGGGCTTTGCTGGCCGCGTCCGGAGACAAGAGCGGTTTGACCGCGCCATTTACTCGTGCCGTTACGTCCTCAATCGACATCAGCACGTTCAATTCGAGATCGGCGCATTTAATTTCTTCGGCCTGAGACTTCGCATAGAAGCCGTCCTTCAAGTAATTGTGTTGCTCGCTTGAGGCTTTCTGTAACGCGTCGGCTCCGACATGATGATTCGTAATGCATAGGCCGGTCGCGGAAATGAATGAACCGCTTCCGCCTGAATTAAACCGAACACTCGATTTTTGCAGATGCTCCAACCATTGCGGCCTCGGCTCGAATTGAAAATTCTCCTTGAACTGTTTGAACGGCGGATTGTTGAAGAGCCACATTCCTTCATCGCCAAACGCGCGATCGCTGAAACCGGTGAACAACATCGAGGCAAAAGCCGCGGAAAGAATTGTTCGCATTCCGCAGCATAGTCGTGGGTGGAATCGCGACAAGCTAACGCTTGCGAGCGCGAACCAATGTGGGAATGGTCGTCGCGCCCAGGACAAGAAGCACGCTGAGAACGATCGCGAACTCAGCGACCGTGAGCGTAGCTGACCCCAATTTCGCCACGCCGCGCATCATTAATCCCTAAGACCGAGGTTTGCTGCCATCGGTTACAAAATTTGTCGCGTAGACATTGCGCGGCGGCAAGCGCACGATTGATCAGTGTTTGGAGTAAAACGTCATAAGATTGAACGGCTCGATTTCATTGTCGCCGGCGCGCAGAAATCCGGCACGACGGCGCTGCATTACTTTCTAAAGAAACATCCGCAGATCGCTCTTCCGGATCTCCAGGAAATGCATTTCTTCGATGACGAGGAGGTTTTTTCGCGTCCGGTGGATTACGAATTGTTGCATCGGCATTTTCGCCCGATCGAAAGATCAACCATCGCCGGAGACGTAACGCCGAGTTATCTGTATTGGAAGCCGGCGATGGAGCGGATTCATCAATACAATCCACGGATCAAGCTTATCATGCTGCTGCGGAATCCGGTCGATCGCGCATTTGCGCACTGGAACATGCAGCGATTCAAAGACCGCGAGCCGCTCGATTTTCTCGATGCGCTCAGGGAGGAACTGAGGCGAATCGCGCAGCCGCTGTCGATCGAATCGCGACGCTTCGCTTACATCGATCGTGGTTTCTATTCCGGGCAGCTCGAACGGGTCCTCAAATTTTTTCCGTGCAAACAGGTCTTGATTCTGAAGTTCGAGACGTTCCGCGACGAAAAGCAGGAAACGCTCGATGTCATCTTCAAATTTCTCGGCGTGAAGTTGCTCGGAGGAATTCGCGATAAAGATCGAAACATTGTTCCCTACGAGCGCGCGATGACACCGGAGGAACGAAAATACCTACTCGATATTTTTTCGGTCGAAATCACCAAACTCGAGCAAATGCTCGGCTGGGATTTGACGGATTGGAGGTAGGGCGGTTCACCGGAGCGCCCGCTGCACCTTAAAGCGAGGCCGCTCGTTCGGGTTTTTCGCGAGTAGCGCTTTTGACCGGAAAATCCTTGCGCCTCGCGACAAAAAGAATTTGCGCAGCTCCGGAGTAAAAAAAGATGAACCGTCTGGTTGCGGGTTGAAATCAAGAAGCAGCCGGCCGTTCTGCGTTAAAAATCGTGTCCGAATGTCATTGATGAAGAACTCCCAATCTTCGGTCGACCATTCCACGCCATCGCGGACGCGACCGATTCGGTGAAAACAAATGCGATGAGCAGTTACGAGATCGAACGTTTGATGAAGATTGGCCAGGGGAGTTTGCCGTTCGATCCGGCCGATCACGCGCGGAACTTGGAGCAGCTCAATTGTCGCCCGGAAGAGCGGTTCGTTATCGGTATCGAATCCGAGCACGTGGTGCCCGAAATATTTACAAACGTAAAGAAAGTAGCCGGCGCCCGAGCCGAGATCGAGAATACGCAGCAGCGGCGCGCGATCGAGCCAAAGATCCTGCGCCCGCTCGATGTTGATGTCGACCCAATAGGCGACGTCTTCGAAACGATTAATTCGCGGCGAGCCCGGCCGATACGCGTATTTCTCGCGCAGGTTTTCAAATTGCAGCCGGTCGATGTCGTCCAAAATCCGACGCTTGTTGACGGGATGGGTGGCACGGACGAAATGTTCGAACGCGCTCGCGAACAGGTCTCTCGAAAAGACTTTCCGAAGCTTGCGTGAGAATCTCATGGCGGCCAACTAATGCTGCGCGTAAATGACGGACTTTGCTGATCAACCCCAAAAGATGCAACAAGCGAAACGAATTCTTCTCATTGGCCTTGGGCGCTGGGGTCTAAACCATCTACGCGTTTTGCAGTCGATGCCGATCGACCTTTTCGTGGCGGAGAGCGATCCGGAGCGATTGAATTCGTCGGGCGTGCCGCAAAGTCATCGCACCACGGACGCGCGCTCGTTTTTTCCGATCATCGATGCGGCGGTGGTGGTAACGCCGGCGCATTCTCATTTTGAGATTTGCCGCGATTTGCTCGAAGCCGGCAAAGACGTCTTCGTTGAAAAACCGATCAGCGTAAAGTCAGTCGACGCGAAAGAATTGACTGAGCTGGCAAAACGCAACCGTCTAGTTTTACAAGTCGGCCATATTTTCCGCTTTGATCCGGCATCGGTTTGGATGCGAGACGCGATTGCGGAAGAACGCTTCGGCGAAATCAAAATGTTGCGGGCGAATTTCAGCGGCTTCAAACGCCCGCGGCACGACACCGGCGTCACGTTCGCCGACGGAATTCATTTCATCGATCTGTTTCAGTTCTTACTCGGAAAGTCACCCCGACGAGTGCTCGCGTTAATGCGCAATTTTCTCGGACGCGAGGAAGGGATGGACGATGAGTCGCTGATTGCCTTGGAATACGATCGCGGCGCCGGCGCGTCGATCCTGGCGACAATCGAAGCCGGTTATCATCGGCCGGGGAAAATGCGAGAACTCACGATCGTTGGAAAAAATTCGTCCGCGGTCTGCGATTACAACGTTGCACAGTACAAAATTAAAACGTTCGAGAACCGCCATGCCGCTGAAGGCGGTGAAATAAAAGCGATGGAAGGCGCAGTGCATCAGCTCGAGTTTCCACCCGAGGAACCGTTGCGCGCGGAATTGGTCGCTTTTCTGGACTCGATTGAAGCGCGAAAATCGCCGCTTGTTGACGGTACAGACGGAATAGAAGCGGTCCGAATCGTCGAGGCCGCATGGGAATCGGCACGCACGGGAAATTGGATCAACATCGCCAATTGAATCAGTGCGAATAAAATGAAAAAGATTCCGCTTTCCCGTGTCTTTGTGAACGACGAGGTCCGCGAAGCCGGAATTCGCGCGATGAATTCCGGCTGGTACATCTTGGCGATAGAATGCGAAGCGTTTGAGGCGGAGCTCGCTGCCTACGTCGGGACGAAAGAGGCCGTGCTTTGTTCTTCGTGGACGACCGGCGCGCTGATGTTGCATCACGCGATGGGCGTTCGTCCAGGCGACGAAATCCTTGTGCCATCCCACACGGCGTTTCCTTCGATCGAACCGATGATTCATCGCGGCGCAAAACCGATCTTCATCGACATCGACGAGACTTACTGCATCAACGTCGATCAACTCGAGGCCGCGATGACATCGCGGACGGTTGGAATTCTCCCCGTTCATCTTTACGGGCATCCGGCGAACATGGATGGAATTTTTCTGACGGCGAAGAAGCACGGGCTGTGGGTGGTGGAGGATTGCGCGCAAGCTTTCGGCGCGGAATATCGCGCGCAAAGCGTTGGTTCGATAGCTGGCGCGGGTGCGTTTTCATTTTTCCCGTCAAAAAACCTCACCGTCCTGGGCGACGGCGGCTGCATCACGACGAATGATTCGGCGCTCGCCGGGAAACTGCGAATGCTGCGCGATCATGGCCGAAGCTCGAAACACGTCCACGACTTTGTGGGTTACAATTTTCGTTTCAACGAGCTTCAGGCGGCGATTGGCCGCGTCGAGCTGCGCAACATCGACCAACTGAACAATCATCGGCGTGAAGTCGCCACGCGCTACAACGATCGGTTAGACGGAGTAGTGCAGATTCCGGCGGAGCGACCGTGGGCGAAGCATGTTTATCACATGTACGTGATTCGCACGGAACGGCGCGACGCGCTCGCCGAGTTTCTGAAAGGCAAAGGCATCGGCACCGGAATTCATTATCCAGTCGCGAATCATCAACAGCCGGCGATGAGGAAAATGTATTCGGATCTGCCGCGCCTGCCGAGAACAGAGGAAGCGGTGACGCAAATTCTTTCGCTGCCGGTCTATGGCGACTTGCCACTGGAAGATGTCGATCTTGTTTGCGACGCGATCCTAGAGTTTTTCGGCAAGAAATGACTACACCGGAACTGAGCGTTGTCATTCCTTGTCACAACGAAGCCGAAAATCTGCGGCCGTTACTTTCGACGATTCACGGGGCGCTTAATCGGCTTGGTTTGAATTTTGAAGTCGTAATCACGGACGATTGCAGCACTGACGATTCGTGGCGCGTGTTGCAGGAACTGAGTGTCAATGATCCGCGTTTGCGCGCGCAACGTTTCAAATTCAATTGCGGTGAATCGGCTGCGAGCTGGGCGGGAATGCAAATCGCGCGCGGTCGTTGCATCGCGACGCTCGATGCGGACTTGCAGAACGATCCCAAGGATTTGCCATCGATGTTGGACGTGTTGAAAAATTGCGACTGCGTGTGTGGTACGCGGGCCGAAACGCGCGGCGAGGGCGACAGCTGGCTGCGAATAGTTTCGTCGTGGATCGCGAATTGGGTCCGCAACAAATTGTCCGGCGAGAATATTACCGATGCGGGCTGCACGTATCGCGTGTTCAAACGCGAATGCATTTCGCGAATTAAATTCTTCAACGGCGCGCACCGTTTTCTTCCGACCTTAATTAAGCTCGAAGGCTTCACTGTTATGGAAGTTCCGGTGTCGAACAAACCGCGCCGCGCCGGGAAAAGTCATTACGGCGTTTGGAACCGTTTGTTCAAGTCGTTCCGGGATTTGCTTGCCGTTCGCTGGATGAAATCGAGAAGATTGCGTTACGAAATTGCGGAGTCGCTCAACAACGAATGAATACTTTAATCTGTATCGCGGTGACGTGGTTCGGTCAGGAACATCGCTTTCTCGGCCTGGACTGGAATTATCTTGTGATCATCGGCTTGATTGGCAACGCGACCTTCTCGATGCGATTTCTGGTGCAATGGCTCGCATCCGAGCGTCAGGGCGAAAGTGTCATTCCGGTTTCCTTTTGGCATTGGAGCATCGCCGGAAGCATTATCATGTGTTCCTATTTTATTTTTCGGCGCGACCCGGTCGGTATTCTCGCGTATCTACCTAACTCGATTATTTACATTCGCAATTTGATGTTGATTCGAAAACGCAGACTCGCTTATACCGCGGCGACGCCGTCACAGCATCCGCGCGAAACCGATTAGCGAATTGTCTCCGGAAAGATCCACGCGTTGACGCTCACATTAAACGGGCGCAGCGGTTTGCGCGCCCGATCCTGAAACACGTACGCGAGCTCGTGCACGGAACCTGCCCCGACGTCGAAGAAACCAATAAGTGGCAGTCTCCTTCGAACGCAAAAGGAATCATTTTTTTGTTGCCCTGTTTTTTGGTCTGGAGATATCTCTGAATTTGTCATCCCCGAGCGCAGGCGAGCGGATCTCGCAATCGAATCTTGGATCACGCAAGCTGAATTATGTGGTCAACAGAGTTTATGAGAGATCTTCACTTCGTTCAGGATGACAGCCTCGGTAACGAAGCGGTCCAAATCCGGTGGCAACGGGCTCTTCCATTCCTTTTCGCTCTTGATCCCGAGCTTCGCGGAATGAAGCGCATGACGCGGCAGCAGAAGTTCGCGTTCCAGTCTTGCGGTCCAGCCGGTCTCGATGAATTCGAGGTAAAGTTTCTCGTCTGGTCCGTAGATTTTGTCGCCGACAATTGGGTGCCCAAGTGAAGCGAGGTGCACGCGAATCTGATGCGTTCGTCCAGTTTTCGGAATCGCGCGCACTAAAGCGAACTTCTGTTCAGAGGGATGATCCGTAACATCAGCTGCCGCTTTGCGATTTCCTCTCCGTGAGCAAGAGCATTGAGGTGAAGGCTCAGTAAAGTTTACAAAGGACTTCACCATCTTTTTTCTGAAGCGTTGCTCCACACGAAATTCGGTGATCGCTTCTGCGCCTTTACGGTGAATCATTTGTTTTAGCCAAATCGCGGATCGCTGATGTTTACCTTGTCGATCCATTGGCGCATTGACAGATTTCCTTTCCCAGGCCGGCCAGCCCCAAACGATTACGAGATATTCCTTATGCAGGCTCCGCTCCTGCATGAGCAAGCCGAATCGTCGCGCAGCCGCTGCCGTTTTCGCCACCAGAACAAGGCCGCTCGTTTCGCGATCGAGCCGGTTCACGATTGAGATTTGTCCGCCGTTCGCGATCTCGAATGCCAGCATCTCGCGCAATTCTTTCCAAAGCGTTGGTTGCTGGCTAGGCTTCGTCGGATGAATCAACAAAAACGCGGGTTTGTCGACCACGATGTAATCGTCGACTTCATCGACGACGGTGAAGCGCGGCGATACATTTTTCTCCGTCGATCGTGAATCTAAGATCATTTTATCTGCTACTGACCGTACTCGCATTGATGTCAATCGCTTCTCTTATATCTGCCGATTCCGGATCGTTTGCGGCCAACCTGGTTATTATTAATGCGAAGATCCACACCATGGATCAAAAGCAACCGCTGGCGGAAGCGGTCGCGGTTTACGGCAATCGCATTATCGCAGTTGGATCGACAACGGAAATTGAAAAACTTTCTGGCACCAACACCCGCGTGATCGACGCCAAAGAGCGGCTCGTTGTTCCCGGGTTCAACGACGCCCACGTGCATTTCATGAGCGGCGGCTTTCAATTGTCGAGTGTGGATCTTCGCGACGCGAACACACCGCAAGAGTGTGCCGAGCGGGTCCGTGATTTCGCGAAAACGCAGCCGGCCGGAAAGTGGATTACCGGTGGCGATTGGGACCATGAGCGATGGCCAGGCGAGCAGCTGCCAACGAAGGATTTGATCGACGCGCAGACACCGAATAATCCGGTTTTCGTCAATCGGCTCGACGGTCACATGGCGCTGGCAAACAGTGTCGCTTTAAGAATCGCCGGCGTTACGCGCGAGAGCAAGGATCCGGACGGTGGCGTGATCGTGCGTGATCCGAAGACATGTGAGCTAACCGGAATCTTGAAAGACGCAGCGCAGAATTTTGTCCTCAGAGTAATCCCACCACCGAGTTTCGAAGAGAAATTGGCCGCCGCACGCGCGGCGACCAATCACGCGGCAAGTCTTGGCGTAACCAGTATACAAGACATGTCGGCGGCCGATGATGTTTCGGTTTATCAAAAATTGCTCGATCGCGGTGAACTCAAAACGCGCATCTATGCAGTTTGGCCGTTGCCCCGATGGCAAGAATTGGCGCGGACAGGAGTGCGCGCGCACTTTGGCAGCGCCATGCTGCGTACCGGGGGTCTGAAAGGTTTTGCCGACGGAAGTTTAGGTTCAACTACCGCGCTGTTCTTCCAGCCCTATCTCGATGCTCCGAATACGAGCGGCATTTCCGCCGGCGAAATGTTTCCCGAAGGCGCGATGCTCGAGCGCGTCCGCGGGTCCGACCGGGCCGCTCTGCAAGTCATCATCCACGCGATTGGAGATCGAGCCAACGATAACATTCTGTCGATCTACGAACGAGTCGCAAAAGAAAATGGCGATCGCGACCGACGCTTTCGAATTGAACATGCGCAACATTTGCGGGTGCAAGACATTCCGCGCTTCGCGCGCGACAAAATCATTGCTTCGATGCAGCCGTATCATGCAATCGACGATGGCCGTTGGGCGGAAAAGCGCATCGGTCCCGAACGCGCGAAAACGACGTATGCGTTTCGGTCGTTGTTAGATTCGGGCGCGACGCTCGCGTTCGGAACGGACTGGACGGTTGCGCCGCTTAATCCGCTATTGTCGATCTATGCCGCAGTCACACGCCGCACGCTCGACGCCAAACACCCGAACGGTTGGATCCCCGAACAAAAGATCTCTATCGAAGAAACCGTGCGCGCTTACACGGTTGGATCAGCCTTCGCCGAGTTTCAGGAAAAGGAAAAAGGAAGCATTGTACCGGGCAAACTGGCTGACGTCGTCATCCTTTCTCGCGATATCTTCAACATCGATCCGGGCGAGATCAAGCAAACGGAAGTTGTGATGACGATAACGGATGGCCGAATTGTTTACGAAGCCAGCGAACGATAAGCCAGCATGGCATTGACATCCGGTGTAAAGCGGAAGTGCTCTTCTTGTCGCTCCACGCTCCCGAAAGGGGTCTTAGCGACCGACATCTACAAGGACTAGGTGTCGACCTTGTCCGTCAACGTCGGAAGTCACTTCCCGCGAGCGGGCATTGACTTGACCTGTCTCCCAAAACCGCTTTACCTAACCCCCTCACTTTCAACCAGCCTAGCTGCACCGTGGACCTTAGAGACATCAAAGCCATCATCGATTTGATGAAGAAAAACGATCTCTCTGTCTTCGAGATGGAGAAGGATGGGTTCCGGTTGAAATTGCAAAAGGGTTTGGGCGATCAACCGATTTTGGTGTCGACGGTAGCACCGGCGCCGGCAGTTGCCAACGGTCCGGCAACGACACCCGCCGCGCTAGCTGAATCGGCAGCGCTCAAAGATATCGTTTCCCCGATGGTCGGAACTTTTTATCGAGCAGCGTCGCCGGACGCGTCGCCGTTTGTCGATATCGGGACGAAAGTGGACGAGGACACGGTGGTTTGCATTATCGAAGCGATGAAAGTGATGAACGAGATCAAGGCGGAAATCAGCGGCGTCATTGTCGAAGTCGTGGCGGAGAACGGCAAGCCGGTGCAATTCGGCCAGGCGTTGTTTCGAGTCCGTTGAACCGCAGGCCGAGACAAATGCCAGTCCGGCTCGGACCCAGAGCAACGCATGTTCGAAAAAGTCCTGATTGCAAATCGTGGTGAGATCGCGCTGCGCGTGATTCGCGCGTGCAAGGAGCTCGGCACTCGCACTCTCGCCGTTTATTCGGACGCCGACGTCGACTCGTTACACGTCCAACTCGCCGACGAAGCGATTTGCATCGGCGCGGCGCCCAGCTCGGAAAGTTATTTGAAAATCGATCGGATCATGAGCGCTGCCGAAGTCGGCGATGTCGATGCGATTCATCCCGGATACGGTTTTTTGGCCGAGAACGCGCATTTCGCCGAAGTGGTCGAGAGTTGCAAAATCAAATTCATCGGTCCGCCCCCCGATGTGATTCAAAAAATGGGCGACAAAGATATGGCGCGCACGTGTGCTCGCAAAGCCGGCGTACCAGTGACGCCGGGAAGCGACGGCGTGGTCGAGAATGAAAAGGAAGCGGCGACGCTCGCGAAGAAGATCGGCTATCCGGTGATGATCAAAGCAGTCGCGGGTGGCGGGGGTCGCGGCATGCGCGCCGCGCACAATGAATCGAGTCTGATCAAGGGATATCACGCCGCGCGACTCGAAGCGGAGAAGGCTTTCGGAAATCCGGATGTTTACATCGAGAAGCTGATCGTGAACCCGCACCACATTGAATTTCAAATCGTGGCCGACAGTCACGGCCGCATTGTTCATCTCGGCGAGCGCGACTGTTCGATTCAGCGGCGCAACCAAAAAGTGATCGAAGAATGCCCGTCACCAATCATCAGCAGCGGGCTCCGAAAAAAGATGGGGAATGCGGCGGTCAAGCTCGCGAAATCAGTTGGCTACGAAAACACCGGGACGATCGAGTTTTTGGTCGATGACGATCACCATTTCTATTTCATGGAAATGAACACACGGTTGCAAGTCGAGCACACGGTCACAGAGGAAGTTTACCGTTGCGATCTGGTGAAAGAGCAAATTCGCATCGCTGCGGGCGAACCGCTTTCAAAACACATCGCTCATGCCGAGCCGCGCCTTCATGCGATCCAATGTCGAATCAATGCAGAGGATCCGGCTAATAATTTTCATCCGTCGCCTGGCCGCATAAAATTTTATTACGCACCGGGTGGTCGCGGTGTGCGGATCGATTCGCACGCTTACACCGGCTACAGCGTGCCCCCATATTATGACTCGTTGATTGGAAAAATCATCACCATCGGGTCAACCCGCGAATCAGCGATCGAACGGATGCGGCGTGCGCTCGACGAATATTATGTGACTGGAATCAAGACGACGGTGCCGTTTCACGCCGCGATCATGCGCAGCGGCGAGTTCCGCGACGGAAAATACGACACCGGTTTTGTGGAACGGATGATGAGCTCGGAAACGTTCCAGCTCGTTCCAGCGCCGGTGCAATTGCACGAATAAGACGTTGCGAAGTCTAAACGACTGCCGGCTCTACGGAATCTTGGATCTGAGTTATGCCGCGGTCGCTGATACCGAACGCGTGACAAAGGAAATGGTCACCGGCGATGTTGATCTTATCCAGCTTCGCGCCAAGAACCTCTCTGTTGCCGAAGTTGTCGATCTTGCCAGCAAGTTGCACGTGATTACGTCGGCCGCTGGAATTGCTTTAATTGTGAACGATCACGCGGAGGTCGCGGCGCAAGTACCGGTTGAAGGTGTACACGTCGGACAGGATGATGATTCGATCGCGGTCGCGCGCGAAAAGGCCGGTCGCAAAATTATCGTTGGAAAGTCGACGCACAGTTTGGAACAAGCGATGTTGGCGCGACGCGAAGGTGCCGACTACATCGGCTTCGGCCCAATTTTCGCCACGCCGACGAAACCGGATTACGAACCGATCGGGGTTACGCAAATCAGAACCGTGCACGCTCAAGTCCAGCTCCCAATCTTTTGCATTGGCGGAATCAACGTTAATAACCTCGGCCACTTGTTGGCCGATGGTGCCCACCGAGTCGCCATTGTCTCTGGATTGCTGAGAGCGTCCGACATCGCAAAGTACGCGCGTGCATGTAAAACTCTGCTAGATCCTGAAACCTGATGGCTCTCCTCGTTGTTGGTTCTATCGCGCTGGACACGGTGAAAACACCGGTCGAGGAACATGGTGACTTGTTTGGCGGATCAGCGTCGTATGCCGCGACCGCCGCCAGCTATTTTTCGCCGGTCAAACTTGTCGGCATCGTCGGCACCGACTTCCCGCAAACAGAGTTCGATTTTTGGAAATCGCGCAAGATCGATACTGCGGGCGTGCAGCGCGTCGAGGGGAAAACTTTTCGCTGGTCGGGGGAATACGCTTGGGATCTGAACACGCGCCAGACGCGTTCGACCGAGCTCAACGTTTTCGAAAAGTTCGAACCGAAACTGCCGCGATCTTATCGCAAGGCTGACTTCGTTTTGCTGGCCAACATCGCGCCGGCGTTGCAATCGCGTGTGCTCAAACAAATGGAGAGGCCGCACTTCGTCGTCGCCGACACAATGAATCTTTGGATTGAAACCACACGCGCCGATCTTGATACGCTCCTGCCGAATGTCGACCTTTTGATTCTGAACGACAGCGAAGCCCGCGAGATGACGAAAGAAACGAGTCTGATCAAGGCGGGTCGTGGCATTCGCAAAATGGGGCCGCGTTATGTCGCGATCAAAAAAGGCGAGCACGGAGCCCTGTTATTCGGCGACAATGAATTTTTCAGCTGCGGCGCGTACCCACTTGAAGATATTCATGATCCGACCGGAGCAGGGGACACGTTTGCTGGCGGCATGGCCGGGTATCTGGCCGGCACGGTGCGGAAGGTCCACTTCACCGATCTACGCAAAGCAATGATCTACGGCAGCGTGCTCGCGAGTTTTTGCGTGGAAGCGTTCAGTCTCGAGCGCTTGCGCAATTTGACGATGGATCAAATCAATGAGCGCTACGAAGCGTTCAAGTTGATGAGCCAATTCGAAGTTATTACGTGAAAAACTGCTTAGGCCTTAGTAGCCATGACAATGTCGCCTGATGCACAGAAGCGCAATGAGGGGTCGATTGCCTCCCTTCGCATTATCAGTTGGTTGTTCATCGTCGTTGGCTACGCCGTCATTTTTTGCGGTGTTGTCGTGTTTTTTGATCCCAACGCGACAGTGATAATCAATGGAGTTAAGAAGGCTGACACTGCCTCCAAGCTTGTCGAAGTGCTTCTCCCGCTTGGCGCGCTGGGATTCGGGTTGTTCTTGGCTTCAGCGCGTGCGGCACGCTGATGCCTAACGGATCGATGAAGCCGAGGGACAAAGTCGAGTTGTTGAGAAGTTGAGCTGTTGAGTCGGACCGGCAAGTGAAGATGAAATCTTGCGCGTTTGTGACGGCAGCTCAGCCTTATTTCTTTAGGTCAAAATGAAGAGCTGGCTTCATCCGGTTGTCATCGCTTTTGTATTCGCTCATCTGGCCGTTGGGCAGACGATCAGCGATCCGGCGCGAATCGAGGTCTATGTCACGCCGTATTACAACTCCAAGGGTCCGGCTATTAATGTCGGCTTGTTTAGCAAAGGGCTATCTGCGAACAGCGAAACGGAGTTCGTCCCGACGATCTCGGAGATGAAGCATTCCTGGAATGCTCTGCGATTTCCCGAAATGTATGTCGCCGCGATTCGTCTTTACGATCTGGGTTTCAGACACGAATCGACCTACTGGTTTTATTCGGCTCAATATCGCGGGCGTCTGTTCGCGATCCTGGTTGATCGAGAGGAGATGGGCAGCATGGGCGCTCCCGCGTTCGAGCTGGTTCAGGCAGCGAACGCTTTTCAGCAGTTGGTCGGGCCATACATCAACGGATATGCCTTTGGCGACGTGGATCACCTGATCCAGATCGTTGAGCGAGTTCAGAAGGAGAACAAAACTGTTCCGGATTTGGAAAGGATTTATCCAGGCGTCTCCTTTAAGCAGAGATCGGAATGGAACGCCGGAAATAATGACCTCAATCAAGGACTCACGAAATTCCTGACGATGTTAAAGGATCAAAAAGCAACCTTAAGCAAGACAAGAATCGAAAACGGCACCGAAGGGAAGTTTTCGAAGCAAACCAGCAAGGAATTACCCACAGGCCTGAGCCAATAACGACGATCAGGTAAACAGTTGAGGTTAAGAGAAAAGACTTAACCAGTCGGCAGGCTGTTTTCGCTGACGAAGACGAAGATTAAGCCGAAGCGGCCTTCGCCGCGGCTAGGCGGGCCGGGGGAAGAAGATGGAAAAGCGCGCCCGTGGGGATTCGAACCTCAAACCTTCTGATCCGTAGTCAGATGCTCTATCCAGTTGAGCTACGGGCGCAAGCATATAATTTCCAATACATTATTGTAAATTCACCAACGTTAGTATTGCATTTTTCACGGTACTATTCTACGGTCAACCCATGAAACTGTGCAAAACCACGAAAACATGGGCAAGAACAGGGCACCGAAATCTTCTTAAGCATCAGCAATCGGGCAATTATTATGCCCGCACTTTTGCGGGTGGCAAAGAAATTTGGAAGTCCCTTAAGACTTCACATCGCTCTGTAGCGGAAGCTAGGCTCGCAGAGTTCGTCAAAGACCATCGCAAGCGGCTCGGCAACGGTGGTGAAAACTCGGCCAAGATGACCTTCGACCAAGCTGCCAAGATCCATCTACGGAACCTCGACGACAATCCGCGTCTCAAACCACGGACACGTGACTATTGGCTCCAGCGGCTTATCGCCCTCACCAAAAGTTGGGAGGGGTTGAATGAAACCGAAATCCGAAAGATCACGCAGAGTGACTGCAAACGCTGGGCGGGTAAGTACGCCAGGAAGGTGTCTCCGACTAACTACAACAACACAGTCACCTTGCTACGGCAGGTTTTGAGCTGCGCAGTGGACTCTGGCGTAATTTACGCCAATCCCGCAGCGGCTTTGAAGCGCGTAACGATACGTACCAAAGAAATCGTGCTTCCAAGCACGGACAATTTCAACGCGCTGATTGTCGAAATGCGAAATGGACACGGGCGCGATTCACGCAACTGCGCTGACTTCGCGACAGGTCTCGCGTTCACCGGATGTCGCCTGGGCGAGGCGAATGCCCTGGAATGGCGCGACGTTGATTTTGCCGCTGGCGAGATTGTTGTGCGCGGCGACGCCAAGACGGGCACAAAGAACTGGGAATTGCGTCGTGTGCCGCTGATTCCCGATGCGCGTGCGCTGTTTGAACGAATGCGTGGCGAACGCTCCCGCGAGCCGCTGGAAACGAAAGTGTTCCGTGTTGGCGAATGCCAGAAGGCGCTTGATCGTGCGTGCAAAAAAGTCGGCACGGATCGAATAACGCATCACGATTTACGCCATCTGTTTGCAACGCACTGCATCGAAAGCGGCGTAGACATCCCAACCGTTTCCCGCTGGCTTGGACACAAAGATGGCGGCGCCCTGGCGATGAAAACCTACGGCCATTTGCGACGCGAGCACAGCATTGCTCAAGCTCAGCGGGTGACGTTTGCTCCTGTCACAAAAAAGGAGGGGGATGTGATCACCTTTCCGGCGACAGGGTGACGTTTAAAAGAATGCTTTTTCACCGAGCTGGTGACGGTAGCACCCGGCGGGCTAGCCGCTGAAACGATTAAAGTTGCGCCCCTATGTTACACGACGAAAAATGGCGCATGAAAAAAACGGCTTCACAAATTCAACACTCCACAAGAAACGTAAGGAACGTCAGAGACGTAAGGCCGACACCCGCCCACCTGGGGTGAGCATGCTTTTCTCCGCCAAAATTTGGGCGCCGTCACTCACACTAGATTCTAATTCTGTGTCTGTATCTGTTCCCGAATTGCATTCAGTACAGCAGGAACAACCAGAACCAAAAAGACGAGACAACGGAGTGGCCGCGGAAGGAATTTCTGTACTGGAGCGATGACGGCGACCTGATGGGGTTGCGCTACAACAAGTGGAAAGCAGTGTTCGCTGAACAGCGCGCGGACGGATTCCGGGTCTGGTCGGAGCCAGTCGTCAAGCTTCGGGTGCCCCTAATCTTCAACCTGCGTAGTGACCCATCCGAAAAGGCCCAGCACGAGTCCGAGTACTACCGGGACTGGCAAGTTCGCCGTGTCTTCCTGCTGGTTCCGGCGCAGGCGTACGTCGCCAAGTGGATCTCCAGCTTCAAGGATTTCCCACCGCGCCAAAAGCCCGCGAGCTTCAGTGTCGATGAGGTGATGAAGAAACTCGAGAACACCAAAGATTGACCGTTGCAGCGAGTAAGCTTTTTTGCGCTTTTCACAGCGTTTATTCGCAAACGCGGTGGGAAAGGGTCACGCAGGGTTGCGCGAACGCTTATTTAAGCGGGAAGGTAGCGCTGACTACAGGGACGCCGTTGATTTGGATGTCCACACGATACCCGAACGGTCGGAGAATGGGAGGGGCGGGGTGTCATGGCAAAACACGCTAAAGTTCTCTCGCCGAAGGGCCGTTGGTTTCATCGACTCGTTAGGATTGTGGAGTTCATTTCCGTTCAAATTGTAGGCAGCGGCGATGGTCCGAAGAATAAGCGCAACATCTTGTCTCTTCCGATTACGCGGCCAAGTTCATGCACGGCGCAGTAAATCAAGATCAGGATAAACACGATGATCTCCACGGCCCAGAAATGGGGCCACACGATTTCGGCGAATAGCTTTGCGTTGCCCGCAGTGAGACTACCCGCCTGGCGGGAGAAATCGATGAGTCGCTCCAAATAATGGATGACGCTAGCCAGGAGAAGGTAGATCGCCGTCTTCCACGCCACATTGTAAGCGAGCGGTTTATCAGGATACCGATTGATTGCCGGAACCATGTCGGCGATCAAGACCGCTTTACCTAGAATCAAGGCCGCCACCGCAATCGAAGTCGTCGAGAGCGGTTCAAAATGTGAGCCCTTGGCCACCAGAACCCGGATAAACGATACAAGGTGCAGTGCGACGAAAAAGAAGAGCGTTGGTGGTAGAACGGCGAAAAATTCTTCCTTAAGTTTGTGAAACACTTTGTGCATGGTACCTCTATTCAGTCGATTTTGACACAGTTGCAACTCTCGCAACCCTCCGCGGCCGCGCCGCAAGTCCACGCGTAACGCGCAGGCTGCGCGTGGGGTCGATATCGCTGTGTTAAGCGAATCACGCGGACGTTGATCAGGGCTTGAACCACGGAAGACGCTAGCATGCCTGCTCGCCAGAGATCGCCTCGAACGCCTCCCGAATCAGCAATGGAACAATTACTAGCGATGCCGCCGAATCAATCCACCACCAATGAGTCGCCGCGTTTAGCGCCAGACCCACAAGCAATATCCAGCTCAAATAGCCGCAGGTGAGTGTCTCCATCGCATCCGCGCGAAGTGATCGACTATTAATCGTATCGGCCACGCGCCGTTTTGCTCTGGCCAAAACTGGCATTGCAACGGCAGCGATGACTGCTACTCCAATGCCGATCGGCGAAGTCTCCGCCGCGTGGCGGTTCACGAGACCTACGATCGCTTGTACCGTCACGTAGACCGAAAGCAGCAAAAGCAGATAGCCGGCGATTCTCGCAGTTCTGCGCTCGATTTGTTCAGCTTCAACTCGAAAACGTTTAAAGACGACAATTCCCGACGCCAGCTCTATCGCGCTATCGATGCCGAATGCGACGAGGAGCAGACTATGCGCGACAATTCCCGCGCCGACCGCTGCCGCCGCTTCGACTACCATCCAAACGATGGTGATCTTTTCCAGGCGCAGCGCCATCGCTACCGCACTCGGGCGATCGCTGACAATCGGCTCGTTCATGAGGCCTCCCACCGGACGAAGTCGGATTAAACGTGTCTCCAACCTCACGCTGAAAAAGTTCAGGCCAGCGCGCATCGTAACGAACAATAGCGACATCCTCGCTCACAGCGCTTCTCACTCGCTGTTGAAGGTTATTCATGTTCAGGAAACGCCGAGGAGCCTAACGAGAAAGAGATAGGCCGCCGGCTGGGTCGGAGGTCGGAGGCAAACATTCCGAACTTATTCCCCAATGGGGCCGTGGCTTCATCGTTTGGTTAGACCTCGTCTTCACAGAGTTATGGCTTCCACTCTCGATATACTTCGTGGGCGCCTTTCTCGAGACTTGTCTTTCCTTCTTCGTATTTTTCGAGTTGTTCTGCCAACCACTGAAACCATTCGAAGGTCTTTTGTGAACCTGTACGCTGCCGCTCGTACTCAATGTACGGTCGCAACTTCCGCCAGCTGACGCGAACGCTGCCACTGGCGAAATTATCGATGACCCGCAGTGGAACAATTCGCTCGAAAACGGCAAAACCCAACCCTTCGATTACAATTCCCACCGAGCGCGCCGCTTGCAGGGTTTTGGGGTCGGACTGGATTTCGCTTGCGGTCGCGCCATCCCGAATCGTCTGCACCAGAAGAAACGAATCCACGTACGCCGGAGTCAATAGCGCGTGGACGGCTTCCAGGGCCGCGCGCTCGTCGCGGTCGCGCCGAATCCGCCGCGCTTCGAGCAACCCAAACGCAACCCCGACGATTACCGTTAGCGCGGTTGCGACATTGGCTAGCGTTGAAAGGTCCACGACGCTGTGCTTAAAAGTCGCAATGCTTCGGGATGGCGTAGCCGTCTAACGCCTGTATTAAAGTCGCGCTACGAAGTGACGTCGGCTTGAATGCATGGTTAGCCGCGCACGGCCTCTTCACATCACCACATCTCATTCGCCATCTTTTTGCGTCGGGCCAACTCTTTCTCGCTCGGCTCGGCACTCGGGAACGAGCCGGGCTGGACATCGCCGCTTGGTACATAGGTACTCATCACAACGCCGGTGGTCGAAACCTGAGAGCGAACGAGCCGCAGCGCCGATGGCTTGGCGGTCTCGCTGAAGAGGCGCTTGCCCCGCCCAAGCACCACTGGGAAAGTCCACACGTTGTACTCGTCGATCAGTGAGGCGGCCTGGAGCGTTTGAATCAAATTGCCGCTGCCAATTATCTGCAGGTCGGGGCCCGGTTGGGCCTTGAGAGCGATGATTGCCGAGACGACATCGCCGTGGAGCAGGGTCGAGTTGTTCCAGTGGAGCGTCTTCAACGTGCGCGAAGCAACATACTTTTTCGCTGCATTGAGCGTCTTCGCAATCGGGTGGTCATCCTGCTGATAAGGCCAGTACGCTTCGAATATCTGATAGGTCCTGCGCCCGAGCACCAGCTCGCGATCCTTGCCGTCGAAACCTGATGCTGAAATGTCCATGCTTTCGTCCACGTAGGCGAACATCCAACCGCCAAGGGTAAAACCGCCAGTGGGGTCTTCTTCCGGTCCGCCGGGTGCTTGGATGATTCCGTCAAGCGACGCAAACGTAGATGCGATGAGTTTTCTCATGGGAACACTCCTGTCGTGAGGCGGGTCTTGGTCATGCGCGCTAACGAGAAAGAGATAAGCCAACGCAGGGTGTCGTGGCAAACAGACTCGCAGTCATCCGATCTGGGACCGTTGGCTTCATTGATCGGTTAGGCCTTTTTCCGCAATCGTAAGCGTAGAGCGGTCCTATCACATTTTGGAAACATTCTGCTCACGAAAAGTGCGACAGTGGTCAACGCTGACGCACTCAGAGTGATCAGGAAAACTAAAGCGCCGTACAAGCGAACTGACTCCTGTATGCCGTTCATGGCTGAAAGATCGTCGGAGCGATACTGCGCTGCAACTTCGTTGTGTAATCCGCCGTGGATGCCTGCAACCATTCCAATGCTAACGCACAAAGCAAATGGCGAAACGACGGCAAGAACGCGCCAAGCTGTGCGACGCTTAAAGGGCGGCATAAGAGGTCTAACGAGAAAGAGATAAGCCACTGGCGGGGGTGGTGGTAACGTTGCTCATGGTCATTTGGTCTGGAGCCGTTGGTTTCATCGGTTTGTTAGACGTATTCGGTTATAACCGCAACTAGACGTCGGTTCTTCTCATCTCTAAGCACCGCAAGAACGTCGCTCAATGTGAACTGGAATGAGGAAGATCAGAGCCTTCGCCGGCCTGCGCTATTGACCATTGAGGAGACCGGAAAAAGAGCGTGCGTTGGCTTCATCGCTTGGTTAGGTCTTGCGACTCGATCCGAATGTCATTTCTCGTGCCGCGTGTGACCTGAGTGCCCATCTTGCGGCAATCACGACTATAGCACCATAGCCGAAATCGGCCGCACCAGGGCCCAACGAACCGAAAGTGACCACCCACACCTGTAGTCGCAGTGGCAAGCGGGGTCTCTATAGGTTCCAACGAAAATCTCCAATGCAGCTGCTTTAACTCGACCCGCGCGCCCGCGAGACCTCGGCCAGTTTGAGCATCGACAAATACTCCCTCCACCGTGGTCGGAAGCGAAGCGGCCACAGATTGGCCGCCCAGAACAGACACGAGGACGGCGACAGCAAGCACGCGTGGCATAAACCTAAAGAGAAAAAGCTGAGCAAAAAACATAATTCAAATTGTCGATCTTTTCACATTTTGCGATCTGTGTCGTTGAACGGAATAACGCGCTTTATCCTGCCGCTTGAGTCGACAATTCTAATCTCGCCAGAGCGAAAACACGCGCGGACTTGGGCGTAGCCGATCGCCGCTTCTTTTGTGGCGAATACCGGCTCAACTCCAGGTTCCTCATATGATTTCCAACCGTTCCGGAATGGCCTGATTTCGATCAGCGTCATCGCTTGCGTGTCCTATTAAACGATCCTATACGTTCACCTGATCGTGAACAACGTTGGAGGTCAAATGCGGAGGAAAATTCCCGCTGCGACATGGGAACAGGTGAAGGTCGCACATGCATCGGGTGTCGGTTTACGCGAAATCGCGCGAAATATGAATATCCCAGAAGGAACCGTACTCGCCTACGCGAAACGTCACGATTGGACGCGAGAGATTCAAACGGCGAAGCAAGCGATTACGGTGCGCCCGAATTCAATCACACCAACCGAAGCGGCCGCGACCGTTCTGGGTGCGCGGAAAGACAAATCCCGATCGCACCTGTCAAAGTACGTCGAAGATGCGTCGCGAACGGCGGCGAACTCGGATGGAGACTTGGAGATCGCGCCTCAGGTCAAAGACGTGGCGGCGGTCCATTCGAGGATCTGGCCGGAAGAGCCACAACAGGGAAGTGGAGTGGTGTCGCCCTTGTCCGTTTACTCGCGGCAGACTGTTATCGGATTCACTAGGCCATCAGAATAATTCGTTAGGCCAAAAATATACAATTTCGTCTACTCCTAGACTTCGACCCATTCCACGCGCGTGCGCACGCGAGGGCCAAAACATCTACGGCCTAACGAAACAACGCTGAGCGTATCGCTGCGGAGAGCGAGCCTGAAATCGGGTTGAAGGTTTCAGTCATACAAAAGCTGGTCTTCATACCGGCAGCGATTCGCTCCAGCGAGTGGTTAGATGCGACGTGTTGCGATTTCACTGGTCTGCGGTTCGCTGTGGGATGAAGGGCGCCTGAAAACAGCCGAGTGCTTGGATCACAAAATTATTGGAGTATCAACTCACGAGTAACATCGGCAATCTTACTTGCACGGCTCTCGGCCGGCAGGTTTGGCGCAAATGTATAAATGCTCACCAACATTGCCCGGCCGTCCGGCCGCCAGACGATTCCGATGTCGTTAGTGTTGCCGGCTCGGTTCCGTCCGGTTTTGTCGCCTACCCACCAGCCCTTTGGCACAGCGGCGCGAATCATGGCGTTGCCAGTCGTGTTTTGCACCATCCACGACGTCAGTTTTTTACGCGACGGCACCGACAAAGCATCGCCGAGAAGAATCTCTTGCATGTCGTGCAGCATCGCCATCGGCGTTGTTGTATCGCGCTCATCACCGGGCGTGACGTCATTCATCTCCGGTTCTACGCGATCGAGCCGGGTGAATTTATCTCCCAGACTGCGCACGTAAGCGGTCACGCCGGCGGGTCCACCAAGGGTTTGCAAGAGAAGGTTGGCCGCCGTGTTGTCACTGTAGGCGATCGCGGCAAAACAAAGCGCTTCAAGTGTCATGCCGCCTTCACGCAAATGTTGCTTTGTGACCGGCGCCCATTCCAAGATGTCGCGCTCGCCGTACTTGATAAAGCGATCGAGTTCATCCCGTCCACGGTCGACTCGATGCAGGACGGCTGCGACGGCGAGAAACTTGAATGTGCTGCACATGGCAAAGCGCTCATCGGCGTGAACCATGCCGCCGATCGTCTTATCGAAATTAAGTACGGCAGAACCGATGCGAACGCGGTCGCCGCTCGGCTGAGGCGATTGAATTGCGTCCGCCGCGTCCGCCACTGCTACCATCAGTGCTAAAGCCATTGCCGCCCCGAAAACCGTATGCGCGTGTAGCATCTAGAAGGAGATAAGCCACGGCAGGGTGTCGTTGGCAAGCACGCTGGATTTCCTTCGCAATGTGGCCGTTGGCTTCATCGGCTGGTTAGGCGGAAATTTCTCCACTCAACGAATCGCCGGAATTTTGAGCCGCATACCGCATTTGACACTCCGGCCAAAGTCCAATAGCTGAAGAACGCTGCTTCTCTATGTTGTCCCCGTCCGGATTTACAAAGGTTAGGTAATGACTCCTCGTTCATTTAAATGAGCAACTACATTATAGGTTTAATCTCATTCGCAGCGATCTTCGGTGGCGCTCTTATTGGCAGGTTTGCCGCGAAGCGTCTTCCCGGCCATTATCTCAGCAGCGAGACACAATCCACTATAACAGTGTCGGTTGCCGTCATTGGCACTTTGTCAGCCCTCGTCCTCGGCTTAATGATTTCGGCAGCCTACAGTTCCTATTCCAAGGCCCGGGACGAAGTGAAGGCCTTATCTCTGCAACTCATCCGGATGGAGCGCAACCTGCGGCGCTATGGACCAGAAACCACGGAGACGCGTGCAGCGTTGCACATCTGGGCAATCGCAAAGACCCAGGAGCTTTTCCCGGAGAAAGGGAAACCCCCTGTATCAAGTGAAACAACCATCCAAATGCTCGAGAACGTGCAGGAGGCGGTGCTCGATTTAACGCCGCAAAATGAACGGCAGAAGTACTTAGGCACACTCTGCGCGACGCTATCGAGCACCATGATCCAGGCGCGATGGGCATTGGAACAGACCGGGCACAGCATCCCGGTTCCCTTTTTGGTTTTGTTGATCTTTTGGCTCGCCATTGTCTTCGCCAGCTTTGGACTGTTTACGCCGGCAAATCCCACGGCCATGGTCGCGTTGTTCCTCTGTTCCGTGGCGGTTGCCGGTGGAATCGCTTTGATTGAGGACCTGAGCGACCCTCGCGCCGGTCTCATCCGGTTCCCGGCAGAGTCGATGCGCAAGGCGTTAAGCGAAGTTACACGACCTTTGTGATCGCGGTCGAGACGAAAACCGGCTAACCAACCGATGAAGCGAATCGCTGCCCAGCGTGAAGAACAGTTTGCTGCCCCCACCA
>Ga0182038_10000031_pt1 | contig 66373 bp, 55 predicted proteins | sample sta12Can44000108_FD_125976 | JGI IMG/M metagenome (GOLD analysis project Ga0182038, IMG submission 125976) | Lab enrichment of tropical soil microbial communities from Luquillo Experimental Forest, Puerto Rico - statanox.12C.anox.44.000.108 | ecosystem: Environmental > Terrestrial > Soil >...
CTCAGTGAATGTGACCTTCGGCGTTGTGGTTGCCATTGCCGTTCTTATTCATGCTCGCGGCCGGGTCCTGGTCCTTGTCACGCTTCTTCTTCTTCTTTTTCTTGGGCTTATCCTTGTCGGGATTGTGCGTGCCTGCGTCCTTGTCGGCACGCATCTGGCCGAGTGGCTGGCCAAAGCCGCTGCTGTGGTGACCCATCCCGCCCTTTTGCGCCACAGCCGGGATAGCCAGCAAGGAAGCGAAGAGGAATGCCGAGCACAGGTATTTCAGTTTTTTCACAGGAGCCTCCTAGGACAGTGTTCCTATCGTTCTCTCAGAGCACACCGACTCTTCCTAGAGCAAGTCAAATTCCAGAAGGTAACTCCATGCTTTGAAGCCACTTATGCTTCCTAGAATCTCTTGCGGACTGAGGCGTCATAACACAATAGTGGAGCGCTTCGAAACACCCAGGGGTTCCACATGGCTAGACGTCCTCGATTCTGTACTGAAAAACAAGGAATTGCGGGCGTGAACGATTTGGCGTGTCGATTGCCCTGCTCAGCGTTATAGAGATCGGCAGACCAGGTTCAGAAGAGATTCCTCTGTGGGCAGATGCTGGCTGGGTACTGCTCTGCACCAAATCATCTCTCTCATATTCGTCAGAATCTGTTTCACCGGCACAGGATCCCCTAGGAAGAACCGATGCCATTGCAACGTACCGTGTGATTAAGGCTTGCTTCGGCGTCCAGTCGAGGCGATTGTGGCAAGGCGTATCTCTACACTCCGAAGTCTGTCGCTGCGAACAAGAACCGCCGGAGTCCAGGCAGCCGGCTGTCTTTGTATGCCAGGCTATGTTCCGCCGAAAAACTGTTGCCAGCGCGAATGTGTGATAATTTTCTCGCCGCCGCCGGCGTCGATTTTTTGCAGCTGGCTGATTAGCCATTCAAATCTTTTTCTGATTGCCGGAAATTGATCGGGGCTCGCCATCAAGGCGGCGGACTCAATCTGTCGGACTTGCTGAAGGATTGCCGGCATGTCAGGCGGCCTAACGGAAGCCAAAAGCCTTCGCAGGTTGACGCAGGCGTTCCGAATGGCAGCCCTTTGCTGTTCGCTGGGATCCGTCACGGCGAGTCAGCCCTCCGATGGCAAGCATTCTATTCCCCGCGGGTGCGTTCCAAAAAGGCCTCTTCCTGAATTTTCGAACGCCCGGGAGCGATCTGATAAAGAGTCCCGATTCCGACCCCGGCTTCTCGGCGATGGCCTGGCAGCCCAAACCTTGAGAGCGGACTCGGCAGGACTCGACACGCATTCCGAGGCCGTCGGTTTCCGGCATTAGGCAGGGCCTTCTGTTCGATGGCTTCCGGCAGCAGGCTTTCGCCCGAAAGGCTATGCATGAACTATGAGTGACCAGCCTTCAGGAACGCTATCGTCGGCTAACTGGCTTAGTTTTGTTGCAAGCGGTTTGTTTTCAACACGCCAGGATTAGTTTTGGAGTCGAGCGCGTCTGCCATGTTCGGCCATTCCGAATGGACCATCAAAATAGCATCGCCCACAGGCGGCACGCAGGAAAAAAGGGAAACTAAGGAAGGGATCATCCTTGCGGCTCCCAAGTTTCTATCAGCATTTCCACAAAGTACGCACAGGTACGCACAGGCTGACTGGACGATAGGTTCGCAAAGAGCTACTCTATCCTGCCCGCCCGACAGGGGTTTTCTCGCCACGAAAGAGAAACATCCGGGCGGACACTCTGAGGCTGGTTGTGTCTACGGTAACTCCCCTTTCCGCGGGAGCTCACCTAGAGCGCCGCGATCTTGCTTTCTGGATGGACCAAGTCCTGAAGGAGTTGGACTCTGTCCGGTCGTCACCTAAGATGGACGCGGTCCACGACCTCCGCGTGGCCATCCGGCGGTGCCGCTCGGTCGCTGCAGCCATGGAAGAAATCGACCCCGATCCGGCCTGGCCAGCGATGCGCAAAGTAGCGCGCAAGCTTTTCCGCGCTTTGGGTACACTGCGCGATGCCCAGGTGATGAACGAGTGGGTCAAGAAGCTCGGGCCGGAAAATGATCCCGTCCGCGCGCATTTGCAGGTTTCGTTTGAGTCCAAGGAACCCGAGCTGAGGGAAGCAGCGGTGCGCGTCGTCGACAAATTCGACCAAAGATCGTGGAGAAGAATGGGACGCACTCTCCGGCAACGCAGCCGGCTGGTGCCTGCGGGTAGTCTGGCCGCGGAGTGCATGGCGCTTGAGCGATTCGAAGCTGCAAAGGAACTTCATGCAAAAGCCCTGCGCACGGAGAAACCAAAGCCCTGGCACGCGCTGCGCATCGGCCTGAAGCGCTTCCGCTACACGGTTGAGAGCCTGCTACCAGAGCATTACGCGTTGTGGAGCGAGAATTTGAAGCGCGTCCAGGATTTGCTCGGAGAAGTGCACGACCTCGACGTGCTGCTGGGCATCGTCAAGAAATCCGATTTCGTGGAGACGGAAGATTCCTTGAACGTGTGGAGGGAAACGATTGGCCAGGAACGCCAGCGCGCTATTCGAACGTATCGGCAACTCACGCTCGGGAAGACCAGCCTTTGGAATTTGTGGCGTGCCGGCCTGCCCACGAATGGCCGCGTCGAGGCGGCTGCGGAAGCCAGATTGCGCGCGACGGCGCGGGCCGTCGATCCCGACCCGAGCCGCACCTCACAGGTCACCCGCATTGCCGTGGCCGTTTACCAGGCCTTGAAAAAAGCAGATGCCAGTCCAGCCTTTTGCGAGCCGACGCTGCATCGCATCCTGTTGACCGCGGCCCGACTGCAGGGGGTCGGAAATGCTGACGCGGACCGCTCACCGCAAAAGGCGGCACGCAAATTTATCCTTGGTCTGCCGCTCCCGCCTGGGTGGAAGAACGAGGAATGGGAATTGCTCGCAACGGTGATCCGTTATCACCGCGGCGCAGAACCATCCAAAGAGAGCGGGCCGTTTTCCAAATTGTCTGCGGACCAGCAGAATCGCGTTTGCGCCTTGACCGGCGTTTTGCGATTGGCGCTTGCGCTACGCAAATGCGGGGTGGAAAGTGGTGCGGGCGTCCATGCGAAAAAGTCCGCAGAAACCATCGTGCTTCGCGTTCGAGGACTGGCGGACGACATGGAGACCGCCGCGCGCCTTGCGGCCGGGAAGCATCTCCTCGAAGAATACCTGGGCATGCCCCTGCTTTTGAAGCCCGTGGTCAAGCCGACGAAAATCATTGCTTTGCCGGCTCCGCAAACGCCCCCTTTTTCTGTGGCCTCCGACTAGTGAAACAAGAGTGCTAGACAACCACGTTGGGAACCCAAAGCAACGGCCCGTCTATGCCCGCCTACCTTCCGGCTCGGCGCAACATTTTGGGAGTAGCAAGCCAGGCGAGGACGCCGGCCGGTGGAGAAATGCGTTTCAGCTCAAGGAGGGCAACGCCTGCTTTTTTCAAAGTCGTTACGTGCTTCTTGGAGCCCAAGGCGGTGGCGATCACATCGTCAAGATGCGGTGCGTGACCAAACAAAAAAATCGAAGAACCCTGCTTTTCCCGTGCGAGTTCGCGGAAAAGCAGCGTGGGCTCGGCGCCGGGTAACAGCAACTCGCTTCGCCGGATCTTCTGCCTGGAGTAATCCAAGGCGTCCGCGAAAATTTCCGCCGTTTGTGCCGCGCGCGCGTAAGGGCTGGTGACGAACAAGCCGGGCGAGTCGCTGAGTGAAGCCAGCCCCTTCGCCACTGCCTTCGTTTTCTCGACACCTTCTTCGGTCAAATACCTTTCCGGATCGGGAGGGCATTTCGGGTCTTCCCGATCGATGGCGATGCCATGGCGAATGATATAGAGGTGCATCCTTTTCTCCTCACGCTTTCACGACCCATGGAGTCCTTCACGAATCGCTCAACGCCGACGACGGGCGGAACAGACGCCGGATTCGATTCATAATGCCGGGAGCCCGCCGCGTATAAACCTTGACGTGACACTCTTTTTCAAACCATTCCGCACTGCGCCCGGCGTCGCGCAAGTCTTCGCCGGCATCGCCGCGAGCCTGCACTTCCAAGCCAACGGCCCCGCGCTGAAACGAAGCGCGAAGTTTCACGATGCGCTGCCGGTGGGAATGATCGAGACTCTCGGCAATCCGCAAAATCGAGGCCAGCCTTCGCAGGATGGGTTTATCGGCGTCATTCAGGGAGGAATACGCGGGGTGATGGCCAGCAGGTTCCGACTTGCGGTTGTGATAGCGCACCAGACCGGCGACGATCGCGCGTTCGCGGCCCCCCAGCCCGGGAATATCGCTGTTCAAAACCAAGTATTCTCCGTGTTTGTGATGTCCACGGTGGCTGATCATGTGTCCGGCATCGTGCAGCAACGCTCCCGCTTCGAGGAGCACGCGGGTTTGCTCCGGCAAACGGTGTACCGGCTGCAACTGGTCAAAGAGCTGAAGGCTCAACTCGCGCACGTGCTCCGCGTGCTGCTGATCGTATTCGAGCCTGCGAGCAAAACTACGCGTCCCAACAAGCAACTGACGCGCCGCGCCGTTGTAGCGGTGCGGCTCTTTGCGCGAGAACGTTTCGTGCGCGATTTCCTGCAGAATTCCCTCGCGCACTCCGACCCGCGGGACGGCAAACAGCCGAAGATTCAGGTAGCGCCCGAGGGTGACAAAAATAATGCCCGCAATGCCCATCACGTCGGCGCGGTCCCGGCGCACCCCGTAACTCTTCATGCGTTCGTGCACGTCCCGCTCGAGCATGTCGGGCAAACGCTCCCGCAACAGGGATAGCTCGATCGTCTGTAAGCCGTGAACGCGCTCGCCCGGGGCGACATCGGCCAGCGTTTCGGCATTGCCGCCCAGCGCCACGGCGATTCCTTCTCCCAGGTTGGGCCGCGGCACGAGTTTCGATTCGAGCAAGGCGCGCACGTATTTGTGCACCTGTTCCCGTTGCGCGGGACCAATCACTCCCGGCAAATCCAAAGTGGTCATGAGCCGAACCGTGCCCACCGGCAACTGAGCGCTTTGCTCCACGCTGTGATCTCGGAGGATGCTGATCTCCAGGCTGCCGCCTCCCAAATCCACGATGCAGCGCGGGGCTTCCTCAGGCCCCATGGCCGCCAGCACCGCCTCTCTGCCGAGACGGGACTCTTCCGCGGCGCTGATGACTTCCAGAAGAATTCCGGATCTTCGCTTGACCGCGCGCACGAACGCGTCGCGATTTTCCGCTTCTCGCGTGGCGCTGGTAGCCACCGCTCGATATCGCGCCACTCCGAATTCGTCCATGACTTCGTGGAAATAGCGGAACGCCTTTGTGGCCTTCTTGAAAACATCTTTGTTGAAGTGCTGTCGAAGAAAAACGTTCTCACCCAACCGCAGCGGGTAGCGCTCCGTTTGCAGCGGTTCGATGTCCAAAGCGGAATAGGCGCGCGCCACGGAAAGGCGCACGGCGTTGGAGCCGGCGTCGATAGCCGCGATGTGGATCGGCTCAGGCATCGGCGATGCTACCGCCAGAGATGAGACAAGGCTGAGGAGGGAGTGTATTTCGTCGAGCGAATGCCCAGCTGTTCCGCAATCCGCTGGCGCAGGAGTTTATTGACGGCGGGCACGCTGGCTTCGCCGTCCAGCTCGATGAAGTTGTGCTTCTTGGCCATCACCTCGAATTCGCGCTTAATCATAGTCTGGTAGCGGATGAAGGACCAATAGAGATCGTGCGAAAGTGACATGTCGCGCCCGGCTTCCCAGTAGCTGATGGCCTGGGCTTTGCGGAATTCGCGGCCGAAGGCGGTCTCCGGGCGGACGTTCAGCCAAAAAGTGAGATGTGGCCGCACCGCCATGGCATAAAGCCCGCTCATGTAGTCGCGGTTGATGCCACGCACCACGCCGCGGCCGATTAACGTGAAGATGTAACGGTCGGCGAGCACGATGGTGCCGGAACGCAGTGCGGGAAGGATGCGGTGTTCCACTTGGTCAAAAAAGTCGGTCGCGTACATCAAGGCCAAGGTCAGCCGAGTCACCGCGTTTTTGGCCAGCAACTCGTCGATGTCGCGGCCCACGAGATTCGAACGCCGCAGGCCGCTGGTCTGCACGGCAAAGCCTTCCGATTCGAGCCATTCCTGCAAGAGCGTGATCTGCGTGGAGCGTCCCGAGCCGTCCATGCCTTCGATGACGATCAGGCTGCCGGTGATTTCGCTGGGGTCGAATCCGACCAGAGGTTCGCCGAAAAAATACTGCGGACCGGTATCTTCCAAGGCGGGAGCCGGTTTGGGTGGCGCCGGGGCAGAGGGCGGGGGCGCCGCCTCGGTCGCGGTAGCAGTCGCCGCAGGCTTCTCTTTTTCCTGATCGGGCATGCTTACTCCCCTTCCTCAGCGCGGGGAGCGAACCGCTTGAGATCGATTTTCGAAGCGACGATTTCGCGCATCTGCTTCTGCAATCTGTTGACAGGCATGGTGCCGTCCAGCACGACGAAACTGTCGGAATCTACCATTTTGTCGTATTCCTCGAGAATCCGCGCCTGGAACAAGCGAAAGCTTTCTGCCCGGTCGTACGACAAACCCAGGTCCATGCCTGCTTCGTAGTATTTCAGCTTGGGACGTCCGCTCAAAATGCGGTTCACGGCCACGTCGAGCGGCGCACGGAAGTAGAAGGTGATGTCCGGCACGGGAGCAAAGCGATAGAGATTTCTCAGCCAGTGCGGCGGGCAGCCCCTGGCCGTGTCACGTGCAAAGGCCGTGTAAATATAGCGGTCAGCCAGCACCAGGTAGTCCCCCTGCAGCAACGGCATGATTTGGCGCTCGCAGCGGTCGGCAAAGTCCGCGGCGTGCAGCAGCGAAAAAGTAGTCGGGGTGAGCAAGCGGCGCTGCTTGCCGCGCCGCGTCGCCGACTTTACCAGGGGCGAGGAATTCCATTCCGTAAAGTGCAACCGGTAACCGCCGATTTCCAGCCAACGCTTCAGCAAATACAACTGCGTGCTTTTTCCGGAGCCGTCCGTGCCCTCAACCACGATTAACGCGCCGGGATAGGCGCGGCTCGGAATCGGCCGCCCCGGCTGCGGAAGGGTGGATTTGGCCGGCTCGGTCCGCGCCGGTTTTTGCGCCACATCCTGAGTTTCCATGGGCCTCGAACGAGAAGCGATTCAAACGGCAAGAGTATGCACCGATTGTTACAGCCGCATTACAACACATTGCAGCGGTTCCAGCAAAGTCCGCGGCGTTAGAACAGGGTGATTTTGATGTGAAGGAATTTCTTCGGGTTTTGCCGAAAATCGCCAATCAGCAGGCGCATGTCTCCGGTCAATCCGGCCAGATTGTCGTACAGCTTCGGGTCTGTAAACAGTTTTCCCGCGGTGGTGGTATTGTCATTCAACTTCGCGGAAGCAGACGCAACGTTTGCGCTGGTTTCGCGCAGCTTCTCGTATAGACTGTCGTCGGTCATGAACTTGCCCAACGAGCCTTTGCCGGCGCGGGCATCCTTCAGCATGGCGTTGCCATTCGTCATCGCTTCTTTAGTCTGGTCATAGAGCGTCGGGTCGTACAGTAATTTGCCGAGCGTGCCTTTGCCGCCGCGCACATCCGTCAGCATGACGCTCACGTCATCGATCCCTTTATCGACCTTCGTATATAGTTCATCCGAAGCGACCAGTTTTCCAAGCGTGCCCTGGCCTTCTCGAATGCCGTTCATCATCGCATCGCCTTTGGCAAGGATCCCGTTCAAGTGGTTGTAAGCTTGATCATCGGTCAGTATTTTCCCGAGCGAGCCACGACCTTCCTGCACGCCGGCAATCAGCTCGCGCACGTCGGTAGACAAGGCGGAAAGATTGCCGAGCACTTCCGCACTTCTCTCCACCACTTCCGCCATCGCCTTTTCTTCCGTTCCCGGAATGACTCCGGAATCAGGAATCGGGGTCCCCGTGATTCCGCGCGAAATAGTCACGTAACGGTTCCCCAACAGGCCTTCCGTCCTCAGGCTCGCCATCGAATCGGTCAAAATATCGCCTTGAAACTTCCGGTCCACCCGCATCACCACCTCGATATTTTTCTTGCGGTCCATAGCTTTCCCCGAGGTTCGCGGCAAAAACGTGATGGACTCCACGTTTCCTACTTCCACACCGTCCACGCGCACGGTCGCCCCTTTGGCCAGCCCGGAAACTTCCGGCAAATAGGTCTTCAGCCGGTATTTCGGCCCCAAAATCCCCTGGCCAGTCACGTAGAAGATTCCGGCGGCCAGCACCGACAGGCCCACCAGCACGAACAGCCCCACGCGCAACTCCGTCCAGGTAAGTTGTTTTCGTTGTGGCATTTTCTTCTTTCCTCCCGCATTCCAGAAAGAACACCATCGCCAATTCAGACCAAGTAACGCTTTAGATAGGGATCCTTTGCATTCACAATTTCCTCCGGTTCCCCTTCGAAATAAATCTCACCGTCCCGATATACCAGAAACCGTGTGCGCGCGGCATTTGCTGCCGGCCCGCTCCCATTTCGCGAGTTGGCCACCACGCGTTCCGCGCGAGGGTCGAAATGGAAGTTCGCCAACGCGAATCCATCCTGAAGCCGGTGGGTAGCGAGTAGGGCCGTCACTCCATACATGTCGCGCAAGCGCAAGATCAGCGTGATAATCGTCTGCGAAGTAACCGGATCCAGGCCCGCCGTCGGCGAATCATACAGCACGATGGGCGGGCGATTTGCCAGGGCCCGGGCGATCGAAACGCGCCGCCTCATGCCGCCCGACAACTCGGAAGGAAGCTGGTCCATGGTATGTTCCAATTCCACAAAGCGCAGCACTTCTCTCACGCGCGGCTCGATCTCCTCGGCAGGCATGCCATCTTCATGCAGCCGGTACGCCACGTTCTCCGCAACCGTCAAGGAGTCGAACAGAGCTCCTTCCTGAAACATGAACCCGATCTTGCGGCGAAACGCCAGCAGCTCTTTTTCCTCCATTTGTGAAACCTTCTGGCCCAACACGTCAATCGATCCGCTGTCCGGCCGCAACAGCCCCGCAGCCATCTTCAACGTAAGGGTCTTTCCCGTGCCGGTTTCGCCGAGCAAGACCACCGTCTCTCGCTCGCGCACACAAAACGACACCCCGCGCAGAATCTCTCCTTCGTCGAAGCCGATGCGCACGTTGTCGAAAACAATCGCAGATCGCGCTTCTCCAAAGGGAAAAGACCCATCTCCGATCATACTTGCGATTATAGCGGCAATCGGCCTTTGGTTTCCGGAAAGGGAGCCAAATGTGCAATCGTTCCCGCAAGGCGTGAACAAGCGAGATGGGCGTACAATACAGCCGCTTTTGAAGCAAAGGGGAGATATCGGTGAAAACGACTTCCGACTCGTCTAAACGGGGGCCGCTCTTCGGTCTTGTCGCGTTTCTTGTTTCGAGCGCGTGCGCCTTGCTGGTTCCGCAAATTGCCTGGGGCCAAAGCTTCACCGTCGAACAGGTGATGAGCTCGCCATTTCCCGACAACTTGACCGCCGCAGCGCGCGTGCCGCGCGTCGCCTGGGTGTTCGATGCCAGGGGCGTACGCAACGTCTGGATCGCTGACGCTCCCGGCTTCGCGGCGCGGCCGGTCACGCATTACTCGGCAGACGACGGGATGGCGCTGGCCAGTCTTCGGCTCACTCCCGACGGCCGCACCGTCGTTTATTCGCGCGGGAGCGAACTCAACTCCGTCGGCGATGTTGCAGACCCCACCAGCAGCGTTACGCGGCCCAACCAGCAGGTGTGGGCCGCGAACGTGGACAACGGCGAGCCGCGTTACCTGGGCGACCTGGATTGCGCGCGCGAAGGCTGCGAGGACATCGAACTTTCCCCGGACGGCACCGTGGCCGTATGGGCTGCGCGCGGACAACTTTGGGTCGCCCCCGTGTCTGGCGCGACGCCCGCGCATCAACTTGCGTTTGTGCGCGGCGAAAACGATTCGCCCCAATGGTCGCCCGACGGCGCGGAAATCGCCTTTGTCTCGCATCGCCTCGATCACAGCTTCATCGCCATCTACAATTTCGGGCAGGAATCCATCCGTTACCTCGCCCCGTCGGTAGATCGTGATTCCATGCCGCGCTGGTCGGCTGACGGCAAGCAAATCGCCTTCGTCCGCATCCACGGCCTCGAGGAGCATCTGCCCCTTCTTCAGATTCGCCCCAATCCTTGGGCCATTTACGTTGCTGATGCCGCTACCGGCGAAGCTCACGCAATCTGGCACAGCAGCGGAGAGCTCATCGGATCGCTTCCGAATCTCACGGAAAACAAATCTTTTCACTTCGCCGGAAACCGCATCCTGTTCGCTTCCGAGCAGGATGGCTGGAACCATCTTTACTCCATTGCCGCTGCCGGCGGCACGGCCGCGCTGCTCACTCCCGGCGAATTCGAGGTCGAAGACGTCACGGCATCGCGCGATGGGCACTCGGTGATCTATTCTTCGAACCAGGACGACATGGACCGGCGTCACCTGTGGCGCGTGCGCACCGACGGCGGCAAGCCGGAACCGCTCAGTAAAGGCGCAACGATGGAGTGGACTCCGGTGGAACTTGCCGACGGCCGCACCATCGTCTGCCTCGGCTCAACCGCCATCGCCCCGGCCATGCCCTATCACCTCACCTCTTCGGGACGCGAGATCATTGCCGGCGGGCAGCTTCCCGCGGATTTTCCTGCCGCGCAGCTCGTCGTTCCCAGCCAAGTGATTTTCCCGGCCGAGGATGGGCTGCAGATTCACGGCCAACTGTTTGTTCCGCGCGGACGCACACGAGCCGGCCCGGCACTGCTGTTTATGCACGGAGGCTCGCGGCGCCAAATGATGCTCGGCTTTCACTACATGCAGTACTATCACAACGCTTACGCGGAGAATCAGTATCTCGCCTCGCGCGGCTTCGTGGTTCTCTCGGTCAACTACCGTACCGGCATCGTGTACGGCCGCGCCTTCCGCGAACGCGAGAAGGGCGGCCCGCGCGGTGCCGAGGAATATCTGGACATCGTCGCCGCCGCAAAATATCTGCAAACGCTCCCGATCGTCGACGCGAAGAAGATCGGTCTCTGGGGCGGTTCCTACGGTGGTTTCCTGACGGCCATGGGCCTTGCGCGCAATTCCGATATTTTCGCGGCGGGCGTGGACTTCCACGGGGTGCATGACTGGTCCGCGCGCGGCATTTTCCGCGGCGGCCCGGGTGGGCAGGAGGGCGGCCCTCCTGACCGCGCGGAGGCCATGCGCCTGGCATTCGAGTCTTCGCCCAACGCCTCCATCAAATCGTGGAAATCGCCGGTGCTTTTGATTCAGGGCGATGACGACCGCAACGTGGACTTCAGCCAGATGGTGGACCTCGTGCAGCGTCTTCGCGAACAGAAAGTTCCCTTCGAGCAGATTGTCTTTCCCGACGAGATCCACGATTTTTTGCTGTGGCGCTCCTGGGTGCGCGGCTACAAAGCCTGTGCGGACTTCTTCGACCGGGTTCTCGTCAAGGGCGAGTCGATTGCAACTGGGAATTAGGTTTAGAAGACTCTGTTGGCAAGGTACAGAGTAAGCTTTGTCAAGAAGAGGTCGGCCACAATGATAAACACGGACGAAATGACCACCGCCTGGGTCGTGGCGCGGCCGACACCTTGCGTGCCGCCACGCACGGTTAATCCTTTGTAGCAGCCCACGGTAGAGAGAATGAACCCAAATACCACGGCTTTGGAAAAGCCCTGCATCAGGTCCGAGAATTCCAATATATCGATCGCGCGCCGCCAAAACTCCACCGCGCTCAGTTGCAGCGAGAAAACCGAAGAGACGCATCCACCGAGCAGGCCAACGAACACCATCATGGCCGTCAGCAACGGCACCATCGCCAGGCTTGCCAGCACGCGAGGCGTGACTAGCTTGCGGCTGGGGTCCGTGCCCATCGCCCGCATTGCATCGACTTGCTCGGTCACGAGCATGGAGCCGAGCTCCGAAGCCATTCCCGACGAACAACGCCCCGCCGTGAGCAGGCCCGTGATCGCCGGGGCAAGTTCGCGCACCAGCGCCAGCGACACCACGTCTCCGGTCAACGATGTCTGCCCAAAACGCACGAACTGCGCGCCGGTCTGCAGCACCATGACCCCGCCGATGAAGAACCCGGAGAGCAGAATAATCGGCACCGAGCCAACGCCCACGTCATCCATTTGCACGAGCGTGTCTTGAAAATAATGCGGGGCCGTCGCGAGATTGCTGAGCGCGCGTAAGGAAAGCTGCGAGTAGTCCTGAAGAGCGGCTACCGCTCGTTTCGTCGCGCCTTCCAGCACTTCAACGACCGAAGGGACTTCTTCCGGCTTTGCATGGTTGCTTGTTACCTGGAGCGGAGTGTCGGCCACAAGTTCCTGCTTGCACCCGTTTGCTGCGTTGGACCTCTCGCCGAAACAGCACTACCCGAAGCGTAACTTCGCGGGCAACGGTGCGTCAAGTGAGCGATTCGCACCATTCGTTGGAAACGGCCTGCCTTCGGAATGTTACCGTGCTCACCTCCCGTATGTTGTTCAGTCGGCAGGGCTTCCGCCGTTCGGAGGCGTCTTTCCCAACGGCCGCACCCTTTGTTAACTGGGCAACTTACTCGACATGCGAGGTGTCGCGGCCGGGCGCTGTCCGGTAATCTGGTTTGCAAGGACACTATGGGCTACCCACCAGAGCGCCGGCGTCGGGCTCGCCTGAAGCTTCGGCAGGTGGTTCGCGTCCGGCCTTCGGATGCTCATCTCAACTTCGATGAGATTCTCCCTACGCTCAACACGACCCGGGAAAGCGTGTACTTTGCCTCCAAAAACGGGAGCTACGTGGAGGGCCTGCGCGTGTTCATTACCTTCCCGTATTCAGACTCTCCCGGCTCCCTCAATCGCGAATCGCTCGGCAGAGTGGTTCGCATCGATGACCTGGGCCAGGGGCGGCGCGGCATCGCCATCGAAATCCTCATGCCCCTCTACGTCGGCGGCAAAGAAACGCATCGCTGAATCATGAACGGTCGACGCGGCCTTCCCCGCATCGAGCTGTCGCATCATCAGCGCGATTTGACCTCGGTGGTAAGTGGAATGGTTCGCGAGATGCTGCATCAGGTGCCCCAAGCTCAGTTCCTTTTCGCGAACAGGAAGCATTTTTGCCAGGGCCGCTTCGGTCAGGCGATTCACGAACTCGGTTTGCTCTTTCTCGATTTCTGCCCACTTCAGCCGAACCGCAGCGACGTTCGGAAATGCGTCAGGATGGAAAAGGTTGTCGAGCCGCGTCCGCAAATCCGTCAGCAATCGAGCGGTATGAGACGGCTGCCTCCAGTAGGCAAGCCAGCCCCACTCGCCGCCCAGGATATGCACGAGCGTGTCTCTTACGGAGCGAAAGCTGCCGCCCAGGTCCCGCGTGAATTGCTCAACGCTCAGGGCGCTGGCCGCTTCGAGAACCCGATTGTTCGCCCAGCGGTCGTATTCGAACAGCAATTGAATGTCATCTCGATTCATATTTCGCCACAGAGGAGAGGCGGAAATGGTAGGAGGAATGTTACCTTGCCCCGGTAGTGGAACCAAACACCGAGATGGACTCCGACTGCATGGCAATGACAAGGAAGAGCGCGCTAATCCCCTGCTCGTTTACCGTGAGGCATTGGGTCATCGCCGGCTTGTTGAGCAGGCGCCGGTTTCCCGCCGATCGCAAGGCACGACATCACCCGGACTCACCTTGAGCGCTTGCTCGGCCGCAATCTCCCGACTTCAATCTGTCACGCGCAAGGCGCACCAGGGGGCTTGCTGGACGCAGGAGGCCGCTGTCGCTAGACTGTCTCTTCCTCCTGATTGCACTGTCACAGGACACGCGAGTGGAGAGGCGCGGATGCTGAAATTCTATACCGCCGGCGAATCGCACGGACAAGCGCTTTTCGCATACATTTCCGGCCTTCCCGCCCAGCTCCCGATCGACCTCAAGTTCATCAACACCGAGTTGCACCGCCGCCAGCTGGGCTACGGCCGCGGCGGCCGCCAGAAAATCGAGCAGGATCGAGCCGAGGTTTTTGCCGGCGTCCGCCACGGCAAGACGATCGGCGCTCCCGTGGCCTTGCGCATCGAGAATCGCGACTGGGCCAACTGGGAAAAAATCCTTCCCGTGGAGCCCGCCGAGGATGACCCCGGCGCGCGCAAGCTGGTCGCGCCCCGGCCCGGCCATGCCGACCTGGCCGGGTCTTTAAAATTCAATTATCACGACGCGCGCTATGTTCTCGAGCGCGCCTCCGCCCGCGAAACCGCCGCGCGCGTCGCCGCCGGCGCGTTTGCCAAAATCCTCTTGAAGGAATTCGGCACGGAAATCGCCAGCCATACCCTTCAGGTAGGCAACATCCGTCTGGAGCGTCCCGCCGCCTGGAAGGAAATTCGCGCCGTCAGCGCGGATTTGGATTCACCTCTACGCTGCACGGACGCGGCCACTCAGGAAAAAATGAAAGCCGAAGTGGACGCGGTTCTCAAGGCCAACGACACCGTTGGCGGCATCTTCGAGATTGTCGCTCACAATGTTCCGCCCGGCCTCGGCAGCCACGCTCAGTGGGATGAAAAGCTCGACGGCCGCCTGGCCCAAGGGCTCATGAGCGTACAGGCTGTCAAGGCGGTCGAAATCGGCGAGGGCGTTTCGATCGCCGCCGCTCACGGCAGCGACGTCCAGGACGAAATCTCCTACGATAAGGCTGCGCACCGTTTTCGCCGCTTCACCAACCGTGCCGGCGGGCTAGAAGGCGGCATCACTAACGGCGAAGACCTCATCATTCGCGGCTACCTGAAGCCCATTTCCACCCTGCGCAAGCCGCTGCACACCGCTAACATGGTTACCAAGGAGCCGGTCGAGGCGGCCTATGAGCGCTCCGACTGGTGCGTGGTGCCTGCCGGTGCGGTCGCAGGCGAGGCAATGGTTGCTCTTGTGTTAGCCGATACTTTTCTGCAAAAATTCGGTGGGGACTCCCTCGCTGAGACGCGGCGGAATTTCGACAGTTATGTCCGACAAATCAACGAGTTCTAAAGCACCTGCGGCGACCGCCAACGAGACGCCACCGGTGTCTTCGCCGCGGCGCAAAATCTATCGCATCATCAAGTACGGCGATCCGGTGCTCGAAAAGCCCGGCGCGCCGGTCGAAAAATTCGACGCCGAACTTGAAGAGCTTGCCGAAGACATGTTTGCGTCTATGTACGCCGCGCAAGGCGTTGGGCTGGCCGCGCCGCAAATCGGAAAGAGCCTACGTTTTGCGGTCGTGGACGTGACCGGCGGGAAAAATCCCGAAGCCAAGATCATTTTGGCCAACCCCGAGGTCACGCACGCCGAAGGCGAGGTCCGCGAGGAAGAGGGCTGCCTCTCGATTCCCGGCTTTCGCGGCTACGTCGTGCGTCCGCAATTCGTCACCGTGAAAGCACAAAACGTCAAAGGCGAGCCTTTTGAAATTCGCGGCGAAAACCTCCTGGCGCGCGCCTTTTGCCATGAAATCGATCACCTCAATGGCATCCTCTTCTTGCAGCATCTGGGCATGCTGAAGCGCGACCTCATCAAGCGCAAAATCAAAAAGCTTCGCAAACAAGGAGAATGGTAACTTCGGTCACAAACTTCACACGGTAGGGGCGCAGCATCCCGTGCCCTCTTTCGGCAGGATTCGAACGCCTGTCCGCTCGGTATTTCGCAAACCCTTTATTTCGGCTCGGAACGCCTGAACCATGCGCCTCCTGTTTTGCGGCACCCCGGAGTTCGCCGTCCCCACGCTCAAACATCTTCTGGCGCGGCCCGAGTTCCCTGTCTTGGGGGTAATCTCGCAACCCGACCGCCCGCGCGGCCGCGGCCACCAACTTTCCGCTTCCCCCGTGAAGGACGTCGCGCGCGCCGCGCATCTTCCCGTGCACCAACCGGAAAAGATTCGCGCGCCGGAAGTCCAGGAGCTCCTCGAAAAGCTTGCGCCCGACGTCATCGTCATTATTGCCTACGGTCAGATTATCCCCGCGCGCCTCCTTGCAATTCCCAAGCATGGCTGGATCAATCTTCACGCTTCCCTACTCCCGAAGTATCGCGGCGCCGCTCCCATTCACTGGGCGATCGCGAACGGCGAAACGCGGACCGGCCTCACGACCATGCACATCGACGCGGGTATGGACACGGGCGAAATCCTGTTGCAACGTGAAATGGAAATTGGCCCTAGCGAGACCGCCCCCGAGCTAGCTCTGCGAATGTCCCAGGCTGGCGCCCCTCTGGTTGAAGAGACCCTGCGCGGGCTCGACGCGGGCACCATCCTTTCGAGGCCACAGAACCACGCGGAGGCGACCATCGCCCCCATTTTGAAGAAGGAAGATGGCCGCATTGATTGGGACAGCTCGGCTCAGGAAATTTACAACCGTATGCGAGGTTTCGCTCCCTGGCCCGGCGCCTATAGCAGGTTTCGCGGCCAGACCTGCCACCTCTGGGGCGAGCCGGCAGTTAACGACGCCCCTTTGCCAGCAGAAGTCAATCCCTCCTTCGCGGCCGTTCGCGGCGTGCCTGGTACTCTGTTCGGCGGAAACGGCGATTGGTTTGTTGCTTGCGGCAAGGCCAGCGTCTTGCGCTTGCAGTCCGTCAAACTCGAAGGACGCAAGCAAGTCAGCGCCTCGGAATTCGCCAACGGCGCCCGCCTCAAATCCGCCGAGCGCTTCGGCGAGATGTGATTCCCGCCAAGCGCGTCGACCGGTACCCCTGCCCGCAATTCGGTCTCACCAGGTCGGTCACGATCAATGCCGGCTTGTTCCGTCGAGGGCCGCCGAATCGCAGAAAGCAGCCGGATCTCTCGTGTCCATCTTGGCGGTGCCCGAGGCGGCCAAGCGCAGTCCTAAAGGGAATGACATTCCCAAAACGCATCCGAGCAGGCGAACCAGCCGCAACGCGATCGCGGATCCGCAAAGGCAGGCTCGGCCGAAGCTTGGAGCGAATTGGGCGCGTGGTACCGCGGCGAAGTTGCGATGACGGTGCGCAAGCGCTTGATGCCGCCTCGTGCAAAGGGGAGTAACCTTTGCGCAAGCGTCATTTGCGCGCGTCAAAACACTAAGGCATACTCGAATTCTGCGTCATTCAGGCCGCGTGGCAGGGATGGACCTGACCGTTGAAATGGCCTGGCGGTTCGATCGACCACCGTAGGGGGAGTCCACTTTTCATGCCGATTTCTGAATCCTCACAAAGCGGACCAGTACCCTTCCGCGTATCGAAACTCTTGCGCCTGACCGCGGCCTGGTTGCTCGCCGCTCAGCTGGTCTTCCTCCCCGTCCGGTGCGACGCAGGCGATGATCACGCCTCTCGGCCGGCCACCACGTCGAAGCTTGCGACGCCCGTATCCACTAGCGATCCGGTCTTGAAGGCCATGCAAACCGAGCTTTCCCGAGCCATCACGGAGCTTGGCACATCCGACCAGCCTCCCTACTACCTCAGTTACACGGTTTACGATCAGGATTTCGTCGTGCTTGCCGGGGCCTACGGCAGCCTTGTAGATGACCGGGCCGTCGAGCGCCGCTTCGCCGACGTCACCATGCGTGTTGGCACTCCGGAGCTCGACAATACCCACGGGCAGAGCCGCTCGAGCGGCGTCACTTCCGGAAACCTTCCTCTCGGCAACGATCAGGATGCCATCGCCCGCGTCTTGTGGGAGCTCACCGATCACGAATATAAGCGCGCGGTTCCCGCGCTGATGAACGTGCGCACCGACACTGCTGTCCGCGCCGAAGAGGAGGACAAATCCCCTGATTTCTCCAAGGAGAAGCCAAAAACCCACATTGGCGAAGCGGGCACCGCGCCTTTCGACCGCTCCGCCTGGGAAGGAGAAATCAAGCGCCTTTCCGCCGCCTTCCGCAAATATCCCGAAGTCTATTTCGCTTCGGTCGTGCTTCAGGTGACGAATTCCAATTCGCGCATGATTTCGACCGAAGGCACGACCCTGGTTTCGCCTAGCGCCTCCACGCGCCTGGTGATGGAAGCACAGACCCGCGCCGACGACGGTATGGATCTGCTTCGCGTCGAAACCTTTCAAGCCCCCAACGCCAAGGGCCTGCCAGCCGAAGCCGAACTCACTGGCACAATCGAAAAAATGGCCGCGGACCTCAGCGCTCTCCGCAGAGCTCCCGTGGCCGAACCCTACGACGGTCCTGCGCTCCTAAGCGGGCGCGCTGCGGCCGTCTTTTTCCATGAAGTCCTTGGCCACCGCCTCGAAGGCCATCGCCAGCGCGATGAAGAAGAAGGCCAAACCTTCACGAAGAAGGTCGGCCAGGAAGTGCTGCCGAAGTTCCTCAGCGTGGTCGACGATCCCACCATCCGCGAAATGGCGGGAGTGAAACTCGCCGGCGCCTACGATTTCGACAACGAGGGCACGCCCGCCGAGCGCGTTGCCGTCATCAAAGACGGGGTGCTCAAGAACTTTCTGATGTCGCGCATGCCCATAAAAAACTTTAGCGAGTCCAATGGCCACGGGCGCAATCAGCCCGGTCTCATGCCCACCGGCCGTCAGGGCAATCTGATCGTCACCTCCACACAAAGCGTCCCGGAAACCCAGATGCGGCAGAAACTCGTGGACGAAGTGAAAAAACAGGGCAAGCCCTACGGCTTGTATTTCGACGACATCCAGGGCGGCTTCACCATCACCACGCGCCAACTGCCGCAGGCCTTTCAAGTGCTCCCCGTGATGGTTTACAAGGTGTATGCAGACGGGCGTCCCGATGAATTAGTCCGCGGCGTCGACATTGTCGGCACGCCTCTCGCCGCCTTGACCCGCATTCTCACAACCGGCGATCAGGAACATGTCTTTAACGGCGTTTGCGGCGCGGAAAGCGGGCAAGTCCCCGTCGCCGCCGTCGCTCCGTCCATGCTCTTCTCCGAAATGGAAGTGCAAAAGCGCGCCCATCAGCACGAACGCCCGCCGCTCTTGCCTCCGCCCGGCTTCGAAGATAGGGCTTCGGCTGCAAAGACCCTCGCCGAAGCCACCGACCAGGTGAAGCCATGAGCGCTTGTCGCCGCAACCTCGGATTCGCCCTGGCTATCGCAGCCTGTGTGCCTTCGCTCCGCGCCGCCTCGGGCGACTCCAAGCCCGCGCTCGACCCGGCCTTGGCTGCCGCCCGCGAGGCAGCCAAGGGTGACGGCCTGCTCGAAGCCCTGCTCACCGAATTGGACCGCTCCAAGTCGCGGCTCAAAATGGATCAGGTGCAGGCACCTTATTTCATCGAATATCGTGTCACTGACGTCGAAGAGTACAGCGCCGAAGCCGCTTTCGGTGCACTTCGCGAAAACCAGCACACGCACGTTCGGCTTCTGCGCGTGATCGTTCGCATCGGGGACTACAAACAGGACAGCTTCTACGGCCCGGGCCAAGGCGAATCCACTTTTCTTCCGCTCGACGACGATTCCATTGCCCTCCGCCATCAGATCTGGCTCGCCACCGACGAAGCCTACAAGGGCGCTGGCCAGGCGCTCGCCGAAAAGCAAGCCGAGCTCAAGCGCTTCACGACCGACGCCAATCCGGTGGACGATTTTGCCAAATCCGCTCCGCTTATCGCTGTCGACCCCACCGTTTCCCTGAAGTTCGATGCAACTTCCTGGAAGAGAACTCTTGAGGACCTCACCAACTTGTATCGTCAGTATCCCGACGTGCAATCCGTCACCGCGTCCGCGCGCTTCTCCGCCGTCAACGAATACCTTGTCAATACGGAAGGCACCGTGACGCGCTGCGGCAAGACCACCTACTCCGTGCAATTCAATGGTTCGGCACAAGCCGCTGACGGCATGCGTCTCAGCCGCAACCCCGGTTACGTCGTCGCGCGCCTGGAGGAATTGCCCTCGCACGACGCTTTGATGACCGATGCGAAGCGAACGCTCGACACCGTCGTTGCGCTCCGCAAAGCTCCCATTGTCGAAGAAGAGTATCGCGGCCCTGTTTTGTTCTCCGCCGATGCCGCCGACGACATCGTCGCCTCCTTGATCGGGCAAAACCTTGTCGGTCGCAAGCCGCAGCTCGGTCGGCCTAACCGTACTGTCGGCGCCTTCGCCACCAGCTACAAAGCGCGCGTTCTCCCGACCTTTCTTTCGGTCATTGACGACCCGACATTGAAGGATTTTCGCGGCAAGAGTCTCATCGGCAGCTACATGTTTGACAGCGAAGGCGTGAAGGCGCAGTCGGTCGACGCCGTCGAGAACGGCATACTCACCAATTACCTCATCGGCCGGCAGCCGCTTCGCGACTTCCCTGCTTCCAACGGCCACGGCCGCGCTGCCCCGGGCACGGCCGCCGGCGCGAATCTCGGCGTTCTCTTGCTCAAGAGTGCGGAGCCGCAGTCGCCCGACGACTTGAAAAAGAAAGTCGCGGAAATGGTCAAGGCACAGGGCATGCCTTACGGCTATAGGGTCGAAACGCTCGGCCAGCCCGGCAACACTCCCCGCCTGCTCTATCGCGTTTATGCCAACGATGGCCACGAAGAACTCGTGCGCGGCGCCGTTTTCAACGAACTGGACACCCGCGCGCTGCGCACCGATGTAATTGCGGCTGGTAACGATCCACTGGTCAGTAATCGCCCTGGCGGCATTCCCACCACGGTCATCAGCCCATCGCTCCTTTTCGACGAGCTGGAAGTCAAACGTGCAGACACCAGCAAGGACAAATTGCCAGAGTATCCGCCTCCCCCTCTCAGGAAGTAATCGCTCGAGCCGTTATTGAAACGCTCTGTCCGCGTGTAAGAACAAGCAGCCTGGTGCTCAGTTCATTGGCGCCGTTCCGCATGCAACCCTTCCCTCGTCGGACACGTCTTTTTCTTTTGCACAAGGCTTGAAACGGAAAAACGGAGCAAGAACCTCCAGTTTCCCGTTCTCTTTTTTCGATTTTCTGCGAAACTTAGGACTAAGCCAAAACTTACGACCCACGGCTCAAGATGACCCTGCGCGAACGACTCCAATGGCTCACCCGCATGACGCTGCTCGTCTTCATCCTGGCATCAGCGGCGTTTCTGAGCGCCATCACCGCCATGCGCATTGCCATTCATGGCCACGAAGTCACCATGCCCAATCTGGTCGGCAAAAATGTTTCTGAAGCCAGCAACATGCTGCAAACCCGCGGGCTGGTGCTGCGCGTCGCCGACCGCATCTACAGCGACCAGCCCATCAACGTGGTGTTGCGCCAAACTCCCCCCGCCGGACTTCTCATGAAAGTTTCCCAGCAAGCCCATGTCGTGCTCAGCCTTGGCCAGCGCCAGTTGCAGATTCCCATGCTCGAAGGCAATTCCCTGCGCGCCTCGCGCGTCGAATTGCTTCGGCAGGGCTTGCAAGTTGGCGAAGTCTCCGCGATCAGCCTGCCCGCGCAGTCCGCTGATACCATCGTGCTGCAAAACCCCCAACCCGGTGCCGGGGCGGCCACGCCTCGCGTGGACGTGTTGGTATCACAGGGACCGCGCGAAACCGATTACGTCATGCCGCATGTGGTGGGATTGAACGAAAATGAGGCCCAACGACGCTTGGACCAGGTACAAATGCGCCGCAAAGTGAATTACGTCACCGCTCCGCAATGGCCGCGTGGCGCGGTGATTGACCAAACGCCCATGGCCGGCTCAAAAATCCCTTCTACCGCCACCATCGAACTCACCGTCGCCAATTGATGCGCCTCCGTTGTTGAAATCGCTCAGATCGGGTGATCCACTCACCGGTTCTGGCAAGACGAAAACCCTCCCCTATCACCGGCTCTCTCGATTGACTTTGGATTGACTTTGGATTGACTTGACTTTAATCGAAAACTCCGGTATCAGCCGCATATTCCTTCGGAACGCGCCTGGCCGCCAAGCGGCCGACTCAAGGAGTGACCTACATGCGTAGAGCAATCTTCCCCCTGTTCGTCGCCGCACTGCTTTGCTTCGGAAGCACCCGACTCTCGGCCGAGACGCCGCCTGGAAACAACAATGGAGAAAGGAAACAAGCCCCTGCGGACCAGAAAGCCGATGCCGGAAAGAAGCCCGGCTCAGAGGAACAGAAGACGGAGCCGCCAAAGGAAAAGCTTTTTGCCGACATCGTCAAAGAGGCTGAGGTGATCAAAGGCCTGTTCACCTTCTACAAGACGGAAGACAAAGTCTTTCTGGAAATTCAGCCGGATCAATTCGACAAAACGTATATGCTTTCGCTCACGTGCGAATCCGGCCTGGGCGAGGGGGGATTTTATGCGGACAGCTACTGCGGAGAAACCCCCTTTGTCTTTCACAAAGAGGGAAAAACCGTCCAGGTGATTCTGAAGAATACGCGATTCGCCGCCGAGGACCATTCTCCGATGGGACGCGCGGTCGCGCATTCATTCAGCGACTCGATCCTCGGGTCCACCAAGCGCGAGAGCTCGCCCCATCCAGAACGGAAGAGCCAGTTGATTGACCTCGGAGCCATCCTGCTGACCGACGTGCCGATGATGGCCTACCAGCTGAACGAGGTCTTTCGAATCGGCTATCGCTATGACGGCAAGAACAGCAACTTCGGCATGCTGAAGGCCTTCGACCGCAACATCGAAATCGAGACCGTCAACCACTTTGCCGCGGAGCAACCGCCGTTGCCCCCGTTGTTGCCTCCGGGCGTTCCGCCGCCGCCCTCACCGGAGCCGCCTCGCAACGTACCGGACATCCGCAGCGTGCTGTTTCATTTCCGCTACAGCATTTCCGAACTGCCTGGGCCAGGGTTCCGGCCACGTTTGGCCGACGACCGCGTCGGGCACTTCTTCACGCAAGTGGAAGACTACAGTAGCGACAGGAATTTCGAGTCCAGCCGGCGGTACATCAACCGCTGGAGGTTGGAGAAGCAGGATCCAACCGCGCCACTCTCTCCGCCGAAGCAGCCCATCGTGTTCTGGATGGAAAACACCATACCGGTTGAATACCGCGATGCCATCCGCGAAGGCGTCTTGTTGTGGAACAAAGCGTTCGAGCGCATTGGATTCAAGGATGCGGTCCAGGTCAAACAACAGCCGGATAACGCCGATTGGGATCCTGCGGACGTGCGGTACAGCACGCTGCGGTGGTTCGCCGGCTATCCCGACCCCGGATTCGCGGAAGGGCCGTCCCGCGTGAATCCGCTCACCGGAGAAATTTACGACGCGGACATACGGTTCGATGCGGGGATGACGCGCTTTTTCCGGCGGGAGATCAACGAATACGTGAATCCCGTGGGAACAGCTTGGATGCCCTGGACCGAAGAGCCAAGAAAACCGTTCCTTGCTCCGTGGCATAACGGGCCCGCGGAATTCTGCGACCTGGTCGCCGGTGCGGTGCGGGATTCTGAGTTCGCCTTTGACCTGCTGACCGCGCGAGGGATGGCTCCCGAGGGTCCGGAGGCGAACCAGTTCGTCCACGACTATCTCGTGGAGATCGCCGCTCACGAAGTCGGACATACCTTGGGGCTGCGCCACAACTTCCGCGCGAGCACTATCCACACGCTGGAGCAGGCGCAGGACGCGACACTAACGGCCAAGGAAGGTCTCACCGGCTCGGTCATGGATTACATCCCGACAAATATTTCCGCACAGGGACAGAAGCAGGGGCAGTACCACCAGACCACGCTTGGTCCGTACGACTACTGGGCCATCGAATATGCCTATAAGCCGATTGCTGCAAATACGCCGGACGAGGAATTGCCGGAGTTGGCGAAGATCGCCTCGCGTGCTGCAGAACCCCAGCTCGCATACGACACCGATGAAGATGCCGGAATCGGCGGCGGGCCCTTTGACATGGACCCGGCGGTGAACCGCTTCGATTTTGGCAGCGACCCGCTGAAGTACTATGCGCTGCGCGTGAAATTGGCGGAGGAAATCCGCGCCAACATGGAGAAAAAACTGGAAAAGCCCGGAGAAGGCTACCAAGTGCTGCGGCGCAGCTTCAGTGGCGCCTTGGGCCAGGAAGGATATTCGTTGTATCTCGCCTCGAAATTTATCGGCGGCGTCTATCATTACCGTTCGCACGTGGGCGACCCGGGAAACCGGTTGCCGTTTGAGCCAGTGCCGGCGGCAAAACAGAAGGAGGCGCTCGAACTGCTGCGCGAGCACTTGTTCTCGCCAACGGCGTTCCGGTTTTCTCCGCAACTGCTGAACAAGCTGGCCAGCCCGCGGCATTCGAACTTCGTCGACTTTCTCGCCATGCGCACGCGTTTCGACGTGCCCATTCACGACATGGTTCTATCCTTGCAAAACCAGGTGATGGACCGATTGTTTCATCCGCTCCTGCTCAGCCGGATCCTGGATTCGGAAGTAAAACTGCCCCCGCCGGCGGAGCCGTTCAGCCTGGGACTGCTTTTCACGGAACTGCAAGACTCCATCTGGGCGGAGACCAGAGCGCCCGGCAACTCTCTGACGATTGACAGCTACCGCCGGTCGTTGCAGCGAGCGCATCTGCGCAAGATGGTGGGCATGGTGCTGCGAGATTCCTCCGTGCCGGAGGATGCGCAGACGCTGTCACGGCAAGGATTAACCAGCCTGCGAAGCCAGTTGCAAAGCACACTCGGCAAGCCGGGCATCAAAATGTCCGTGGAGACGCGGGCGCACTTGAGCGAATCCGTGGCGCGGATCGACGAGGCTCTCAAGGCCAACATGCAGCGCACGGGCTTCTGACGATCGCCGACTAGGACTTCGCCCGAGGCGGCCTAGCCTGAGAGGTGCCGCATAACACAAGAGGAAGGCGAATCGAGGGCAAAGTACTATTGACGGCGAGCGCCAGAGGAAGGAAGATGCCCGGCGAAGCCAGCCCCGCCTGATTTCCCTGTAACCATCACGGTTTCAAAAGGATTGTCTACGTGGACGCTCCACTTCTCCGCCGGGCGGAAAGCCGCATCGCCTTCAAGATGTTTGTGAAGCTGTCAGATCCTGCAACGGGGGCGTTCGAAATCACCACAACGATTGATGTGAGTTGTCACGGCGCGCGCTTGTTGACCAAGAGCCCCTGGAATCGGAACAAGGATCTCTCTATCCAGCCTATCCGAGGAAGCCTCGCTTCGCGAGGCCGCGTCGCGCACTGCAAAACACGCGGCGATGGCTCTTATGAAATCGGGCTGGAGCTGTATCCTTCCACGGAAGATTGGACGAGGTCGGGCAAGCTGCCAACCAAGCTCGTGAACCATTAAAACGATCTGCAAAGCAAGTTGCACCTTATGCGGCGTAAATGCGGCCGCATAACGTGCAGAAAATCAAAGGCCTCGAGGAAATCTTCCGAGGTTCCCTTCTGAAAGCAGTACTTTCGTGCAGTTTCCTGAAAAGAGGAGCCTGTCCCGATTGGGGATTGCTTCATTTGCCAGCCGCAGCCTACATTGAAGGAAGGTTATGTTCGGCCGGCCTGACAGAACCGTCGTATCCGAGTTCGGAAACCGCGTGCGCACCAAGTCCTCGCCGCTTGAAGGGCCCGCGACTGACTACGCGCAGACGGCGGAAATCGACTTAGAAAAGCTCGGGCGACGCGAGTGGTGGCTGTGGTTTTCCGCGCTTGCGGTGACGACACTTTCCGCGGCAACCTTGCTGCTCACCGCGTTCTCGCGGCTGTTCCGGCACAAAGACCATTTTTATGACATGAGCCCCGAGCAGGCGCGCTGGGGAGTTTTGTGCTTGCTCCTCCTTTTCAACGGCTGGATGCTGTACCGACAGAGAATGTTTCGCAAGTGGCGCGAGCGAACTATCGCACCGAGGGCCGGGTCGGAAGATCCGACAGCCAGGATCGACGAAACCGCGGCAGTGGATCCGGTGACGGGCTTGTACACGCGTACTTCAGCGCTCTTGCATCTTGGAAAAGAAATCGCGCGCGCGAAGAGGCAGAATACTGCGCTGAGCCTCGCCACCATTCACCTGGAAGACTTGCCAGACCTCGGCCGGCAGTACGGCAAGACGGCGGTAGATCAAGCGCTGAAAGAGTTTGCGCGGCGGCTGAAGGAAGTGAGCCGCGGGTCGGACTACGCGGTGCGGCTCGGCATCGACGACTTCCTGTTGGTACTGCCGAAATGCAATGTTGGCGAAGTGAGCCAAGTGTTGAACCGCATGGGTTCGATGGAGCTGGAATGTGCCGGAAGAAAGATCTCGCTCGCCTACACCACCGGGTGGGTGGACTATCAGCCGGGGGACATGCCCTCCGATTTACTGAAGCGCGCCTCGCAGCTCCTGCACCTGTACGGCGACGCTACGAAAGACAGCTACGCGGCAACCGGCACCTCCAACTAGCTGGTTGGCGCAGCCTGAAGATCCGATCACCCATTTCGGTTGGAGTCCGGAGTAGGTCTTTTGGAATGCACAACGGCGACGGGGTCTCACCGGTGTCGATCTGAACTACTCCGAGGGGGGCTGCTTGCGGAGAGTGGTGCACAGGGTGAGCGCGGTGTTGGGGTCGACGGCTTCGTCGCCCTCGTCGATGAGCCGGATTATGCCCTGCTTGTCGATGACGATGTTGGCGCGAAGCGCCCACTGATAGTCTTCATTCTCGACGCTGTAGGTTTTCAAGATGCCGTAGGAGGTGAGCATTTTGTGGTTCATGTCGCTGAGCAGAGGAAACGCGAGACCGTTCTGCTCGGCGAAGGCGGCGTTGGCCGCGGGACTGTCGAGGCTGACGCCAAACACGGCCGTGTCGGAGGTGGGGATTTGCCCGGAATCGATACCCGCCTGGACGGCGCGCATTTGCCTGGTGCAACCCTCGGAGAACGCAAGGACATAGACAGCGAGGAAGACATTCTTCTTGCCGCGGTAGTCGCTGAGCCTGACCGTTTTCCATTCATCCGTGAGCAGCGTAAAGTCGGGAGCCACATCGCCGACCTTGAGAGAGGTGCGCGCCACCTGGGATTTGTGCACCTGATGGGCGAGCGGCGGAGCAGCAGCCGCGGCAATCAGAAGGAAGCCAGCAACGAGCGCTCGTTTCATCATAAGGTTTCCCAAGATCCCCCAACCGACGGATGACACCTAATCTTTTCTGGAGGACCAGGCAAAGTGCAAGAATATTCCCCGGCGCCGAAAGATTTTACCTCTTGCGGGGCCCGGCCCTTCCACAAGCCACGAAAACACGATTCCTTAGGCGATTGGGACTATAATGTGCGGCCTTTGGGCGTGGCCCAACGGTTCGTGGTGGAGGAAATGCACGATGAGGGCGACAAATTCGGCACAGACGATGTGTCGCGGGCAGAATCGGCTGCCGCGAGTGGGATTGTACGCGGGGCTGGCAGCAGCAAGTTTGCTGGTGGCGCGTGCTTGGGCCGGGCAGGAAAACGCCGTGTCGGCGACCAATGCGGAGGCGTCTTCGCTCGACCGGACCTCGCGCGTAGCGCCCAACTACCCCCTCGAAGAGCGGTTTCTGCCCGATCAGGTCAGCAAGCTGGTGTTTGACCTGGCGGTGACGCCGCACTGGTTCAACGAATCCGACCGATTCTGGTACAGCTACGAGGCTCCGGAGGGGACGCGGTATTACGTGGTGGACCCGGTACGGAAGGCTAAGGCGCCGTTGTGGGACAACGCGAAGGTGGCGGCGGCACTCTCGATGCTGACGAATTTTCCGTATGACGCACGGCACCTCCCGGTCAAGCGGCTGAAGCTCGAGGACAAAGACACGCGGATGCGATTGGAGGTGGAGATTCGAAAAGACGCGGTGGTGCCAAACGAACCAAAAAGGGAAAAGAGCCAGGAAGACATCGAGGAGCAAGGCAAAGAAGGAGAGATAAAGCAGGGAGAGCAGGAGGGTCAAGCTGCGGGCCCGCCGGCGGAAAAACCGGAGGAAACCCGTACGATCTACTTTGCCTATGACCTGGCAACGGGAAAAGTCACGCGGCTCGACAATTTTGAAGCGCCGAAGAAAAAACCCATGTGGGCGTCCGTGTCACCGGATGAAAAGACGGTGGTTTTCGCCCGGCAACATAACCTCTACCAGATGGACGCCGAGAACTATCGAAAGGCGCTGAAAAAGGCGGGCGACACGAGCGTGGTCGAAGCACAATTGACGACCGACGGAGTGGAAAAATACAGCTATGCGCGATGGCTGCTGCCGGAGCAAGAAGAGCAACTGAAGAAACAGGACAAGGGCGACACGAACAAAGCAGGTCCGCGGACACCGGCGGTGACGATTCATTGGTCGAAGGATTCCAAGAAATTTGCGCTGGAACGCAACGACGACCGCAAAGTGGGCGACTACTGGGTAATTCATTCGCTTACAAATCCGCGGCCGGTCCTGGAGACGCGCAGCTACGCTCTGCCAGGCGAGGCGAACGTGCCGATCGGCGAGATCGACATCTTTGATGTAGCGAGCAGGCAGCGCATGGTGGTCGAGCCGAAGAGCTTTGTCGATGAGGTTCTGAACGTTGCCGATGCCGCGCAAACGGAGCGCGATCGGGAAGAGCTCCGCGAGGAACAAGAGGAAAACCGCCAGAATCCGGCGCCGCTTTCGCGGTTAAGCCCGAAGTGGGCGGCCGACACTTCGGACGTGCTGTACTTCACGAGCCGGAGCCGGGATTTCCGGCAAGTGGAGGTGGACGTCGCGGACACCGCCACCGGCAAAGTGCAGAAGTTGATTGAAGAGCGTTCGAACGTGTGGATGACGCAAAAGCCGCTGCGGCTGGTGGGAAACGGGAAGGAGATGTTGTGGTGGTCGGAGCGGGACGGATGGGGCCACTTTTATTTGTATGACGGCCAAGGAAGGCTGAAGAACCAGATCACGGCTGGCGAATACGTGACCGATCAAATTGCGTCGGTAGACGAGAAATCGCGGATGTTGTACTTCACGGCAAACGGGCACGAGGCCGGAGAAGATCCCTATTTTACGCACCTGTATCGCATCAGCCTGGATGGAAGCGGACTGAAATTGCTGACGCCGGGGAACTTTACACACGCGGTGAACTGGCCGGATTCGGGCAAGTATTTCGTGGATACGTATTCGCGGGTGGATACGCCGCCGAAGTCCGCGCTGCTGGACGGACAAGGAACGCCGCTTAGTGAGCTGGAGACGACGGACGTTTCACAATTGATGACCGCAGGGTTCAAATATCCCGAGGCGTTCAAAGTAAAGGCGGATGATGGCGTGACCGACCTTTACGGAGTGATTTATAAGCCGTTCGATTTCGATGCCAGCCGGAAGTATCCGGTGATTGAATACGTGTATCCCGGGCCGCAGGTGGAGCAGGTAACCAAGGCGTTTTCACCGAAAAGTCCGAACGTGCCCCTGGCACAACTGGGGTTTGTAGTCGTCGAGGTAGGCAACCGCGGCGGAAGCCCGTTGCGAGACAAATGGTACGACACCTACGGGTATGGGAATCTGCGGGACTATGGCCTGGCAGACAAAAAGGCGGCTCTCGAGCGACTTGCGGCGGCCCATCCCTACATGGATTTGAGCCGCGTGGGGATGTGGGGCCATTCCGGCGGAGGGTTCATGACGGCGGCGGCGATGCTGCAGTATCCGCACTTTTACAAGGCGGGATGGTCGGAATCGGGGAACCATGACAACAACGTGTACAACAATACGTGGAGCGAGAAGTATCACGGGGTACGGGAAGAGAAGCAAAAGGATGGGACGGAGAAATTCATCTACGAGATCGATAAGAACTCCGAAATAGCGAAAAATCTGGCAGGGCACCTGATGCTGACGACCGGCGACATGGACGATAACGTAAGCATGGTGAATACCATGCGGTTGGCGAACGCGCTGATTAAGGCAAACAAACGATTCGAGATGCTGGTGTTCCCGGGAATGCGGCACAGCTACATGCCGATCCAAAACTACGTCATCCTGGCGCGAGGGGACTTTTTCAGCAAGTGGTTGCTGGGCAGTTCGGAGACGGGAGCCGATATAATCGAGCTCGAAAGGGAGAAACAAGCGACGCCGAGCAAGAGGTTCAAGCAGTAGGGGACGAAAGGGACTAGGCAACCCCTGACGGCCTCGACCGGCATCAGAACGGGGTGGAACAGCCTGGGCGGGAGCCTACCCGAGAGAGTCGCAAAAGAAGGGGCGCGACCTGGCCTTTCGTTCAGGTATAATTAAAACGTTAAACTGGGGGGATTGCGGGCTCTTCCCGGTCTGCCGCGGGATTCTACATACCTGAGAGGTGAGGAGTGCGCCTTCAAGAAAAGTGGCGAGAGAAAGCGGGGGCGAAATGGCTCGCCGGTTCAATCATCGCCGGAATGCTGCTGCTCTCGGCCACACCCAGCTATGCACAGCATAAGAAGAAAAAGGTCGATAAGTCGACGAGCGTGGACAACACCGCAGAGCCGGACAAGCTTCTCTACCTACGGGCCGCGGAGGACATCAAGCACGGAAGACACGAGGTGGGCCGGCTGAATATGCAGACGCTGATCAATACGTATCCGGACAGCGAATACTTGGCCAAAGCGAAGCTGGCGATTGCGGATTCGTTCTACAAAGAGGGCGGAACTGCGAACACCACGAAGGCGATTCAGGCGTACCAAGACTTCAGCGTGTTCTTCCCCATGCTGCCGGAAGCCGCCTACGCGCAGTTGCAGGTGGCGATGGCGCATTTCCGTGAGATGGAAAAGCCGGACCGCGACCGGACGCAGGCGCTCGAGGCAGAGGACGCCTTCCAAACCTTTCTGCAAAAGTATCCGAACGATCCACTGGCGCCGAAAGCGGAGCAGTATTTGCGGGAAGTGCAGGAAGTGCTGGCGGAGGGAGATTACCGCATCGGCTATTTTTACTACACTACGCGAGGGGACAAAAGGGCGGCAGCTTCCAGACTGGCCGCGCTCGTGAACCGGTATCCGCTGTACAGCAAGGCCGATCACGCGCTGTGGATGCTCGGAACTATCTGGGAGGGCACGGAAAGGAAGGATCTGGCGGCGCCGTATTACGCAAGAATCGTGCGAGAATATCCGCTTTCGCCGTTGGTTCCGGGGGCAAAGGACAGGCTGAAGGCGCTGAAGGCGCCGGTGCCGCAGCCGGACCCGAAAGCGGTGGCGTGGATGACCGCGGAGAAAAAGTCGCCGCGGAAACACGACCCACTCGTCTTGAAACCCTTGGCGCTGGTGCACTCGAGCCCGCGGCAGGAATTGCACACGGCGGCTAAATCGGGAACGCCAACGATGACGCCGGAGTCCGCCACTGACGAGGGCGGGGACATTCTAACCGGCGGCCTGACTCCGGGGCGGATTGGCGGCGGAGGAGCCATCGTGACGACGGTAGTGCCTGGCGGCCCCGCGGAGACGAGCAGCGGGGCAGAGACGGTAACCCCGGCTTCCGATGGAAGCGAGGCGAAACCTCAGGCGCAGCAACCGGACCCCGCAGCGCCGGCAAGCGATCCAGTCAAGTCGTCAGCTGGGGCGGGGAGTGGCGATCCGCCGAAGACAGAAGGGACCGGCGAGGCTAGTCGAACCACCGACGGGGGGACAAAAACCGGCGGTGCAGCCGTCGCGGATATTCAAAACAGCGATGGCGGCGCGAAGGCAGATTCTCAACCAGCGGACGGGGACCAGGCGGGAAGTCCGTCGGACAAGAAGGACAGCAAGAAAGAGTCGAGCAGCAAGAAAAAAAGGGGATTGAAGAAAATTGTTCCGTGGTAATCCCTTTCTGTCTTTCGGGAACGGGTTTGGAAGTGAGGCGGTGCGGCAAACCAGCCGCGCTCGTCGCTATTTTCGCAGCCGCGCGCCGGTTACTACTGTGCGAGTGGACAGTGTCGCTTTGGGACACAGTGCAACCCCAGTATGATTGACGCGTACGCCAGCGAATGCTCCAATGAAACCAGGCAGGCCACCCTTTTGGGCTGCGGTGCAGCCGGAGTGGCTTGCGCTGGTGAGGTATTGCCGGAGGCCGTTTAGTGCCGAAGATTCTGGTCGCGGACGACAACAGCAACATCCAGAAGATGGTTGGTCTTGCACTGAAAGACCACGGCATTGACGTTGTGGCCGTTGGAAATGGCGAAGCGGCAGTGCGCAAGATCGTCGACGTGCGGCCGGACCTCGTGCTCGCCGATGTGTTCATGCCGGTGAGAAACGGCTATGAGGTCTGCCAGTTTGTGAAGATGGATTCCGCGCTGTCACACATCCCCGTGATCCTGCTGGTGGGAGCGTTTGACCCTCTCGATGAACAGGAAGCGCAAAGAGTGGGGGCGGACGGGGTGTTGAAGAAGCCGTTTATTCCGCCCGACCCGTTGATTTCGATGGTGAAGTCGGCATTGCAACGTTCCGGACACACGGGCGCTCCCGTGCCGAAAGCCTCCGCGCCAGAAGCTGCTTATGGCGCCAAGGATATGGCGATGCCAGGCGCCGCGAGCGGGCCGACGGCCGGTCGAACGCCGGTACCGGAATTTCGTATGGAAAGCGGCCCGGAGACAGCAAACGAGAGCTTTGTGGAGGAAGTGCCTCCGAAACCGGAACCGCTGCGGATTGATGCGAACTCACAGCCAGTCGCATTTGGGAGCCTGCTGGAAACGCCGGCGGAGGAAGCCGCAGCAGAGGATTCGAGTTTTGCGACCAGGGGTACGCCGGAATTCACGATGGAACACGATTGGCGCGACGGGGACGAGCGGGAGGTAGCCGAGGCGGAGCAAGACGAAGAATCGCCGGCCTGGAGGCCCGAAGGCACCGGAGACCAGGAAGACGTTCCCGCGACCGAGGCCAAGAAGTCGAAATCAAAGAGCGGCGCCGGCGATTGGCGGACAGGCGGATTCGAGCAGATTGCCGCGAGCAAGTCGCGAAACGCCGGGTGGGAGGCGGAGGAACAGGCGCCTGCGCCCGCGGAAACCGCGCCAGTGGCAAGCAGTCGTGTGCCGGGGACGCCAGCCGTCGTGGCTCCCGTCGAGGAAGGGAGACCGCTTTCAAACCAGCCGCCCGCCGCGGAGCTGTGGACGCCGCTGGTTCCGCCGCCTGCCGGGTCTTCATTCCCCACGGTTTCAAGCCCAAGGCATTCAGCTGAGACAGCAACGGCGGTGGTCGAAGGTAATGCAAAAACAGCGGGCGAGCCGCGGCCTGCCGGTGACAGGAAAGACGGTAAGGATGCATGGTTTTCATCAAGCCCATGGGAAGGCGAGATTCAGAAGGCCAACCAGCTAGCTGCGACTTGGGATGCGCCGGCGCTCGCAAATCCGGGCGGCACACCAAAGAACGGAAACGAAAAGGCAAATGGGGCCAGCCAGGGAGCCAAGGCAATTATCGAGGCAGACGTGCTTCCGCCAGGGACGGTCGAGGCGATTCGGGAGGAAGCGGCGCAGGTAGCCGAAGACGCCACGTTCATCGTGGAGGCTGACGACTCGGCGTCAGAAGGAAGCAGCTTTTACGCGCAAGATGGAGAAGAGGTTGTAGAGCCTAACGGCTCAGCGCTGGCAGCAGCACCGCCGGCGGCATCCAACATGGACGATCTCGTTGCGAAGGTCTTGGCCAAGATGAGCCCGGAAGTACTGCAGGCGGTGACCCGGGAGATTCTGAAGCCCGTCGTGGAAGCGATGGTCAAAGAAGAGTTGAAAGCGAAGAAGTAGCTCCCTCCCCTGGATTTCGACCTGTTGAACCGACCAGAATCAAGGCCTGGGAGTGGCTGCGCCCCAGAGCTACCGACCATTCCAATTCGTTCCCTATCAGGAATTTCTGCTGTGCGAGCGAGAATTTGACGGGGCCGCTTTTTGCCCCGTATAGTCGGAGATTACTCTCCAGAGATTTGATGGCAACCTGAGGGAGCAGGTCCAGTGTCCACCGAGGAAAGGGAGACGCGTTGGCGAATGGCAAGGGAGATCGCAAAAGCGAACGAACCGCAGCGGATTGAACCCCGCTGGGCCGAATTTTGGGTGAAGGAAGCCCTGTTCAAGGCCGACCCAGACGCGCCCGGACCCGTGTTTTCAATGGTCATCCCCCCGCCGAATGTTACGGGCTCGCTGCATATTGGGCACATGCTGAACCACACGGAAATCGACATCCTGACGCGCTGGCACCGCATGCGGGGATACAACACTCTGTACCTGCCGGGTATGGATCACGCAGGAATTTCGACGCAGCGCGTCGTGGTCCGACAATTGGCGGCACAAGGGATCGACTACCGCAAGCTGGGACGGGAGGAATTCGAACGGCGCGTGTGGAAATGGAAGGAAGAGAGCGGCGGGACGATTTTGCAGCAGATGCGGCAGATTGGGGACAGCTGCGACTGGTCGCGGGAAAAATTTACGCTCTCGCCGGAGCTTTCGAAAGTCGTGCGCGAAGTTTTTGTGCGCCTCTATAAAGAGGGCTTGATTTACCGGGCCACGCGGCTGGTGAACTGGTGCCCGGACTGCCTGACTGTGCTCAGCGACCTGGAAGTGGTGCACGAAGAGCGGCAAGGAAATTTGTGGTACATCAAGTATCCCATTGTGGGTACAAAGGAGTTTTTGACCGTTGCGACGACGCGCCCAGAGACGATGTTGGGCGATACCGCCGTGGCCGTTCATCCGGCAGACGAACGCTACCAACACCTTGTGGGAAAGCAAGCTTTGCTGCCGCTCGTGAACCGCGAGATTCCGATTATCGCGGATGAAATGGTGAATCGAGAATTCGGGACGGGAGCAGTGAAGGTCACGCCAGCGCACGACCCCAACGATTTTGAGCTGGGGAAGAGGCATCAGCTGGCGGAAATCGACGTAATGACCGACGACGCGCGGATGAGCGCGAAGGCGGGCGCGTACGCAGGGATGGATCGATTCGCAGCGCGGAAGAAGATTGTGGAAGATTTGAAGGCGCAGGGCTTGCTCGACAAGATTACGGATCACACCAACGCGATTGGGCTCTGCGAAAGAAGCAAGACGGTGGTGGAACCGCGCATCTCAACGCAATGGTTTTGCAAGATGAAGGACCTTGCCGCGCCGGCCATCAAGGCCGTAGAGGAATACGAACCGGGCAAGGAAAACGGCATCTACGTCGTCCCCGATAACCGGCGCACCGAGTATCTCAACTGGATGCGCAACATCCGCGACTGGACCCTCTCGCGGCAGCTTTGGTGGGGGCACCGCATTCCCGCGTGGTACTGCAGGGAAAACCAGCACATCACGGTGGCGCGCGAAACTCCAACAAAGTGCCGAACGTGCGGGTCGGCCAACCTGGAACAGGATCCCGACGTTCTGGACACCTGGTTCAGCTCGGCGCTGTGGCCGTTCTCAACGATGGGCTGGCCCGAAAAGACGGCGGACTTCAAGAAGTACTATCCGACAAGCCTGCTAATCACCGGATACGACATCCTGTTTTTCTGGGTGGCGCGGATGATCATGATGGGCCTTCATTTTACGGGTAAAGTTCCCTTCCGGGCCGTCTATTTGCATTCGCTCGTGCGCACGGGAAGCGGCGAGAAAATGTCGAAGTCCAAAGGAACAGGCCTCGACCCGGTGGCACTCAACCAGCTGTACGGAACCGACGCAATGCGCTTTTGCTTGGCATCCACGGCGGCGCCGGGAACGGATATCGTCCTGTCCGACGACAAGCTCGCGAGCGCGCGAAATTTTGCAAACAAGATTTGGAACGCGGCGCGATTCTTGTTTGTGAACCTGGACAAGTTTGAGCAGACCGGTGCCACCCTCGAAGAATTGGCGGGGCCGGAGGTTCGCGCGAAGGCGCCTTATCAAGCGAGCGGGAAAATCCCCTTGGCAGATGCGTGGCTTTTCGCGCGGCTGGCGGCGACAATTCAGACGGTGAATGACGCGCTCGCCAATTACCGCTTTCACGAGTCGGCACAGGGCGTTTACCAGTTCTTCTGGGGAGACTTCTGCGACTGGTACATCGAGTGGGTGAAGCCGGAATTGCTGAGCGAGGACCGCGAACGCGCGACGGTGTCGTGGAAGAATCTGTTCGCCGCGTTTGACGCGGCGCTGCGCCTGTTGCACCCGTTCATGCCGTTTCTGACGGAGGAGCTGTGGCATCAATCACCACAACCGGCAGGGGCGAAATCGATTGCCCTAGCAAGGTTCCCGGAGGCCGAGGCACGGTGGAAGAACGCGGAGGCCATCCGCGAGGTGGCGCAAATTCAGGAAGTGGTGACGGCGTTGCGGGCGGTCCGGGCAGAGTTGCGACTCGATGCGAAGAAAAAAGTGGCGGCGGAATTCTCGACCAACTCCCGGGCCATGGAAGATTTGATTCGGGCGAGCCGGGAGGCGGTCGAACGATTCGCCCTTTTGTCCGAGTTACGCATGGTTCCGAAAGAACGGTTTGATAGCAGAAGCGGCGGGCTGCGATCAACCGCGATGTTTGACGTACGCGTGGTTTATGCGGAAGCGGTGGATGCGGGCGCAGAGAGCGCGCGGCTCAAGAAAGATATTGCAGGCTTGCAAAAAGCGATCTCTTCGAAGGAGAAACAACTCGGAGACCAGACGTTTCGCAGCCGCGCGCCGGAAGAGATTATCAAGCGGTTGGAGGCGACTCTGGGGCAACAACAAGTTGAGCTCGAAAAACTCGAGAGGCGGCTGCGCGACCTCGACGGAGGCAGCCAGGCCGCTCGGATCCAAGGCTCGTGGACTGGCATTCGGAAAAAATAGAGAAAGTCGTCCGAGACGCCCTGGCCGAAGACATCGGACAGGGGGACGCCAGCACGGCGGCGACGACTCCGCCAAACGCCGTGGCGCGGGCGCACATCCTGGCGCGGCAAACGCTGGTGTGCGCGGGACTGCCGCTGGCGGAAAACGTCTTTCGCGCGCTGGACCCCGATATGCACGTCGCGTGCTTGCACGCGGACGGCTCGTTCGTCGAGCCTGGCGCGAAGTTGGTGGCGATGCGGGGCAACGCGGCGGCGATTCTGACCGGCGAGCGGACGGCGCTGAATTTCCTGTCGCATCTTTGTGGCATTGCCACTTACACACGGCGATTTGTGGAACAACTGGCCACGACGAGGACGCGGATTCGCGACACGCGGAAAACCACGCCGGGCTTGCGGTTGTTGGAAAAATATGCGGTGAAAGTGGGCGGCGGAATGAATCACCGGTTGGGGCTCTACGACGCCATTCTGCTGAAAGAGAATCACATCGCGCTAGCGGGAGGGATCAAGGTGGCGTTGGACAAGGCGCATACCTACGTCGCGCCCAAGTCGCCACCGCCGCGGACGGCGAGCGCTTACGATGCGGCGGGGCTCGATCCCGAAGTGGTAGGGCCCGCCCCGCTGGCGGTCGAGATTGAGGTGCGGGACGAGCGGGAATTGATGGAAGCGCTGGGAGCAGGAGCAGAGGCCGTGCTGCTGGACAACATGACGCCGGAACGCGCGGAGCAATGCGTAAAGATCGCACGCGGCATGCGCCCGGGCTGTGTGATCGAAATTTCCGGTGGAATTACGCTTGAAAATGCGCACGCTTACGCGAAGGCGGGAGGGGATTTTCTTTCCTCTGGGAGGCTGACAAACTCGGCACCCGCCGCAAACCTGAGCCTGCTTGTGGATGAGGTCGAGGAAACGTAAGCTAAGCGGCGCGCTGGCCGCACGATATGCCGAAGAAGCCAGAACCCTGGCCCGGAACCACAGACCGGAGAGTAGCGGGGCTGCTGACGCTGCTCGCGAAGAATGCCACCATTGTGATCAGCGGAGCGCGCATTGCGCGGGAAATCGGCGTGTCGCGGTCGGCAGTGTGGCGGTGGGTGGAGCGGCTGCGCGAACTTGGTGTAAAAGTTAAGGGCCAGGCTGCGACCGGCTACTTCCTCGAAAAGGTTCCTGACATTCTTACCGCGGACGAACTCAGGCGGCGACTAAAAGGCAGCCTGTTTGGAAAGCGCATCCATCACTTTTTCAAGACGGATTCGACAAATCGCGTTGCGTTCGAGTTAGCGCGCGTGGAAGAACCGGAAGGCACGGTAGTCCTGGCGGAGGAGCAAACCGGAGGGCGAGGCCGCGCAGGCCGCGTGTGGCACTCGGAACGCGCCACGGGAATCTACGTGAGCCTGCTGCTGCGGCCGAAGCTGGCGCCGGTGCAGGCTCCCCTATTGACAATGATGGCAGGGCTCTCGGCGCATACGGCGGTAGAGGCAGCGACTGGCCTGTCGGTGGACTTGAAGTGGCCGAACGACTTGATCATTCGGGGCAAGAAAGCGGGCGGCATCCTGACGGAAATGCACGCCGAGCCCGGACAGATACGGTTTGTCGTGGTGGGAATCGGATTGAACGTGAATCAGGAGAGATTCCCGGGCGAACTCGCGAATATGGCGACTTCCCTTCGGCAGGAGATGGGCAAACCGCAGTCGCGCATGGAATTGTTGGTGCGGTTGCTGCGGGAATTCGAGAGCGACTACAATCGGCTGGTGCATGAAGGCATGGCGAGCGTGGTGACGCGCTTCGAGGTGTTCTCGAGTTATGCGCACGGAAAGCGCGTGCGCGTGAGCAACGGCACGGAGAGTTATTTGGGAACCACCGCGGGACTAGGGCCTGAAGGTTTGCTGCAAGTGGAGCGCGACGACGGGCGCCTGGTCACGGTGATTGCCGGGGACGTGGCGGAGGCGCGGTAGATGCTGCTGACCATCGACGTGGGAAACACGAACACGGTGCTGGGCGTGTTTCGCGGCCCAGAGCTGATCGCGAACTGGCGATTGACGACAGCGCGCGAGCAGACCGTCGACGAATACGGCGTGCTGACTCGGAATCTGTTTACCCTCGCAGGTCTCGACCGCAATGACATCACGGGCGTGATCATCAGTTCGGTGGTGCCGCCGGTCAACTGGACGCTCGGCGAAACGGCGCGCGTGTATTTTGGGAAGAAAGCGCTCTTTGTTGAGATGGGCGTGAAGACGGGGATGGCGGTGCTGGTCGATAATCCGTCGGAGGTGGGAGCCGATCGCATCGTCAATGGCGTGGCCGCGTTTCATTTGTACGGCGGGCCGTGCATCGTCGTCGACTTTGGGACGGCCATTACGTTTGATGCGATCTCAACCAACGGCGAGTATCTCGGAGGAGTAATCGCGCCGGGATTGGGAATTGCTTCGGAGGCTTTGTTTGCACGAGCAGCGAAACTGCCGCGCGTGCAGATCAGAGACCCGGGAAAAATCATTGGGACGAATACGGTCACGAACATGCAGGCGGGCCTGTATTATGGCGCGGTCGACATGGTGGACGGCATGCTCGCGCGGATGAAAAAGGAGCTCGGCGCAAACGCGAAAGTGGTGGCGACGGGAGGACAGGCGCGGCTGGTAGCGAAAGGCTCGAAGTATATCGAGCACACCGACGAGTTTCTGACGCTGACGGGTTTGCGATTGATCTGGGAGAAAAATCAGCCGGCCGAGCACGGCAGAAGCGCGGCTGAGGACGCGCCGGGGGCTCGCCGTGCGGCTCCGGCAAAAAAGGCCCTGAGGTAACGCAGGAGGAGGCCCGTAGCTGCGGACCGATTCCCTTGCTTTAAAACACTCGACGTTTCCAACCAACAAATGGACGGCTGGAACTATTTCAATTACTTCACGGAAATTGAGGAATACTTCTGGAAGAAGCGTGGCGCGCACCTGCTCGTGTCGCCGCTCGATTGGGCAATTATCGAGGCATGGCAGAAAGCGGGAGTGCCGCTCGAAGCGGTGCTGAAGGGAATCGATCGCGCGTTTGAAAGCTACGACAGGTCGCGGCGGGGTGCCGCCAAACCGCTGAAAAGTCTAGCGTATTGTACGGACGCGGTGTTGGAAGCAGCGGAAGAACAATTGCAAGCGGGCAAGGCGACGGTGACCAGGCACGCCCCGCAGAACCAATGGTTTTCGCAGGAGGAGCTCGAGAGATATTTTGCGCGGAATGTTGCGCGACTGGCGCAAGAAGCGCAAAACAATCAACAAGCGCAGCCGCACCTTGCCCAAACGCTCAGAGAGATCGCCAAGGCGCTGGAGTCCAGCGCCAGGTTGCTCGGTACCTCGGGAACGCTGGACTTGGAGGATTTGGAGCGGCGGCTGACGGTTTTAGACGAAAAGCTACACGCGGCGCTGACCAGCCACGCGCCGGAAGAGTTGATGTTGAAGCTCCGGCGCGAACTGGACGGGCAACTCGTCACCTACCGCCGAAAAATGAAAACAGCACAACTGGCGCTGGTCGAAAAACAGTACCTGCAGAAACGGCTACTAGAGGAGTTCGCGTTGCCACGGCTGAGTCTCTTTTACTTCTCCTAGGGCTGCTGACCGTTCCGGCGCTGCTATCCAAAGACGATTCCATACGAGGATTGGACCACGTTCATGGCGGATGATTTGAGATTGTCAATCGAGAAGCTCGTGTACGGGGGCAATGGCTTGGCGCACGCCGACGGCAACACGGTTTTCGTGCCCTATGTCCTGCCCGGAGAAGAAGTGCGCGCGTCTGCCAGAAAGCGGCAAAAGAAACTCCTCTGGGCGGACTTGCTGGAGGTCATTTTTCCGGCCAAAGAACGCGGCCAGCCAAAGTGTCCGCACTTCCAGAAGTGCGGCGGGTGCCACTATCAACATATCTCGGCGGCAGAGCAGTTGAGGCTGAAGAAAGAAATTTTGCAGGAGACACTCTCGCGCCTCGGCGGCATTTCTTGGGACGGCCCGATTCGGGAGCACGCGGCGGAGCCGTATGGCTACCGCAATCGCGCGCAATGGGCGGTGCGTCAAGGGATGCCGCGCGCACTCGGATATTTCTTGCCGGAAAGCTCCGTGATCCTGCCAATTGACGAATGCCCCGTGCTTTCGCCGCTGCTGGCCGAGACGTTCTTGAAACTGCAGGATATGTCGCGAGCGGGCACGCTGCCGGCCCGAGTCAAAGAGATTGAGGCGTTCGCGGATTCGCGCGATCAAAAAATAGCGTTGAACGTGGCGTTTGAGAGGTTTCCGAAACCCGCTGCGGAGTTGATAGCGGCGTTTCACAACGCGCTTCCGCAGCTTGAGAGTCTGTTGCTGCTGGATCAGAAGAAAAACAAGTTCGAGCTCGCCGGGACGGGGTATCTGACACAGGATGCCGGCGGTTACCAATACCGCGTCAGCCACTTGTCATTTTTCCAGGTAAATCGCCTTTTGATCGAGGATTTGCTCGAGACCGTGGTCGCAAATGCACGAGGCGACCTGGCGCTCGACTTGTACGCCGGAGTGGGATTCTTTACGCTTCCGCTGGCGAAAGCGTTTCGGAAGGTCGTGAGTGTAGATGCGAATCTTGCGGCAACGCGGGACCTCAAAGCGAATGCGGAACTCGCCGGTGTTTCGATCGCTTGCTACAACGAACACGTAGAAGAGTTTCTGAAGAAGACGAAGGAACGGCCGGAGTTGGTGGTTTTGGATCCGCCAAGGACGGGACTCGGCGCTCAAGCGGCCAAGCACCTCGCCGAGATCGACGCGAGGGAAATTGTTTATCTTTCGTGCGATCCGTCCACGCTCGCTCGTGATGTGGCGGTCCTGACCGATTCAGCGCGGAAGCCGAAGGAGATCGCCGCCCCGAGCACCCGCTACGAAATCACGGAAATGCATTTGTTCGATCTGTTCCCGCAGACATTTCACATCGAGACTTTGGTGAGGTTGCGGAAATCGCCATGAGCTGCCGGAGGTTCCGATTGCCGCGGCTTCTGTGGAGGGCACTCGGGGCCTGCCATCCGTTCGAGACGCGCTTCGCGCCCAGTCGAGGGCGGATGGAACTGGCGCTTCACACCGCATCGAGCGCGAAGCTCGACGGCCGGAGCTTCACCGAGTTTTCCTCCTGGCGGCGCTCAGGCTTCCGAGGCGCGCATCCTCGGCACGGGATCGTCAAGGCGCCTTACATGTGCCGACCGACGGCCGACAATCGGAAGCTCGCCGTTTCGTTTCCTGCCCTCAAGCGGAAATTACCGCGTGGCGGCTTGGCGAACATGGCAATCAAAACGAGAACGCCGAGAAGCAGCAAGAAACCAAGAGCAGCCCGCCATTCGTGGTTTTTCTTGTATTGCGCGAAGGAAAAGGCTTCCGAAGACCCTGCCGGCAGTTTCCAGGGCCGCAAACGAGGAAGAAAGAGGGGGACGGCGCGGGCATATTCTCGAAAGGCGGCACCATGCCGCAAGCGCAGCTCTTTCTCCTCGCGGCGCATCACCGTGAAATAAAAAAGCGCGAAATAGAGCAGAAGCAGGGATGCGGAGACCCACGACACCGTGGCGACCGCGGCGCCAAGAGCCATCGTGGCGCTGCCAAGATAGAGCGGATTGCGCGTGTACGCGTAAGGGCCGCTGACCGTGAGCACTTCCTGTTTATGCAGATAGCCGGCAGCATAGGAACGCAAACAAAGACCCAGCACCCCGACCAAACCGCCGAGTAAAATGCTCCGGGGCGCAGGGCGGGAAAACCAAAGGACAACGACCGCCAGTGGGTACCCAAGGCGCACTCGCCAACGCATGAAAAAGGTGCCGGGAAGGCTCATTCGTGCGCCTCAACTTGCCGCCGGACGGCATCGAAAACCCGAGCGACAGGGAGTTCCAGCAATGAAGGATCGGGCTGATCTCCGCGCTTGTAAGTAGTCACGGCATTGGGACTGCGCAAAACGAGCTCCTTTGCCGAACGAGCTCCCGGTCGATACGGGCCGTTGCGCGAGGGGTCGGTCGGTCCGAAGAGTGCGACGACAGGCGTCCCCAGCGCCACGGCAAGATGCAGAGGCCCAGTGTCGCCGCCAACGATGCAAAGCGCGTTACGTAACAGGGCCATCAAAGAGCCGAGGGTGCCATTGTAGGCTAATGGATCAGAATCACCGCTCGCCGTCTTCACCGCGGACAGCAATTCTTCCTCGCCCGGGCCATAGTTGATAACGCAGCGCAAACCAAGGCTTCGGCTGATTTCCCGGGAGAGCTCGCCATAGCGCTCAGGAGGCCAACACTTGGACCTCCAACCACCGCCTGGACTCAACACGACATACGTATCGATTCTGTTCCGTCGCAAAACGGCGTCGACAGCGTCATTGAACTTTGAGGGCACAGTTAAAGACGCAACAGCAACACTCGTTCGCGCCCCCGCGCGCCGCGAAAGCTCCCCGTTTTGCTCGACAATGTGGGTTTTGGTCGAGCTGACGCGCTCGGTATAGCACAGCGGCACGCCGAATTCACGAACCGAGTGCCAGGAGAACCCCACGCGGCGTGCCACGCGCCCGAGAAATGGAAGCATGGCGGATTTCCAGAGCCCTTGATAGTCGATCGCGGCCGTGAATTTCTTTTTTCGAATGCGGGCCAGAACATCTCGGACGGAGGCCAATGAACGCGTTTGGATCTCCCAAATTGATGAAACGAGCTCGCTGCTTTCGACCAGCTCTTTCCACCGAGGATGCGTGAGCCAAACGATTTCGGCTGCGGGAAACGACTCGCGCAGTGCCGCGACGGCGGGAAAGGTGTGGACGATGTCCCCGAGCGAACCGAGGCGCACGACGAGGAAGCACGGTTCAGTCATGCGCTGCCTTGCGGACGGAATCAAAGAATGACCGGGTGGAATGATCCTTAGGGTCACCTACAATGGCCACACGAATACCCAGACGGGCCGCCGTGGCACGTTCCGGCACGGTTTCCGCCGTATAGTCGGTGCCCTTGGCGTGCACGTCGGGTCGCAGCTCTTCGAGCAGGGCTTCCACGGTGGCTTCAGAAAAAAGCACCACATAGTCAACCGAGCGGAGCGCGGCAACCAGGTGTGCGCGGGCCTTTTGCTCGAGGACGGGCCGGCCGGGGCCTTTCAAGTTGTGCACGCTCGAATCGTCATTGACGCCCACAACGAGAATATCGCCCTCGCGTCGCGCGCCTTCGAGATAGCGGATGTGGCCGACGTGCAGTGTATCGAAGCACCCGTTGGCGAAGACGATGCGCTCGCGCCGGCGCCTGTGTTCCGCGAGTCTACTTTCGAGCGTATCCCGAGAGACGATCTTGCTGGCGGCTTCGCGCATGACTCAGGAGGCAGCTCCGGAGATTTCGCTGCGGATCGCGTCGAGAAGCTCTTGCCGCGAAACGGTGGCCGTGCCGCGTTTCATAACCACGAGACCACCGGCAATATTGGCAATGTGCGCGGCTTCGAGAGGCGAGGCGCCGCTGGCGAGCGCCAACGTGTAAGCGGCAAGAACGGTGTCTCCGGCGCCCGTAACGTCCACCGCTTGATCCGAGCCGTAAATAGGGATGTGCGTCAGGCGGTCGTCCGATTCAAAAAGCGCCGCTCCGTGACGGCCGCGAGTCACCAACAGCGCCTGCAACTTCATGGCAGACAGCGTTCGACGCCCTGCCCGCTCCAGTTCGGCCGCATCCGATCCAACGGTCGTCTGATGTGCGGCTTCGAGTTCGGCTTCGTTCGGCGTGGCGGAGGTGATGCCGGATTTTGCGTAAGCGTGAAGTTGATAGCGAGCGTCAAGCGTAATGGGCACTGGTTTTTCTAGCCTGCCGGCGGCCTGGCGGACAAGCTCCGGCGTCGAGACGCCAAATCCGTAATCCGAGACGGCCAGCGCATCGGCGTTGCGCAAACTTGCGGAGACCTTTTGTTGAATCTTCTGCCGGATACCTTCCGGCATAGGACCCGGTTCATAGTCGCACCGGAGAACCTGCTGCGCGACGGTGTGTGCCCAGCCAGCGAGAAAGCGCGTCTTGGTGGGCGTGGCTCGCCCCTTCGCGCAAAGGATGCCGCCCGTGCTTATGCCTTTGTCGCGGAAGTATTGAAAAAGCGCATCGCCTGCCGCGTCGTCGCCGACAACGGTGACGGGCAGCACTTTCGCGCCAAAGGAAGCAAGATTGTTGGTCGCGTTCGCGCCTCCGCCCGGGAGCACGTGTGTTTCGCGATGCTTCAAGATCAAAACCGGGGCTTCGCGTGAAACACGGGAAATGTCGCCGTAGCGAAATTCGTCGGCGACGAAATCGCCGAGGAGAACGATGGTTTTCCCTGAGAATGCTTCAACACATTCAGCGAGATCGCGCAGGTCTACCGATGCGGGAGGCTGTTTTCGAGCAGGTGCGCGCTTCATCGCGGCTGCCTCACAATCCAATCGACGGCTTGGGTCAAATCGTCGGCGACGAAATCCGGCGGGGCAGACCACTTGACGGCGTGCCAGGCGAGTTCGCCTTGCCCGTAGCCGGTACGAACCAGGACACCACGCGCGCGGGCATTGCGAGCGAGTTCGATGTCGGTATAGCGATCCCCGACAACAAAGGAACGCCGCAAATCGATTGCGTGGTCGCGCGCCGCACACTCCAGCATGCCGGTTCTGGGCTTGCGACATGGACAGTTTTCCGATGAAGAGTGCGCGCAATAGTAAACCGCATCGACTCTCGCGCCGGATTCGGCGAGTTGCTGTTTCATTAGCCCGGTCACCTCTTGCAACAGCGATAGGGGAAAGTATCCGCGAGCTATGCCCGACTGATTGGAAACGACGATGACCGGGTAGCCTGACTGGTTGAGGCACCGTAGCGCGTTAGCGACAAACGGGAACATACGAAAACGGCTGACATGGTTCAAGTAGCCGACCTCTTCGCAGATGGTGCCGTCGCGGTCGAGAAACACCGCGGCACGCAAACCAGCGGGCTCAGGCACGCTGTGCCTCCGCCGCGCGCAGCCAGGGTTTTGTGGCAGCTTCCACCATGTCGGGCGTAACGCTCAGCATGCAGCGGTGGTCGGTCGGACAGTGGCGAAGAAAGCACGGGCTGCAATACGGCTTTTGCTGAACGATGGTCGAGCGCGGAGTCACCGGCGCTGTGCCTTGCGGGTCGGTCGGGCCAAACACTGCGACGACAGGCAGGCCTACAGCGGCGGCAATGTGCATCGCTCCCGAATCATTGCCGATGAAAAGATGACACTGAGAGAGCAGCGGCGGGAGATCGGCGATAGCCGTTTTCTCCGTGAGGTCGATGGGAGGTCTGCGTAGTTCCGAACAGATCGCACGGGTAACCGCCGCTTCGCTAGCCGTTCCGAAGAGAATCACGTCGGCATCGGTTTGCGCCTGTAGCCGGTTGGCGAGCTCTGCAAATCGGGAGGGTGGCCAGCACTTCGCCGAACCGTAGGAAGCACCGGCGCCGATCGCAATGCGCAGCGCATCCTGGCGCGCGCCGGACGCAGCAAGAAACTCGGCCGCACTGCGGCGGTTCTGCTCCGAGACGTGGAGAGTGATGATCGGTTCATCCAGGAGCGAATCGATCCATCCGGCGCGGCGAAGAAGTTCCAGATAATAGAACTTTTCATGTGGCGGAATTTCGTTCGATTTCGGAACAGGAACCGCGTGAGTCAGGAGAAAGGCCCGTCCATCGCGGGCATAGCCGATGCGCTGTGGGATCCCAGCGCGCCAAGCCAGCCAAGCGGCGTCGAAAGCATTTTGCAGAAGAAGAGCGACATCGAACCTCATGGTACGCAATTCTGCGACCAAGCGCTCACGGCCGAACATTCCCGAATGTTTGGAGCGCGAATCGTAGGCGATGAGTTGATTCGAGATCCCCTGATCTCGGTAGACGTCCGCAACATAGGGTCGTGCGAGAATGGCAATTTCAGCCTCCGGGAAGCGGCAGCGCACGGCTCGCAACGCCGGAACCGCCATGATGGCGTCTCCTACCCAGTTCGTCGCGCGAATTAGAATCTTCACGCGGCGGCACCCATCTTTCGAGCGAGCAACCGATCCAAGACGTTGAGGAAGTCTGCTTCCGGACTGACCGCCATGTCAATCACGGCAGTGAATAAGGGAACCCCCTCGAGCTTCAATCCCGAGAGATTCATTGCGTCTTTTTCCGTGGTGATAAACGCTTTGGCGCCGCCGTCGGCTCCAGCTTTTTTAATCCTCAAAACGTCCTGCTCCGTGTAACGGTGGTGATCCGCGAAGACGGCCCGGCCGCAAATCGCGAGTCCCCAGGTTTCGAGATCTCGAAAGAAAGCCTCGGGATTGCCGAGACCACAGAAAGCGAAAAACGGCCCGGCGCTGATTCCCGTCGCCGATTCGAGCTGCATCCCGCCTCCATAGCGGCGAAATCCCAATAATCGGGTTGTGGCCACAAACACCGGAAAATGAGAAAGCTTTTCGATAGCTTCGGGGGCTCCGGGCACCACCTCCGTACGCGTAAAGACAACAACGTTGGCACGGCTCATTGCGGAAAGAGGTTCGCGAAGACGCCCCGCCGGAAGCAAAGGTTCGCCTCGCATCGGTCGCGAGGCATCCAACAAGAGAATGTCCAAGTCGCGAGCGAGCGCGAGGTGCTGAAAACCGTCGTCAAGAAGAAAAATGTCCACGGGCAGCTCGGCTTCGAGCCGCCTGCCCTCGGCAAAGCGGTTCTTCCCTACCCCGAAGGCAACGCGATTCTGCAGGCGAAATTTCATCAGTTCGACTTCGTCGCTGCTGCCCTCGGACCCGCGATAGCCCCGGCTGAGAATGGCCACGCGCTTTCCTTCCGCAAGCAACCTTTCGGCGAGCCAGATCACCATTGGTGTCTTGCCCGTACCCCCGACGCTCAAGTTGCCAATACTGATGACCGTGGCCTTCAAGCTCTTCCGTTTGAGCCAGCCTTTCTGGTACATCCAGACACGCGCGTCGATGCCGGCGCCATAGAGCAGAGAAAGCGGCCAGAGAAGATCGCGCAGGAATGGGCTCGCGTTCATCGTGCTGCGCCATTCAGGTGGAGTGCAATTTTGGCAAACGCCCGGCCGGTAGCCCCTCGGCTGCTCTCGACAAGGCTTCGCGCCTTTTCGCTCATCTCTCTCATGCGCCCGGGGTTCCGAAATAACTCAATCCAGGCCACGCCGACATCCTCGGGGCTTTCGACCTGAATGGCCGCGCCGGCCGAGACGAAACGTGACGCAATCTCCGCAAAGTTCTCCATCGACGGTCCAAAAACGGGAACCTTACCAAACGCTGCCGGTTCCAAAATGTTATGGCCGCCCGATGGGACCAGCGACCCCCCCACAAACGCGCCGTCGGCTACGCGGTAAAGCGAAGCCAATTCGCCGATGCTGTCAAGCAGGAGCACGGTGGCGTTGTCCGGGATCGCAGAGTCCCGGGCAGAGTTGTCGGATGGCCCGTCGATTGGCGCGGGACCTGGAATCGGCAATGCGGAACGCCGAATAAACTTGCGATGCGATTCGTCGATGTACTCCGCGGCGGCGGCAAATTGCTCCGGCTTGCGAGGCGCAAGAACCAGGAAGGCGTCGCGATACTCGCCTTGCAGGGTTCCAAAAGCGATAAGCGCGAGCGGCTCTTCGCTCGTGACCACGCTCCCGGCTACGATAACCGGCGAACGGCCGCTACGCTTCACTTCGGCCTCCAGCCAATTCGAGAGCGGGGTAGGTAAAGGAAGCTCTGAGTCGTATTTCAAATTGCCGCTTGCCGTGACCCGCTCCGCAAGCGCCCCGAGAGCGCGGATGCGCTCGGCGTCCTTCTCGGTTTGCATCAGAAAGCCGCTCGCTTGGGAGAGCGCATCCTTCAGAAACGGCCGCAAGAAGAAGCCAAAAGCTTTAAACCACTTCCGATATCGCGCAAAGGAACGGTCCGAGATGCGCCCGCTGACAAAAAGAACGGGGATTTTGCGCTGACCGGCCTGCCGCAGAAAATTTGGCCAGATTTCGGTTTCCAGAACGAGCACAAGAGCGGGCTGCACGGCAGCGAAGGCGCGACGAACACAAAAACTCCAGTCGAGCGGAAAATAAATCACGGCGTCGGCAAAAGACAGCCGCTCGCGGGCCAGGGCTTGCCCCGTAATCGTCGCGGTCGAAACAATGATAGGCCGGTCCGGGTAGGCCGCCTTCAACCGACGCGCCAGCGGAATACCGGACAGCACTTCCCCCACGCTGACGGCGTGAACCCAGATCGCGCCGGCGCGCCCGACCGGGAGCTTGGCTAAAGCGGGATAGGATAACCCCAGACGCTCACGCAAATTGAAGAAATACTTGCCATGACGCAGGCCCCACACCAACCAGTACGGCGTGAGCAATAAGGCCGCCAGGCCCATAAACAGGCTATAAATGAAATACACTATGCGTGGCTCCGGTTCATTCGCGCCCGCCGGTAGCAGGCAGGCGCACATCGCAGAGCAACCCTGCGAATCCCCCAGGAATCGAAGGCGTCAATATGAGAAAATTCTATTATAACCCTACCCGAAAGCTAACCCTTTTCCTCCTTGCCTTGATGGCTTTGCCTTGGGGGGCCAACAAGATGGCGGCGCAGTCGCAAGACGCGCTGCGGACCTCCGCTCTCGAATCGCACGAGGGCATGACCATCTCGGCCCGACCGTGGACCGACCCGGCGCTTTACAAGGCAAAATTTCACAAAAAGTCGCCCTACGCGGCCGGCCTTGTGGCCGTGCAGGTGACGTTCCGCAACGATTCGGGTGACAGCCTTCGGGTGAACCTCGCACGCATCCGCCTGAACATCACGCTTTCCGAAGACAACCGTCAAGCTGTGGATCCCTTGACATCCGAACAGGCGGCCGACTTGATATTGCAGCCGGCTACAAAGAATCTAGGCAAGAGCAGGTTTCCCATCCCTATCGGCGGGCCAAAAGTGGGACATGACAAAAAATGGGTGGAAGTGGAACAAGAGCTGCGAGATGCCGGCGTAAGAGCCAGCATTGTCGCGCCACACAGTTCCGTCGAAGGACTGCTGTATTTTGATCTGCAGGGCCAATTCGCACTGCTAAATAGCTCCCGGCTCTACGTTCCCGACGTCGTGGCCCTCGAAAAGAACCGTGAATTGCTGTACTTCGAGATTGACCTGAGCCAAGCCGGAGCGCAATAGGCGATCCACTTGGTTTTATCCGTAGTCCACGGCAGATTCTCTTAAGAACACGTGAATCTTCGCCGAAGGTTTGCGCCGATGGTCGCGGTCGGCTACCATGACCTGTGCCAGTTTTCTTGAACACCACGGACCCATGTTGAAACTTCTCGACGAACTGAACCCGGAACAACGCCAAGCCGTAGAAACGCAGGAGGGCCCAATATTGATTCTCGCCGGCGCGGGAACGGGCAAAACGCGGGCGATCACCTACCGCATCGCCAACCTGATTGCCAAGGGCGTGCCTGCCGAATCGATTCTGGCGGTGACCTTCACCAACAAAGCCGCGGAGGAAATGCGCAACCGCGTCACAAATTTGTTGTTGCGCGCTGGCGTCCCTCCCGGGCAGCCGTGGGTTTCCACGTTCCATTCGCTGTGCGCGCGGGTTCTGCGCCGCGAAGCACCCGCAGCCGGGCTCCCGCGCGACTTCACCATTTACGACGACGACGACCAAGTCGCCGCGGTGAAGTTGGCCATGGCCAAGCTGCGGATCGAGGCGGATGACCTGACTCCCCGCAACGTCCTGAGCCGCATCAGTTATGCCAAGAATCATGGTCAAACACCCGAGCAAGTCCGTGCCGAAGCTTTCAGCCAGGACGGGCGTCAGACCGCCGACATCTACAGCGCTTATGAAGAGGTGCTCGAGGACAGCAGCGCTCTCGACTTCGATGACCTGCTGTTGCGGTCCCGGAGAATGTTGCGGGAGTCACCCGCCGTCCGCGAGAAGTGGCAGGCACGCTTCCAATACCTGCACGTGGATGAGTATCAGGATACCAACCGCGTGCAGTACGAACTCATGCGGCTGCTCACCGGGCCGCAGCAAAATATTTGCGTGGTGGGTGATGAAGATCAGTCCATCTACGCCTGGCGCGGCGCCGATGTTTCGATCCTGCAGAGTTTCTCGCGCGACTTCTCCAAGGCACGGATCGTCAAACTGGAACAGAACTATCGTTCGACGCAAAACATTCTCGATGCGGCCGCCGCAGTCGTCGCCAATAATCCGGATCGCCTGGGGAAATCGCTGAGAGCCGAGAAAAGCGCCGGAGTTAGTCTGAAATTCTTCGAAGGGCGGGACCCGCAAGCCGAAGCGGAGTATGCTGCCGGAGAGCTGGAGCGCATTCTTAAAGAAGACTCAGACCAAACCTGCGCCGTCGAGTATCGCACCAATTCGCAGTCACGAGCTTTTGAGGAAGTTTTCCGCCGGCAGGGCCTCCGTTACCGGCTGGTTGGCGGATTCAGTTTTTACCACCGCGCCGAAGTAAAAGATGCCCTTGCATATGTGCGTTTGGCCATGCATCCCGAAGACGATATTTCCCTGCTGCGCGTTCTGAACGTACCGCCGCGGGGCATCGGAAAAACCACCGTTGATTCGCTCCGGGAAACCGCGCGAAATGACGGAACTCCCTTGTGGAACGCCATTGAGAAAACCGTTTCTGGCGGCGTGACCGCGCGTGCCGTTGCGCCGCTACGCGCCTTCCTGGAGCTTGTCGGCAAGCTCAAAGAAGCGCTTTCCACGAAAGGACCTGCCGAATTCTTGCACGTTGTTCTGGAGGAATCCGGATATATGGACATGCTGAAGGACCGCAACACAGCCGAGGATGTTGCGCGGAAGGAAAACCTGGAAGAGCTCGCGCGCGCCGTGGCTGAGAGTATGGAAGCCGGAGAATCGTTCACCGACTTTCTCGATGGGGCGTCATTGGTAAGCGACGCCGATCAATACGACGGCAAGCCCGGCGTGACCCTGATCACACTGCACAGCACCAAGGGCCTCGAGTTCGATCATGTGTTTCTCACCGGTATGGAAGAAGGCCTCTGCCCGCACAGCCGCTCAATCAACGAAGACAAGGGAATCGAGGAGGAACGCCGCCTCGTTTACGTGGGGATGACCCGGGCGCGAAAGTCGCTGACGCTCACCCGCGCCGTGTACCGCCGCGTTTTTGGCAATGAGCTGCAGTTGCGCGCTTCCGAGCCCTCGCGTTTTCTTTCGGAAATCCCCGGCGAATTGGTGGAAACGGTGCGAGGCTCGCTGGCCGAGATCGGCGAAAAGCGCCGCTACGAACCCGATCCGGAATATTCCTATTCACCCGAGGAATTTCTTCGCCGCGTTCGCCGTGACCAAAAACCTGCAGCCCCCGCGCGGCGGGCTACCCCCGCACCCGCATTGGGGCGCGCCGCCACGAAACGCGGAGGCGATGCGAACCCTATGCTGGGGCGAAAGGTGCGGCATCCCAGTTACGGCGTCGGAACCGTCGTGGCCGTCGAAGGCGACGATGAAGATCGGCGAGTTTCCGTAAGCTTCCCCGGACGGGGTACCAAGAAATTCATCGAGCGCTACGCGCAGCTCGAACAGGCTTGAACCGCACAACTCGGATGATCCGCGGCAGGTTGCGTGCCAGGGCATCTCGGGGTACATTGAGGTCGTTTCTGCTCCCATGTGCCGCATCGGGGTGACTTCCTTCCGCCGGCTTTCCAAGGCGTGATCGGAGAAGATGGGTGGCCTCACAACTCTTCCGCTGCAAAGATATCGACCAACTGATTTCCGATTCCGAACATCCCGAAAAACGCCTTAAGAAAACGCTCGGTTGGATCACGCTGACTGCCCTTGGCATCGGCGCCATCATCGGGACGGGCATTTTCGTGCTCACTGGCACCGCCGCCGCAGGGGAAGAAGTCCAGTATCCCTCGATCTTGAAAGCCCCCGTTCTAGATGTGCTCTTCCACGGCGCGCATGCGGCGGGAATCAGCGGGCGCCCCGGCGCAGGCCCGGCGATTGCTCTTTCCTTTTTTCTCGTCGCGGTTGTCTGCGGATTCGCGGGCCTGTGTTACGCAGAACTGGCCTCCATGATTCCCATTGCTGGCAGCGCGTACACGTACACCTATGCGACGCTCGGCGAGCTGGTCGCCTGGATTATTGGCTGGGACTTGATTCTTGAATATGCCGTTTCCAACATGGCCGTCGCTGTCGGCTTCTCCGCCTACATTGATAGCCTGCTCGAAACATTTGGTGTTCACCTGCCTGTGGCGTTAAGCACTCCTGCGTATTCACCCGCAACCGGCTGGGCTCTTCATTTCAACATGGTCGGGTTCCTGATTGTCATGCTGCTGACCGTCTTGCTTGTTTTGGGGATTCGTGAATCCGCAGGCGCGAACAGCATCATGGTGGCCATTAAGCTTGTTGCCATTTCTCTTTTTATCGTCTTTGCCTCGAGATACATCAAGCCCATGAACTGGCACCCGTTTATGCCCAACGGCTGGCAGGGCGTCCTGACCGGCGGAGCCATCGTTTTCTTCAGCTACATCGGATTCGATTCGGTGTCGACGGCGGCAGAGGAATGCCGGGATCCGAAGCGCGATCTTCCGCTCGGAATCATGGCCTCGCTGTTTGTGTGCGCTACGCTCTATGTCGGCGTTGCCGTCGTTTTGACAGGCATTCAGCCGTTTCACATCTTCAAAGGGGATGCCGCGCCGGTAGCCACGGCGCTACACAATATCGGCCTGGACCGGCTGCAACAATGGGTGACCATCGGCGCGCTAATGGGAATGATCTCTTCGCTGCTGGTCTATCAACTCGGCCAAGCGCGCGTGTGGTTTGCGATGTCGCGCGACGGTCTCCTCCCAGGCGCTTTCTCGAGAGTGCACAAGCGGTTCCGTACGCCGCACGTCGCTACCTGGGTTGCCGGAGTTTTTGTTGGAATCCCTGCCGGGATTTTCGATATCGGGACGCTTGCCGACCTGTCCAACATCGGGACTTTGTTTGCTTTCCTGCTGGTGGCCATCGCCGTGCTGATTCTCAGAAAATCTCAACCTAATCGCCCCCGCGGGTTTCGCGTGCCCTTGGTGCCTTTCATCCCGATCCTCGCGATCCTCACCTGCCTCTTGCTCATGGCCAGCTTGACGCTGGAGAATTGGATTCGCTTTTTCGTCTGGCTGGCAATCGGGCTTGTGATCTACTTCCTTTATAGCCGCAAACGGAGCACGCTCGAGTTGCCCACGCCGCACTAGGGAAGCCGGGACATGGATGGGAAACTAGCTAAGAATTTAAGGATGCCTGCGATCCCGCTGATCGCCGCCGTCACTGCCTTTGCAGTGCTTCCCGGCTCGATCATGGCTTGGGGCAGGAACGCTCACCGACTCATCGTCAATAAAGCAGTGGATACGCTGCCTGCCGACATCCGCCCTTTTTTCGAGGCGAATCGCGGCTTTATGATGCAGCACGTAACCGACCCGCTGGATGTTCTCGCGAAAAACCCTTCCGAGCGGCGCAACGACTTCATCGCTCTGGACAAATATGGACGCTTTCCTTTCCTGGCCCTGCCCCGCAGCTACAAGTCGGCCGTGACTAAGTTTGGCAAAATCAAGCTGGTCGCGGGCGGCCTCCTGCCGTGGCAAATCGGCGTTTACAGCGAAAGACTCACAGAAGCATTGAAAGCGGGAAAATGGGAAGACGCCAAACTCGATGCGGCTCTGCTCGCGCACTACGTCGCGCAGGCGCACGATCCCTTCAGCACCAGCGATAATTTCGATGGCCATCTGAGCGGGCAAGCGGGAATCAACGACCGGTTTGGCAGCTCGTTGACAGACCGCTACTCCTCGTTTTTCCCCATGCGTCCCAACGATGCATCCTTCGTCAGCGATCCCACCGACCATGCGTTTGACGCCTGCCTCAGCGCGCATCGCTGGCTCGAATCGATTCTCTTGGCCGACCGCAACGCGCTTCGAGGAGAGAACTCCTATACGGACGAATACTACGATCGCTTTTATAACGAGGCAGGAGCCATTCTGATCCGCCAGCTCTCGGACGCGGCGACCGACATCGGTTCCTTCTGGCTCACCGCATGGACCAACGCGGGCCGGCCGGCTCTGCCGCATTGATTCTCGAGGATGAAACCACCAAGGCTCTCTCCGCGAATCGACTCGCTCCCCAAAGCTGAGCTTCATTTGCACCTGGAAGGTTCCGTCCAGCCAAGCACGGCGCGTACGCTCATGGCCCGTCACGGCGTCAAGGCATCCGAGCAAGAGGTTCTCGAGCGGTATGCCTTTCACGATTTCCCCGGTTTTCTTGAGACCTTCAAATGGCTAACTTCGTTTTTGCGTGAGCCGCAGGACTACGCCCTCGTTGCCAGCGATCTCGCCGAGCGCCTGCTCGAGCAGAACGTGGTTTACGTGGAAGCCACGCTGTCGGTGGGCGTCATGCTTTTGAGAAAGCAGCAACCGGAAGCCAATTTTGAAGCTTTGCTTTGTGCCACCGAGCCATTCGAGCGCCGCGGTCTTTGTTTTCGGTGGGTGTTTGACGCGGTTCGGCAGTTCGGCGCCGCGGCTGCGATGGAAGTGGTGCAGGCCGCCAAGACCTGTAAATCCAAGGGCATCGTCGCCTTCGGCATCGGCGGAGACGAGTTGCAAGTAGAGACCGCGGCGTTTCGTCCGGTGTACGAGCGGGCCGCAGAACTTGGCTTGCATCGGCTGATTCATGCGGGCGAAGTAGGTGGCCCGGAGAGAATTCGCGAAGCCGTTCAGTTGCTGGAAGTCGAACGCATCGGACACGGCATCGCGGCCATCAAGGACCGGGTGCTCATGGATCTCCTCGCGGAACGCAAGATCCCTTTGGAGATCTGCCCGCAAAGCAACGTGCGAACGGGCGCCCTGGCTCGTCAATTTTCTCGTGAACATGTGCGAATCGCGGAGCATCCCCTGCCGGCCTTTCTCCGTCATGGAATACCGGTCGTGCTGTCGACCGACGATCCGGCGCTATTTCATACCACTTTGCGTGACGAATACGACGCTGCCAAGCAAATGGGCTTAGAAGACAGCGAGCTCGAACAAATCTGCGAAATGGGCTTCCAGTACGCCTTTGGTCCCGCTTCCAAAAGGCGCACGACATGATGCGGCGCGCGGAAATGTTATACTGGCGGCATGAAAGCACACGTGTGGGTGATGCCAAAACGCACGGTCCTCGATCCCCAGGGACAAACGATCCAGCATGCCCTTTCGGGGCTCGGGTACGCGGCCGTGAAAGATGTGCGCCAGGGAAAATTCTTCGTCTTGAATCTCGATGGCTGGGGCCGTGAGGAAGCACAAAGGCAGCTGGAACGGATTTCCAAGGAAGTGCTGACCAATCCAGTCATCGAGGAATACCGTTTTGAGATCGTAGACTGAGCCGATGGCAATGCCGCATCAGGCAGCCGCTCATGGGTTTCCTGCCGTCAGGTTCGCGTTGATAAAATCTCTCTGAGGTGCGTCCCGCCGATGTGCGGAATTCTCGGATACATTGGGCCCAAAAAAGTCGTGCCCGTGGTCATCGAGGGCCTTCGCAAACTCGAGTATCGCGGTTACGACTCCGCGGGCATCGCGGTGGTGAACGGCACGGGCAAACTGGAGATCCGTCGAGCCCCGGGAAAGCTTCGCAACCTCGAAGAAGCCATCGCCCGCTCGCCCCTCGAAGGGACCTACGGCATCGGCCACACCCGCTGGGCCACCCATGGCCGGCCTACGGAAGAGAATGCTCACCCTCACCGCGACTGCACCGGACAAATCGTCGTCGTGCACAACGGAATCATCGAAAACTATCTTGAGCTGAAGGAAAAGCTCCAAAAGGAAGGCCACAAGTTCGCCACGGAAACGGACACGGAAATTGTGGCGCACCTGGTAGAGACGAATTCGCAAGGCGGCGCTCCGCTCGAGGAAGCGGTTCGCCGCTCCCTGAAAGAACTACGCGGCATTTATGCCCTGGTTTTTCTCTCCGCCAAAGACCCTCAGAAAATTGTCGCCGCGCGCCTTGGCCCGCCGTCCGTCGTCGGACTGGGTGACGGCGAGTATTTCGTTGCCAGTGACATCCCGGCGCTGCTCGAACATACGCGCGAGATGTTTTTCCTCGCCGATGGCGACATCGCGGTTCTGACCAACCAGGGCGTGCGCGTCATGGATCACGATGGACGTCCGGTCCAGCGCCCCGCGCACCATGTCGCCTGGGATCCCATCATGGCCGAAAAGAGCGGGTACAAGCATTTCATGCAAAAGGAGATTTTCGAGCAGCCCCGCGCCGCGAGGGACACGCTTCTCGGCCGCATCTCTCAGGACACGGGTAGAGTCTTTCTCGATGAAATGCAGCTCACGGAGAAACAGTTCCGTGAATTTCAGCAAGTGCGCATCGTTGCCTGCGGAACGAGTTGGCACGCAGGGTTGGCCGGAAAATTCATGATCGAGCGCCTCGCGCGCCTTCCCGTGGAAGTGGACTACGGAAGCGAATTCCGCTATCGCGATCCCATCATCGATTCCAAGGCCTTGACCGTTTGCATCAGCCAGTCGGGCGAGACGGCGGACACGCTGGCCGCCCAGCGCGAAGCAAGACGCAAGGGATCGCCGACTTTGGCAATTTGCAATGTCATCGGTTCGATGATCACGCGCGAAGCGAGCGGCACGATTCCGACCCACGCCGGCCCGGAAATCGGCGTCGCTTCCACGAAAGCATTTACGTCGCAACTCGCTGCGCTACTGCTCCTCGCTTCGTACCTCGGGCAGGTGCGCGGAAGAATTTCTGACGCGGCAGCCAGGAACCTGATGCAGGAATTCATGCGCATTCCGCACAAGATGGAAATGGTCCTCGAAGCGGATGCCTCCGGCTTCTACGAGAATCTCGCGCGGCTCTTTTTCCGGACAACGGACTTTCTCTATTTGGGCCGCGGTATTCATTATCCGATTGCTCTCGAAGGCGCGCTGAAGCTGAAGGAAATCTCTTACATTCACGCCGAAGGTTATCCCGCCGGCGAAATGAAGCACGGCCCAAATGCGCTGATCGACGAAAACCTTCCCGTCGTTGTGTTGGCCACTCGCGATGAGTCGGACCCGGAAGCCATGACCCGCTATGAAAAGAGCGTATCCAACATCAAGGAAGTCAAAGCGCGCGACGGCATCGTCATCTCTGTGGTTACTAGCGACGACCAACTTGCGCGCGAAGCTTCCGACCACATCATCGAGCTCCCGCCGGCTCCGGAATTGCTCGCGCCCCTGCTTGAAATCATTCCCCTACAGTTGCTCGCCTATCACATTGCCGTGCGCCGCGGCTGCGACGTCGATCAGCCGCGCAATCTCGCGAAATCTGTCACCGTCGAGTAATCGACGGTCGTTTCGGCTAGAATAAATCTATGCGACGTCTTCTTGGAGGGAATTCCCCTTTTCTCGTGCTGCTCTTTTTCGCAGCGGCCTATCCGATACCCGCGCAAACACCGGGGACGGCAACGGCACCGCTGCGCGAAGTTCGCGTGGATGGGCAAAAACATCTTTCCGAAGCACAGGCGGTAGCGTTGACCGGCCTCGCCCTCGGCTCCGAGGTGAGTCGCTCCGATTTGCAAGCTGGCGCCGACAAGCTCTCCAAATCCGGTCTTTTCGACAAGGTCAGCTACAAATTCGAGACCCGCACGGGAGTCATTGTCACTTACCACGTGGAGGAGTCTCCGCGGATCCCCGCTTATTTTGACAATATTCCCTGGTTTGCGGACTCCGAGCTCGCCGACGCTATTCGCAAGAAACTTCCCTACTTCGACGGCACTCTGCCCCAGGCGGGAGACGCCGTCGAGCAAGCGGCAGAAGCGATCAAAGAACTGATCACTTCGCATGGCTTTGAGGTAACCCTGGAGCATCAGGTCACCGGCAATCCGACCGGGGACGGTACCGTGCAGCTATTTAAGGTCGAGGGCCCGGCGCTACACATCGAAAAACTGGAGTTCAGCGACTCCTCCCTTTTGGCCTCCAAAGCGGTTCAACAGCATCTCAGTGAAATTGTTGGCAAACCCTATTCGAGAATGACGATAGATTTGTTTCTCACGGAAGCGATCCGGCCGGTTTATCTGCGCAAAGGCTGCTTGCATCCGAAGCTCGGACCGCCGGAAATACGCTTGACCGGCAATCCCAATCAGAAATTGCCGCAACAAATTCCGGTATTTCTCCCCATCGATCCCGGCCCGGTTTATCACTGGAAAGAAGTCCATTGGGTCGGAAATATCACGGTTTCGGAGTTCACTCTTAACGGCGACGTAGGGTTGAAGCCTGGAGATGTCGCCGATGGCATGCAAATCGAAGCGGGGTGGGACCGCGTTCGCGAAGAACTTGGTCATCACGGTTACCTCGACGCGAAGGTCGACCCGGTTCCCGCCTTTGACGAATCAGCGCACACGGTTTCCTATTCCGTGACCATTCACGAAGGTCTTCAGTATCGCTTCGGCAAAATGGTGCTGACCGGCCTATCACCGGCCGCTGAAAAAAAGCTGCATGCCGCGTGGCCCATCCCTCAAGGCGAGATCTTCGATAAGACGAAATACGAAGAGGTCCTGATGAAACTGCAATTGCATCAGGAACAGATCTTTGGCGAGCTGCCGCTCCATTATGAAAGCGTTGGCCACTGGCTCGAACCCGATGCCGGCACCGGTACGGTCGACGTGCTTTTGGATTTCAAGTGATTTCCGCGGCCCCCGGATCCCTTTGCATCAAAAACGGACTGGTGCGATATACTCACCGTTGAGATGAACCGTTTCGTTCAAATCCGCAATGGAGAGCAATCGGCCGTCTCCCCGGAAGCGAAGGAAGATCTTCTCGTCTCTCGCCTCGCCGCGATCCCTTCGCTCATCGTGGCGCTTTCCGGGGGCGCGGATTCAGCCTACCTGGCATGGGCCGCGCACCGCGCTCTGCGGGACCGCGCCTTGTCGGTCACCGCTCTTTCTCCCAGTTTTTCCGCGTACGACAGACAAATGGTCGAGCAGTTTGTGAAACAGCTCAAGTTGCGCCACCAGTTTATCGAGACGCACGAGATGGAAAATCCCGCCTACCGCGCGAATCAGCCCGACCGCTGCTACTTCTGCAAAGACGAGCTTTTCTCCGTTTTGGACAAACTAGCCAGTTCGCTCGGCTTTGCCGCTATCGCCTATGGCGTAAACGCTGACGACACGCTCGATTTTCGCCCCGGCCATCGCGCCGCCGCCGAGCATCAGGTTCTCGCGCCTCTCCTCGATGCGGGACTCGCCAAATCGGAGATTCGCCGGCTCTCTCGTCGCGCCAGTCTCCCGACCTGGGACCGTCCCGCCTCCGCTTGCCTGGCTTCTCGCGTCCCCTACGGAAGCGAAGTGACTCGCGAGCGGCTTTCGCTAGTCGAGCGCGGGGAAGCTGCCCTCCGCGAACTCGGTTTCCGTCAGTTTCGCGTGCGCATCCACGACAACCTGGCACGGGTGGAAGTCTCCCCCGACGAGTTGCCGAAGGCGCTCGCTCAGGAAACGGCCGCTGCCATCGCGGAACGCCTCAAATCGGCCGGTTTTGCTTACGTTACCCTGGATCTCGAAGGCTATCGACAGGGTTCTCTCAACGAAGCGCTGGCCCGCCCTCGGCCCTCATCGCGCAAAAGGCCTCCCGGAACATAATGGATTGTCTTTGCGTAGCTATGAGTGGAACATCCGAGGGGTTGTTTCGGGCTTCTTTGGAGGAGGAATGGTGCGCCAAGCCAATCGCGGCAGTTCCCTGCTGCTCTTCGCGACCGCTTTTGCCGTTGCCGGCTGCTACACGGGCCCATCCGTCAACGGAACCTTTTCTCGCACCTACACGGTATCGGGCCCTGTCCGTTTGGAACTCAGCAATGCCTCGGGCGAGGTGGACATTACAGCGGGAGCAGCCGGAACAGTATCGATTCACGCCGAGGTGCGCTCCTCCGGCTTAGGATTTGAAAACCCGCAAAAGCGTTTGGACGACATCGTGTCGGATCCTCCCGTAGAGCAAAGAGGCGACACGATTCGCGTCGGCAAAGATCTTTCCCGTATGCGCAATGTCTCCATCAGTTACAAAATTCAAGTCCCCCACGACACCGAGGTCGACGCTAACGTTGCCTCCGGCTCGGAAGACATCCGCGACCTGCGTGGCCCGGTAAAAGTCCGCTCTGCTTCCGGAAGCATTAAGGTTGAAAAGATTGATCGCGACGCTCAGCTCTCCACCGCCAGCGGGACAATTTCCGCGGAGAATATCGGCGGCGACGTTCAAGTCTCGAGCGCATCGGGCAACGTCACCATTACGAACATCAAGGGTGACGCCCGCGTGCATGTCGTGTCAGGCGTCATTCGCATATCGCAGCCGGGCGGGCGCGTCGATGGCAGCACCACGAGCGGTGAAGTCGAAATCCAAGGTGCGGGGAATGACGTGACCGCCCATTCGGTGTCAGGCCGCGTCTACGTGCAGGGCAATCCTGGCGAACAAGGATACTGGAATTTAAGAACCGCTTCCGGCGGCGTGCAAATCAGCATCCCTCCCTCTGCGAACTTTCATCTGTCCGCCGAGGCAGTTTCCGGCCAAATTCGTACCGATGTCCCCATTGTCGTCGAAGAGCAGGGAAAACATTCGCTGCGGGCTCGCCTGGGCAGCGGCGGCGGACGCGTCGAAGTACGTACCGTTTCTGGTGAAATTCGCGTCAGCGGGACATAGCAGACTGCCCTCCTCGCGATCACCTCTCATCGAACGCGAGAACCGAAGGGATAGCGACAATTCCCTTTTCTGCGATTACAATCTTTGCATGCCCTCTCAGCCTGTCGCCCCTGCTTTTTCGGTGCTGCTCCTCTCGATCCTGACTCTCTCCGCGTCGGCAGTCATATGCCCGCCATCCGGGGAGAATCAGCAAGCCGCATCGCAAGCTTCGAACCCTGTTCGCGCTAAGGACGGCGCTTCCCCCAAGGAGCCGGCTCCCGAGGAGGAGCTGCAGCGTGCCCTCAACGATGCCGGCAGCGATCGCGCCGCTCTTGTCCGGAATCTTGAGAACTTTCTGGCAAAATACGCAGACTACCCGAACCGCACCGGAATCTATCGCGCTCTTGTCGAAGCCAGCCTTCAGCTTAAAGACGACACCCGCGCCGCTGACTACTCGGAACGCATGGTCGCCCTGAACCCCAACGATATTTCCAACTTGCTGCTCGCCATTGAACTCCTTGAACGCCGCGAGGACGAAGCCGGCTTGCGGCGCGCCGTCAGCTACTCCACACGCATCCTGAATCTCGTGGAACATGTTTCTCCTTACGAACGCTCCTCGCGCGTCTCCGTCGAACAGTGGGAACTGCAGAAAAAGAACGATCTCGCCAATACCCACTTCCTGCGCGGCGACCTCTACTTCAGATTAAGAGACTACGATTCGGCGCGGAAGGATCTCGAAACCAGCTATGAGATTTTTCCAACCGCCGGCGCGGCCCAGCGGCTGGGCGAGACTGCGGAGCTCCAAAAGGACTTGAACACCGCCATCCAGGAATACGCGCGCGCCTTTGCCCTTGCCGAAGGAAAGAGCGGAAACGTCAGTCGGGAGGAGATTCGCAGGAAAATCGGCAACGTGTGGCGCCTCGCGCATGGCTCCGAGGATGGCCTGGGCGAGTATCTGCTGAACACCTATGACTCGGTCACTCGGCCTTCGTTGAAAAAGCCCGCGCCCAATCAAAGCGCCAAGGAACTATCCGAATTCGTCGTTCGCAAGGCTTCGAATGGAAGCGCTTACCAGTTGAAGAGCACCAAGGGACGAGTCGTCGTCCTGAATTTCTGGGCCACCTGGTGTGGCCCTTGTCACGCGCTCGAACCGCTGTTCGCACGCGTGGCCGCCGATTTTCACGATCTCCCGGATGCGGTCTTTCTTTCGGCGAATTGTGATGAAGATGAGACTCTGGTCGCACCCTACTTGCAAAAAGACAAGCTGGCAACCGAAGTCGTCTTTGCCGACGGCCTCAATCGGCTCTACTCGGTTGATTCCTTTCCAACGGTCATCGTGATTGACCGTGAGGGCAAGATTGCTTTTCGTTCAAACGGATTCCAGGCGGACACGTTTGAGCGGGATCTCGCTGCGGCCGTGCGACGCGCCCTGGACAAGGCGGACACTGCCAAGCGTGGCGCGCCCTGACTGCGATCAGGGTGCCAGGTCTGGGCTGTAGCCGTCCACCACGTCCACGAAGTCGGACACTTCGGCCATGTCTTTTCCTACAAAACGAATCGTATGCGAATCGACGCGTTCGACCGACCTCAGATAGCTTAGTATCTCGGCAGGTGTATAGTTTTTGAAACTGATTTCCAGGGTCACCGGCGTCTTGATCGCGTACGGCTTGAAATCGTGCAAGCGCGCCAACGCCGCCTTGACCCCAGCGCCGATTTTTTCGCAGGACGCCTCCGGATTGAGGGTCTCCGCCGAGTGAAAGCTGAAGGTCTTTTTTGTCACCGCCGTTTCGATGTTCCCGAGCCGCGACCTCAACTCCTCGATTGCCGCGTCGTCTCCCGACGCAAAAATTGCCGGCACGCCCAGCGCGCCGGCGTATGCCGCATTGAACTCTCCCTCGGTGACCGCACTGCCGTTTAGCGCAACCCGCGTAAAATGTGCACTCGAAAAAGTATGGGCGCGCACGCCGTGCATGTTCGTTGTTGAGGCATGGTAGCCGACAAAGAGGGCGGCGTCGAAACTCGCATCGAGGCCCGCCATCATACTTCCATGGCGAGGCCACGAACGCACGATGCGAACGTCCTTGGGAAACGCCTCAATCAGCAAGCTCTCACCGTTCCCGTGCGAATCACTGACCACAATCTCCGTTGCCCCCGATTCCTTTGCGGCGCGCACGGCAGCCAGCGTTTCATTGGTCATGAAGTGTCGAAAGCGCTCATACTCAAAACCGCCCGGACCCAGTTGGTCTCCCGTCACCACGCCCGCCACGCCTTCCATGTCCACCGAAATGTAGATCTTGAGTTTCTTTGCTGCTGGCGAGACGCCCTGCGACCTCGCCGCGGGACTCAGAAGCAAAGATGCCAGGATTACAAATCTAAGCGGACGTCCAGTGCCATTGAGCCACGTCATAAACGCACCTCACGAACTTAGGATGAAACGTCGGTGAAGGGGAGTCTATCCATTTCGCGCCGCGGAGGCTGAGGGAAATTCGATGGCGACTTCGCTTGCGGCGAGAATCGTATTCACGTGAATGCGAACCGTATCTTCCACGCGGCGAGCATACCCGCCCGCGAGCGTCATCGCTACGGCAATGCCGCGCCGCCGCGCTGCCTCAAACACGCTGCGGTCGCGCTTTTTGAGTCCGGCCTTCGAGAGCGAAAGTCCGCCAAGCTGATCCTCGCAATAGGGATCGGCGCCACCCACATAAAAAAGAATTTCCGGCTGGAATTCATCGAGCGCCCGTTCGACTGCCGGCATTAACGCGCCCAAATACTCCTCGTCTTCCACGCCGTCGTCCATGTTCAAATCGATGTTTGAAGGCGGCTTGTGCCCGGGATAATTGTTCAGCTGATGGATGGAAACGGTGAACACCGTCCGATCGCCACGAAAGATTGCCGCTGTTCCGTTGCCATGATGCACGTCCGTGTCCACGACCATGGCCTTTCTGATGGCGCCCTCGGCCTGCAGTTTGCGGATGGCCACGGCCACATCGTGAACCGCGCAGAATCCTTCTCCGTGGTCGGGGTACGCATGATGAAAGCCGCCGCTCAGATTCGAAGCGAACCCGTCTCCGAGCGCCGAGCGCGCCGCGAGAGTCGTCCCGCCCGCCGCCAGCCAGACCGCTTCCACCAGTTCCGGGGAATACGGAACTTCGAGCCGCATGACGTCGCTCGGCGTGAGTGTCCCCGTCTTTAGTTTGCGCACCCACTCTTCGGTATGAACGCGCAAAATGTCCTCATCGCTGGCAGGATCGGGTCTCAAAAAATCTTCCTCTTTCGCGAGCCCCTCGCGAAGAAGCATCTCGTAAACCAACCGGAATTTTTGTGAAGGGAATACGTGTTCGCCCAGGTTCAAATCATAGAGGTCATGATAGACAAGTTTGAAGGGAAGAGAACCTCTCATCGGAGCAACCTCGGGGGTATCTCCAGATCGCTGATCTCGGATCTCTCGGTTAATTCTCGCGTTCCAGGATGAAGTCAGGGACCGTGGCCAGCGCCCGCGCGTATTCCGAGTCCCGATGTCCATTGAGGCAGGACTTAGCCCTCCGCGCGTAGTCCTGGGCGAGGCTCCGCGCGCGGCGAAGCGCGCCCGAATCCTGCACCAAGGCCACAATCGTCTCGGGGCGCACGGAATGAAATTCTTTTTCCGCAAGCACACGTGCCACCAGCTCGCGCGCTTCGTGGTGGCCGTTTTCCATCGCGTAAATCAAAGGCAGCGTGACTTTGCCTTCTTTCAGGTCGCTCAGCACCGGCTTGCCGAGTTGCTGCGCGGACGCCGTGAAATCCAGCAGGTCGTCCACCAACTGAAACGCCAGCCCGGCATTCCTGCCATACTCCGCCAGCGCCTCCTGTTCCTCTTCTTCAAGACGACCCAGCACCGCGCCGAGCCGCGTGCAGCCACTGAACAGGCACGCCGTTTTGTAGGTAGCCAGACGCAATGCGTCCTCTTCCGTCACGTCAATCCGCCCGATTTTTTCAAGCTGGATCAGCTCGCCTTCGACCATTTTTTGCGTCAGGTCGATGAGGATGTCCAGAATTCTGAAATTGCGTTCCTCGAGCGCCATCTGAAAGGACTGCATGTACAGCCAGTCGCCGGTCAGCACGCTGCGGTGATTGCCCCACCTGGCGTTCGCGGAAGGCCGTCCCCGGCGCGTGCCTGCGCTGTCGATCACGTCATCATGAATCAGCGTGGCGCTGTGCAACAGCTCGACCACGGCAGCAAGCCGAATCGCACTGCGGTCTTTGCGACCCGCATAATTCGCGGAGAGCAGCAGCAGCGCTGGCCGCAGGCGCTTCCCTCCTCCACCAAGCAGATACGCGGCAATCTCCGAAACTGCCGGGAACGCGGTGTCGCTTTGACGCGCCAACTCGTCTTCCACCAGAGCGAGGTCGTCGCGGACGAGATCGAAAACCTCTTTCGCCGTGAGCAGTGCGATGGCCTTCCTCCTGGCCGCTGTCTACCTTAGGGTGTCCGCGGCCGCGGTATTTGCGGCCTTCGGAAGACGAAACAGTCGCCTGAAATTCCGCGAAGTCGCGGCGGCAATCTCGTCAGTCGACAAGTTTCTCACACTCGCCAGCGTGCGCGCCACTTCTCCAACATAGGCCGGCTCGTTGCGCTTGCCACGATAGGGCTGGGGCGCCAAATACGGAGAGTCCGTCTCGATCAGAATCGCCGCAAGCGGCAAAGCCTTCGCAGCGTCGCGAAGATTCTGCGCTTTCGGAAAGGTTAGATTCCCCGCAAAGGAAATCAGGAAACCCAGGTCGATCCCGCGCCTGGCGTCCTCGAGCGTGCTGCTGAAGCAGTGCAAAATGCCGCCCAGGCCAGTTGGTTTCCAGTGTTCTTCCAGCAGGTTCAGGCAATCGCTCCACGCATCGCGGCAATGGATGATGATGGGCAGTTTTGCCTGCGCCGCCAACGCCATTTGGTCCCGGAAGAGTTTATGCTGGGTTTCGCGTGGCGAATGATCGTAGAAATAGTCGAGCCCGATCTCGCCCCAGGCGATTATCCTGGGATGCCGAGCAAGATTTCTCAGTCGTTCAAGGTGTTCTGGCTTCGATTCCTTTGCTTCGTGGGGATGGATGCCCACGGTTGCATAAATCCAATCGTGTTGCTCGGCGAAGGGTATCGCCGAATCGAGTTTCTCCGGCCCGGGGCCGGTGCCGATCGCGAGGAGCGTCGTCACGCCTGCCCCGCGCGCCCGTTCAAGCATGGCCTCACGATCTTCCGCAAACTGCGGAAAATCAATATGCGCATGCGAATCGATCAATTCCATCGTTTATGCTGTCGAGTTCTAGCAACCGCAGGGCGCGATGTCTCGTGCCCTACTTAAGTCGGGCACCAACTTCCACGTCCTCGTCCGGAAACCCTGCGAGGACCGGCCGGCCTTCCGGTCCGACCGCCGCCGCAATAATCATGCCGTTGGACTCGACGCCGCGCAGCTTGCGCGGCGCGAGATTCACAACCACGGCAACCTTGCGGCC
>Ga0182038_10000039_pt1 | contig 59825 bp, 51 predicted proteins | sample sta12Can44000108_FD_125976 | JGI IMG/M metagenome (GOLD analysis project Ga0182038, IMG submission 125976) | Lab enrichment of tropical soil microbial communities from Luquillo Experimental Forest, Puerto Rico - statanox.12C.anox.44.000.108 | ecosystem: Environmental > Terrestrial > Soil >...
CTGAAAGCATGGAACGAGCCTTCATGCACATAGTGCCGATCGACCCAAAGCAACGAAGCTCCGTCGTCGCGACGTACAATCTCATGCGCAGACCACAACTTGTCGATGAGGGTCGGAGGCTCACTCATACCAGGTCCTCATTAACGGTTGCGGCCTTGTCGCGGGTTCGCAATATTGTAGACCGAAGTTCGAGGACCTTGAATAACCAGACCGTACCGAGGGGCTTCGCCCCGCGAACGTGAACCAGGAGGGGAGTCATCATGCCGAACCAAGGGAAACTTAGCCGCCGTCAGTTCCTTGCCACGACGGCACTTGGGGCCGCGGTTACGGCCACCGGCAGTATCTCGATGCCATCCGTTCTGCGTGCGCAGGGCACACCGGTCAAGCTCGGCGTGCTGCACCCGGTCACCGGTGCACTCTCTTATTCAGGTCAGCAAGGTCGCCTCGGCGCCACCTTGGCGATTGAGGAGATCAACGCAGCCGGCGGGGTGAAGGGGTTAGGAAAGATTGACGCTGTGCTTGGCGACGCGCAGTCGACCCCCGACGGCGGCGTTGCGGAAGTCGAGAAAATGAACTCCGCCGGGGTCTGCTGCATCGTCGGTGGATACGCCAGCAATATTTGCCTGGCGACGACCCAGGCGGCGGCGCGCTATGAGCTTCCATATGTCGTCGATGTCGGAGTCGCCGACGGAATTGTTACTCGCGGACTCAAGAATACTTTCAGGTTCGGTCCTGGCTTCGGTGTCATCTCGAAGACCGCATTGGCCAATTTGGCCGCCATCAACGAGCAGGCCGGCAAGCCGGCCAAGACGGTGATGATTGTGCACGAGGATTCTCTGTTCGGATCTGGCCTGGCGAAGTTGCTCAATGCGCAACTTCCGCAGCAGGGTTTTGAGATCCTTGAGACGATTGCTCATCCGACGCCTACCCGCGATTTCAACAACGTGGTTCTCAAGATAAAGGCGCAGAATCCCGATCTCGTGATTCCTGCAAACTACTACAACGAATACGTTCTGCTCGCGCGCACGATGCAGCAGCAGCAAGTCAAACCAAAGGGCATCTATTCAGTCCTCGGCGGCGCAGCATCTTCATACAAATTCGTGAAGGAGTTCCCGGACGCGGCAAGGTACATCATGGACTGCAATCACTGGTTCGATCCGCGCAACGAGAAGGCCTTGGCGCTGAAAAAGAAAGTCGAAATCAAGGACCAGTTCTACACCTACGAAGTCTATATGAACTACAGCTGCGTTTATCTCATTGCGGACGCGCTCGCGCGTGCCGCGTCTGTCGACCGTGCCAAGCTTACGGACGCGCTGGCGAGTTCGACGTTCGACGGCCATGTCATGCCGTACGGCCCGACAAAATTCGTCAATGGTCAGAACGAAGGCGCCGCGCCGGTCAATACGCAGGTGCTCGATAACGACATCAAGGTGATCCTGCCGGCTACCTTCGCCAATGCGAAGGCGGTATTTCCGCGACCGGCGTAACTGTCATAGGGTCACGGGTGGAGTTTCGTTAAGACTCCGCCCGTTGCCATGACCGTCAAAGCATTGAGTCCGTGCTGTCGCCCGCCATCCTTATTCCTGCGATCCTCAACGGCCTGTTGATCGGCGCCATCTATGCTCTTGTTGCGCTTGGACTGACGCTGATCTACGGCGTCCTGCACATCATTAACTTTGCGCACGGTGCGCTGTTGAGCGCTGCCATGTTCGCAGCCTTCTTTGCCTTCCGCCTTTTGGGCCTTGATCCTTACGTTGCAGTCTTTCTGCTCGCGCCGGCATTTTTCGCACTGGGCTATGCCTTGCAACGATTTATCATCGGTCCCGCCTCACATGGCGACGACCGCAACATGTTGTTGGTCACCCTGGGAATCGCCATTGTCATCGAAAATGCGCTTCTTTACGCATTCCGCGCCGACACGCGCACGATCGATGTTCCTTATGCATTTCAGACGATTGATTTTGGATTTACGTTCCTGGCAGTGCCGCGTGTTGTCGGTTTCATTGCGGTATTTGGTGTGGCGCTCGCACTTTGGGTGATAATGGCCTTTACCGACACTGGTCGCGCAATTCGTGCCGTTGCCAGGGAAAAACTCGGTGCTCAGCTCATCGGCATCGACGTGGCCCACATCTATGCGGTGACTTTCGGTCTTGGCACGGCGTGCGTCGCGATCGCCGCCTGCCTGCTGATCCCCACCTACTACGTCAATCCCAGAGTAGGCGATGCTTTCGTTCTCGTGGCGTTTACGATTGTCGTACTCGGCGGCATGGGGTCCGTGCCGGGCGCGCTTGTGGGAGCGCTGCTTGTAGGTGTCGCTGAAAGTCTATCCGGGCTCTTTCTCGGAGAGTCGCTCGGACAGATCGGGATTTTTCTCATCTTTATTGTCGTGCTCCTGGTGCGCCCAAGCGGCTTGTTTGGAGCCCGCGCATGAGGACTTTCCTTCCGATCGCTGCAGTACTCGGGGTCCTGGCGGTAGTGCCCTTGGTCGTGCACTCGAACGTCACGCTCAATTTCCTCGTGGTGGCGCTCATGATCGCGCTGGTGGGGCAGGGCTGGAACATTCTCGGCGGTTACGGCGGACAATATTCATTCGGCCACGCAGCCTTTTTTGGGACAGGCGCCTACGTCACTGCAATCCTGCAGGTGTGGTACGGCGTCAACGCCTGGTTTGGTTTTGCGGCAGGCATTGCGGCCGGTGCTGCTCTCGGCGGTGCGCTAGGTGCTCTCGTTTTCCGCGCCGGCTTGCGCGGCTCTTACTTCGCGCTGGTGACCCTCGCGTTCGCCGAAGTGTTGCGCATCATCGCAAGCGTCGCCCCTGTCACCGGTGCCGGTGTCGGAACCCTGATCAAGCTTGAACTCGGCATCTGGACGTTCCAGTTTCAAAGCCGCGCGGCTTTCTATTGGATCATCCTGGCGCTTGTCGGCCTGTCGCTCGTGATCGCGCGGCTCATTGAGCGCTCTCGCTTCGGCGCCTGGCTGATTGCCGTGCGAGAGAATGAAGACGCGGCAAGGGCACTAGGAGTCGATGCCAGCGCCGTCAAATCTGTCGCCATGGTCATCTCCGCCGCCATTACCGCTGCCGCCGGATGCTTCTACGCCCAATATTTTCTCTTCGTCGATTCTGGGATTGCCTACGGCACCTGGATCTCAGTCGAAGCCCTATTGACCCCGATCATTGGCGGCGTTGGGACAGTGTTTGGTCCGTTGCTTGGTGCGCTCGTGGTTAAGACCCTGGGCGAGGGCGCAAAGCTCGTGGCAGGTGATGCTCCCGGTCTTGATCTCATTATCTATGGTGCGGTGCTCGTGCTGGTCATCTGGATCATGCCGCGCGGGCTGATCGGCGGGCTCACACATGTGCGCAAAATGCTGGCACGACGTGAAGCGACGGTAGTCCCCGCCGGAAAGGCGCGCCATGGCTGAGCCGCTGCTCGCTGTAGATAAAGTCACCTGTCGGTTCGGCGGCTTGCTGGCCGTGAATGCCGCCTCGCTTGCGGCACAGGCAGGGCAAATCACCGCGCTAATCGGCCCCAACGGCGCCGGAAAGACCACACTTTTTTCGATCATCTCTGGCTTTGTCATGGCCAATCAGGGCACTGTGCATTTTGCCGGTCAGGACGTTACCGGCGAGCCGCCGCACCGCCTCGCGCGTCGCGGAATCGCCAGAACTTTTCAAATCGTGCAGCCGTTTTATGGACTGTCGGTCCGCGAAAACATATTGGTCGGGTCCCATCTTCGCCATCGCAAACGCGATGCGGCGCTCTCTGCTGCTGACCAGGTCGGCCGCGATGTGGGGCTTGGCGAGATGCTCGATAAGCCGGCCGACGCTTTGACCGTCGCCGGGCGTAAGCGGCTCGAGCTTGCGCGTGCGCTTGCTACCGAACCGAAGGTACTCCTGCTCGATGAAGTGCTGGCGGGGCTCAATCCATCCGAGATTCGGGACATCGTGCCCGTCATCCGCGATTTTTGCCGTCGTGGCATCACTATCCTGATGATTGAACATGTCATGCAGGCGGTGATGAGTCTCGCCGCACACGTTTTTGTGCTCGCCGAAGGCCGAATCATTGCCGAGGGCACGCCGTCGAAAATTGTTGCAGATCCTCTCGTCGTTGAGGCGTACCTCGGCCGTGGCGCGGCAACAAAGTTGGGAGCGCAGCATGGACGCTGATGTGCTGCTCGCTGTCGGGGACTTGCATGCAGGGTATGGAGAAACCGAGGTCCTTCATGGCGTGGACCTGATGGTCAGTGCGGGTGAGATCGTTGCAGTCCTTGGATCAAATGGTGTCGGCAAATCGACGCTGAACCGTACAATCTCTGGAGTGCTGCGTGCCACCCAAGGTTCGATTCGCTTCGCAGGGCATGCAATCGAGCGGGAAAAATCGACGAGTATTGTCTCGCGTGGACTTATTCACGTGCCGGAAGGGCGCTGCGTTTTTCCCAACCTGAGTGTAAGGGATAATCTCGAGCTCGGAGGATATCGACGGGCGCGCAATCGTCGGCAACAGAATCGGGAAAAGGTCTTCGGTATTTTTCCGCGTCTTGCCGAGCGGCAGTCGCAGCGCGCCGGCAGTCTTTCGGGCGGCGAGCAACAAATGCTGGCGATCGGGCGGGGCCTGATGGCCGAACCCATTTTGCTGATCCTGGACGAGCCCTCGCTCGGTCTGTCGCCGCTCCTCGTCGAGGAGCTTTTTGCCTTGATCCGTCGCATCAATGAGCAAGGCGTTGCTCTCCTCCTGGTCGAGCAGAATGTCGTGCAAAGCCTTGAAGTGGCCCATCGGGCCTATATTCTTGAAAACGGCAGCGTCGTGCTGAATGGAACATCCGATCAGCTGCACAATGATCCTGATCTCAAGCGCGCCTATCTCGGACTATGACCATGGCTGACGCAGAAACCCTCCGCACACGGCTGACGCGCAAACCCGTCGTCGTAGCGCCGGGAATCTACGACGCGCTCACCGCGCATCTGGCCGAACGCGCCGGGTTTTCGACTCTCTATGTTTCCGGGGCGGCCATCGCCTACACTCGGCTTGGGCGACCCGATATCGGCCTTGTGGCGATGAACGAAGTTGCCGACGCCATTTCCTTGATCAGCGATCGTGTTCGCGCCGATCTTGTTGTTGATGCCGATACAGGATACGGCAACGCGCTCAACGTTGGACGGACGATGCGTTTGTTCGAGCGCGCCGGTGCAAGGGCGATTCAGCTCGAGGATCAGGCATTCCCCAAGCGTTGTGGGCACCTCGACAACAAAACGCTCATACCTCCGGAAGAAATGATCGGGAAAATCAAGGCAGCCCTCGATGCAAGACGCTCGCGCGAAACTCTGGTGATTGCCCGAACCGATGCTGTAGCGGTCGAGGGCTTCGATCGCGCCGTTGCGCGGGCCATCAGTTACCGTGATGCGGGTGCAGACATATTGTTTATCGAAGCGCCGAAAACGCGCGCAGAGCTGCAACGCATTCCATCTGCGGTCAGCGACGTGCCGCTGATGGCGAACATGGTGGAGGGCGGGAAAACGCCTCCGCTCAATGCCAGTGAGCTTGAGGCGATCGGCTTTTCGCTGGTGATTTTTCCTGGCGCTATCGTGCGTGTATTGGCGCGCGCCGCGGACGAATTTTACGCCGTGCTGGCCGCCAAGGGTACGTCGGAACCCTTCCAGGACCGCATGTACGATTTTACGGCGCTCAATGAATTGATCGGGACGCCGGAAATGATCGCGCTCGGCAAGCAATACGAAGCGAATACCAAGAAGGGCGACAACAAGTGAAGTCGCGTAGCGCTTGTCTTTTCTTTGCTGCGACTGTTGTTCTTTCGTTGTCGATACCCGCGCTCCGTGCATGGGCGCTACTGGTGAAATCATCCGGCGCGACGCCAAACTAGCCAGGAATTGAGCATGAACAAGGTTTTCGACACCGTCATTAAGAATACCCGCGTCGTTCGCCCTAACAAGACGTCGGTTGATTGCCTCGATATTGCGATCAAGGACGGAAAGATCGCCCGGCTCGCGCCGGAGATTCAGGCTGAGCAGACCAAGGAAGTGTTTGATGCGAAGAACCGTCTCGCGTTTCCGGGATGCGTCGATGCGCACATGCACATCGGCATCTACGCGCCGCTCGCCCAGGATGCGGTTTCCGAGAGCAAAGCGGCCGCAATGGGGGGCGTCACCTCAAGCCTGAATTACCTGCGGACGGGACACTACTACCTCAATCGCGGTGGTCCATATCGCGAGTTCATGCCCGAGGTCTTCAGACAGTCGGAGGGGAGGTTTTGGGTCGATTACGGTTTCCATATCGCGCCGATCGAATCTGGACACATCGACGAGATGGAATCACTCATCACCGAACACGGTGTGACGTCCTTCAAGATCTTCATGTTCTATGGAGGATATGGACTGCACGGGCGTTCGTCGCAGCAAAATGATTTCCTGATGATCGGTCCTGACGAGCGCTACGACATCGCCCATTTCGAATTTATCATGCGTTCCGCCCAGCGTCTGATGGACAAGTTTGCGGGTCAGGCCGCCCATATCAGCGTCAGTTTGCATTGCGAACTGGCGGAGATTCTCAATGCCTATACGAAGATCGTGGAGCGCGAAGGCAAGCTGACCGGTTTGCACGCCTACAGCGCGGCGCGGCCTCCGCATTCAGAGGGTCTTGCCATCTGGATTGCTTCCTATCTGGCAAACGAAACCAACTGTCTGAATATCAACCTGCTGCACCTGAGCTCGCGCAAGGCCGTGGATGCTGCGTGGACAATGCAGCAGGTCTTTCCGCACATTGCCTTCCGTCGCGAAGTGACGGTCGGCCACCTTCTTTTGGATACCGATTGCAAATGCGCGGTTCACGCCAAGGTCAATCCCCCGATCCGTCCGCGCGAGGATGTCGAGGCCCTGTGGCAAGCGGTGCTCGATCGCAAGATCGATTGGATCGTCAGCGATCATGCCTGCTGCTCCGCCGAGCAGAAGTGGTCGAAAGACGACCCGACCAACATCTGGTTGGCGAAATCGGGATTCGGTGGCACCGAATATCTTCTGTCAGGCGTCCTGAGCGAGGGTAGCAAGCGCGGGATGTCGTACAATCATATGGTCGAGCTTCTGAGCTGGAAGCCCGCACAGCGTTTTGGGTTGCCGAGCAAAGGTGATATCGCGCCGGGCTATGACGCCGATATCGCTATCGTTGATCCGCACGAGAGTTTCGTCGTGCGTGCCACCGAATCCGAATCCGTGCAAGGCTACTCGCCGTTCGAAGGCGCTGAACTTACCGGGCGGGTGAAGAGCACTTTTCTGCGCGGCACTCTCGTCTACGACAACGGAAATGTCGTCGGACCAGCCCGCGGCAAGTATCTGCGAAGGTAGAGGCAAGCTATCGCGGATCAACCGAGAATGTTCGGTAGCCAGGTTGCAATTGCCGGAAACGAAATGATGATCAGCAGAAGCAGAAGGCTCATTGTGATATAAGGCACGACCGCCCGAAAGATATGAGCCATCGTCACCTCCGGCGGAGCCACTCCCTTCATTGTCATAAGCAAAAGGCCGTGCGGAGGAAGGAGCAGCCCGAGCTGCATGCAGATCAGATAAAGTACCCCGAACCAGATCAGATCGATTTCCAGCCGCTGAACGATCGGCATGAATACGGGCAGGGTAATCAACATCATGCTGACCTGATCGACGAAAATTCCAAGAAATATCAACAGCAACATCATCCCGGCGATGATTGCCATTTTCGACAATCCCTGTCCTAGAATGGTGGAAACGATGCCCTGCGTCGCTCCGGAAAAACTGAGGATTTGTGAAAACGTGATTGCGCCCAAGATAATGAAAAGGATCATACCCGAGATTGCGACTGTGCCACGCAGGGCCCTCATCAGGTTTTCGAAATTCAAAACACGATAGGCGGCCGCGAGAGCCATTGTTGCGAGTGCACCCAATGCGGCCGATTCCGTCGGCGTGGCAATGCCCGCCGACATCGCGCCAATGACAACGACAAAGATTGACGCGAGCGGCAAGACGTAAAGAAAGAGCAATTCGTAACGATCCCAACCCGATTTGCTTTCGATTGGTGTTGCGGGTGCGAGATCGGGTCGGGTCATAACCCGAACAATGATGTAACCGACAAATGCGATGCTCAACATCAGGCCGGGTACGACACCGCCGATCAACAGCTTTGAGATCGAAATTCCGGAAAGACTGCCAAGCAGCACCGTTAGGGCCGACGGTGGAATGAGCATATCGACCGCTCCGATCGCCATGATCGGGCCTGTCGCCAGTACCGGGTTGTATCCACGCGACAGCATCACCGGCAGCATCAACGAACCCAGCATCGCTGTGGTCGCAATCGTCGATCCTGATATGGCGGAGAAAATCGTTCCCGCGACGACGGCGACCACGGCGAGTCGTCCGGGCACCTGCCTTATCAAACGCTCGACGCCATCGATGACTTTCAGCGCGAGTCCGGTATGAAATAGGACCTCGCCCATCAGGATGAACAGCGGGATTGGAGTGAGTGAGAAATTAATTGCCGCGGAGACACTGTTGCGCGCGACCTGGTGAAGACCAGCATCGCCGCCGAGAAACAGGAAAGCGCCGATCAGGTTGATCGCAATGAATGATATCGCAACCGGCATGCCGGCGAACAGCAGGACAGTCGAACCTCCCAGAAGGAGAAGCGAGGCCATCTGCCAGGTCATGATCACGCTACGTCTCCGCGACACCAAGCATTCAGGCTGCCGAAACCGCGTCGTCCCGCAAGCCGATCTCGGCCACGGATAGTCGGTACATGCGAAAAATGAATTCGATCGCAAGAAGAACAAATCCGACAGGCAGGGGCGCGAGCGTCCACCATTCCGGCGTGATGAGAGTCTTGATGTTGACTGATCCGGCCAGGTAGCTGGCCTTGCTGATGAGGTAGCCGTACCAGACGAAGTAGAGACAGCAGAATAGCCCGATAATGTCTCCAACCCATTCCAGTATCCACGCGATCCAAACGGGAAGGGCGCGAAGGATAATATCGACACGAATGTGCTGGCCCCGGCGCAGCAGCCAAGGCGCGACCAGCAGGGTCATCAGGTAGAGAATGTCCTCGGAGAGTTCATTGCTCACCGGGATGCCGCCTCCACCAATGTTGCGCGAAACGACATCCGCGCCGATCATCACGGTCATGAGAAGCAGCAGGAGACACGCCGCGATAACAAGCGCGTCCAGCAAGCGCCCATACCATTCGGACAGTCGCGCCATGCCGGAAATCACCTAAGCGGGCAACGATTACTTCTTCGAGAAGAATTCCCTGAGCTTGGGCCCGTGCTCGGGGCTCTGCTTGATTATGCCTTCCCAGCCAGCCTGATAAGCTTTCGTACGAAAGGTTTCGGCCGTTGCACCTTCAAACTTGATGGTCTGGATACCGGCCTCAGCCTGTCTTTTTATATCTTTTGCATTCTCCGCGGTGAACTCGCTCACAGCCTCCGCTTCACCGCGCTCGGCCGCTTTGCTCAGCACAGCCCGTTGAGCATCGGTGAGCTTGTCCCATGTCGTCTTGTTGACGAGAACCGAGACTTCGGCGGTGTAGAACCCGGGATCAACGCGGTATTTTGTCTTCTCATGCCAGCCAAGGTCGAAAATCCCGGTGATGGGCCAGCCATATCCATCGACAACGCCGCGTTCGAGCGATGTGTAGACTTCCCCTGGCGGAGTTTGCACGACAGTAGCGCCGAGGGCCTGGAAGAAGTCGCGATAGACCGGTGTAATGCGAATTTTCAAACCCGTCAGGTCAGGGCCGGTTATGGGCTTGTTCAGGTAGAGGTGAAACGGATTGTTATCGACCAGACGCGCAAGGAAAATGGCATTCATTTTCTCCGCGTAGAGCTTGGCCATGTAGTCATAGCCGCCGTTTTTGCGAAGCTCGGACATTGGACGTTCGGTGAGCTTCCACGCGTCGGATTCGGGCATGACGTTGGTCGTGAAAGCGCCGGTTGTATTGGCGACGTCGACGACGCCGGTCTTGAGTGCATTGCCGACCTCGAAGGGTGGCATCGCCTTCGGCCCGCCGATGTAGTTGATTTGAATTATTCCCTTGCCATCCGCATTGACGCGCTCAATGAACGTTTCGAATCCGCGAGAGTAAGTTGTTTTTTCAGCAAATGCTGTAACAGCGCGAAGAGTAACTTCCTGCGCATAAGCCGACGAACAAACAAGAATTGTCGCAACTAAACACAGCGGAAATTTTCCGCGCATTATTTTCCTCCCCTCGCCGAGTTCGACGCTCGGTCGTTTGTCATGTATTTCCTATATTGTTATGAGTAGGTTAGAGAGTCAAACAAGCCTGTTGGTGTGCTTTGAGTAACGATTCCACTGTCGCGGAAGTCCTGGCAAAGGATCTTGCAGCGCTCGGCGCGCGCCGCTGCTTCGGATTGCTCGGCACCGCAAATTTCAAGATTTCGCACGGACTCGTTCAGGCCGGCGTTGAACTAATTTCCGCGCGGCATGAAGGGAACGCGGCGAGCATGGGCGACGCGTACGCCAAGGCGACCGGTGAGCTGACGCTTGTAAGCGTGCATTCCGGGCCTGGCCTCAGCAACGCAATCACCGGAATTGCCGAAGCCGCAAAAAGTCGTACGCCTCTGCTGGTCCTGGCGGGAGATGTCCCGACTGGCAACGTTAAATCGAACTTCTATTTCGATCAGTCCGAACTCGTAAGATCAGTCGGCGCCATTTCAGAACGGACTTACACCCCACAGTCCGCTCGAGGCGACCTGCTGCGCGCCGTGACGCGGGCCATGCGCGATCGACAAACCGTCGTGCTGAGTCTGCCGCTCGACGTACAGGATGCGAGATTGGATGGCGCGAACGCACCGCTTGAACTGACGCCTGTGCCGGGGCGCGTACAGCCAGACCAGACGGACGTGCGTAGACTTGCGGAGGCCTTATCGCGCGCGAAGCGTCCGCTTATCTTGGCTGGGCGCGGTGCCGTGTTGTCCGACGCCGAAGATGCTCTGGTCGCGCTGGCAGACCGCCTGGGTGCGCTGTTGGCGACGTCGATCTGCGGCCACGGCCTTTTCGCGGAAAGTCCATGGTCGGTTGGTATCAGCGGCGGTTTTTCCTCACCTGTCGCGGACGAACTGATTTCCGAAAGCGATTTTATCCTTGGATTTGGAGTGAGCTTTACCCAATGGACCACCAAAAAGGGCAAACTGATCGCGCGCGGCGCAACAGTCGCGCAGATCGATATTGAAGCGCCAAAGCTGGGTTACCAGATGCCGGTGCAATTTGTTGTGCTCGGAGACGCAAAAACCACGGCTGAAGCCTTGCTGGCCGAGCTTGGACAGAAGGGCGCGGCGGGCGCTCTGTCAGGCCGCCGCAACGATCGCACGCGTGAGCGCATCCGGTCGGGCGACAATCATCACAGCCCTTATCCCGATGAGTCGAGCGCGCAGTTCATTGATCCTCGGACGCTGAGCAAGGCGCTGGACGATATCCTACCCAGGGATCGCGTGGTCGCTTCCGACTCCGGGCATTTCTGTGGTTGGGTTCCGCGCTATCTGCGCGTCCCCAATCCAAAAGCGTCGTGCCTCAGTCATTCATTCCAATCGGTGGGACTCGGGCTCGCGTCCGCCATTGGTCTGGCTGTCGCAAATCCCGGCAAGCTCGCAGTACTCGGCGCAGGCGATGGCGGGTTCATGATGTCGATTGCCGATCTTGAAACGGCAATTCGTCTCGGCCTTCGAATGTGCATACTCATCTATAACGACAGCTCATACGCCGCCGAGGTGCACTTCTTTCGCCGGCAGGGCTATTCGATCGACATCGTTCAATTTCCGGAAACGGATTTCGCTGCGATCGCGCGCGGTTACGGCGCGAGGGCAGCGACGGTGCGGACGCTCGCTGACCTGCATGCGGTACAAGCCTGGGTCGGGGAAGGGGCGCCCGGCGTTTTTCTGATTGATGGCAAGATCAATCCGAATCTCGAAGCGGATTGGCACGCCGAACATTTTCCCAGTCACGCGGCTCACACCTGAAGATAGCGCTGGCGGATGCTGGGATCGGCGGCAAGCGCTGCAGACGTACCAGTCCAGACCACGTGGCCTTTTTCGATCACGACATGCCGGTCGGCAAAACGCAATAGGGCCTCGAGGTGCTTGTCGACAATCAGGATCGACTGGCCCTTCTGTTTAAGTCGCTTGAGGCATTGCCAGATCTCCGTCCTGATTTTCGGCGCGAGACCTTCCGTTGCCTCGTCAAGGATCAGGAGTTTCGGATTGGTCATCAACGCGCGTCCGATCGCCAGCATCTGCTGTTCGCCCCCGGACAATTCATTGCCCATGTGGTTGCGCCGCTCGGAGAGCGCGGGGAAAAAGCCATAGACGCGGTCCAGGGTCCATTGTTTAGCCCCCGTGCGTGTCGCTCCTGTGGCGACGAGATTTTCCTCGACCGTCAGCGTCGGAAAGATCTGACGGCCTTCTGGCACGAGCCCCAATCCCGCTTGGGCGATACGAAACGGCGGCAGACCTATAAGGGAGAGCCCGTCGAACGTGGCTTTGCCATCTTCGGGGGGCAGTAAGCCCATGAGTGCGAAAATAGTGGTTGTCTTGCCCATGCCGTTACGGCCGATCAGCGTCACAACCTCACCTTCGGCAACCGAAAAGCTTATGTCGAACAAGACCTGTGCCGGTCCGTAAGATGCTGCGAGCCGTTCGACCGAAAGCATGACTACTCCATCTCCTCGCCGAGATAGGCGGCTACCACCTTCGGATCCGCGCGCACAGCGTCAGGCTGGCCGCTAGCCAGGATACGGCCGTAGGTCAGAACGGAAATTCGGTCAGCCAGTGCAAATACCGCGGCCATGTCGTGCTCGACCAGCAGCATCGAAAAGCGACCCTTCAATCGTTTCAGAACATCGACAAGACGTGCACTTTCCTCGTGTCCAGTGCCGGCCATTGGCTCGTCGAGCAACAGCAGCTTCGGCTGCATGGCGATGGCGATTGCAAGTTCAAGCGCCCGTTTCTCGCCGTGTGAAAGATGAGCCGCGAGTGTCTGTCCGCGGTCGGTCAATCCCACTTCCCCAAGGGCGGCGCTTGCCGTGTCGTTGACCGTCCGTTCGCGATCCGCACGACCAAAAAAGCGATAACTCGTTTGACCGCGCGCCTGCACAGCCAAGGCCACATTTTCCAGTGCGGAAAATCGGGGAAGCACCGAGGTGATCTGAAAAGATCGGGCCAGCCCGAGCTGCGCGCGCTTGTCGACCGGCAGTGCGGTGACGTCGACCCCGTCGAATCTGATGGTCCCGGCCGTAGGTGCGAGCAGGCCAGAAATCTGGTTTATGAGCGTGGTTTTGCCGGCGCCGTTCGGTCCGATGACCGCATGCAGCTCTCCTGCGCCGATGTCGAGGGTCACACCATCCGTCACGACGAGGCCGCCGAAGTTTTTGTGTAGGTCGTCAAGTTGAAGTACCGGGTCAGGCACGGCCAAGCCTCCCACGAATTTTGTCGGCAAGGCCGAGCAGTCCACCACGCGCAAACAGTACGATGAGAACCAGTAGCGGGCCAAAAATCAGCTTCCACTGCTCGGTGATTCCACCCAATGCCTCCTCGATCAGGAGATAGGCTGCCGCGCCGATGATGGCGCCGTGCAGAGTGCCGAGCCCGCCAAGCAGGATCATGATGATCAGCTCACCGGAGCGCTGCCACGACATAAAAGCCGGGCTTACGAACTCCGTCGCATTGGCGAGGAGGAATCCGGATAGACCACCAACGGCCCCCGCGATCACGTATCCGACCCGCTGAAACCGAAAAACATCGAACCCAAGAGTGGACATTCGTGTCGGATTCTCACGCGCACCGCGAAACACGCGCCCGAAGCGCGAGTAGACGATGGCACGGAACAGCAAATAGGCCGCGAGCAGAGCGAGAAGGACGAAATAGTAGAATGAGCGATCGTTTTGCAGGATGGCGAAACCAAAGAGCGTACTGCGCAGCCGGATGGTGAGGCCGTCATCGCCGCCGTACGGCGCAAGTGATCCAGCAATAAAATACGCCATCTGCCCGAAGGCGAGCGTGATCATAATGAAATAGACACTCCTGGTGCGCAGACACACGTTTCCGGTCAGGTAAGCAAAAATCGCGCTCGCCAGAAGCGCTGATGGGAGAGACACAAGCATGTCCGTAATGCCGTGCGCGCCTAAAATTCCGACCGCGTAGGCTCCAATGCCGACAAAGGCCGCATGTCCGAACGAGACCAGCCCGCCATAGCCACAGATGAAATCGAGTGCGAGTGCGGCGATTGCAAAGACCATCACGCGGGTAAAAAGACCGAGCACGTAGCTTTCCGGACCAAATCCCGCGGCGAACGGAACCAATGCAAGCAACAGGAAAATGGCTGCAGGCAATCCGCCAACGCGATCGTCTTGCGGTAAGGACACGGTATTGGAAGCGGTAAGCCCCCGGTTCATCCGCGGCCTCGCGCTGGAAACAAGCCGGACGGCCGGAAGTACAGCACCAGCGCCATCAGTACATAAATCAGCATTGATGCGATGGCCGGCCCGACGGTGCGGGCCGGTGAGGGTGGCATCACCAGCCGCAGGATATCGATGGCGAATGAGCGCCCTAGCGTGTCGACGAGTCCTATCAGCAGCGCAGCCAGGAATGCGCCGCGCATGGACCCAATGCCGCCGATTACAATGACGACGAAGGCAAGGATCAGGACGCTATCGCCCATGCCTGGCTCAACTGAAAGGATCGGCGCGATCATTGCGCCCGCGAACGCAGCTAGCATCGTTCCGAAGCCAAATACGATCATGAAAAGCCGGTGAATATCGACACCGAGCGCCGACACCATTCGGGCGTTCGTGGCGCCCGCACGGACCAGCATGCCGACTCGGGTGTGTCCCACCAAAATGTAAAGGAGCAGACCGATAGCCAATCCGGAACCGATAATGACCAGCCGCCAGACGGGGTAGAGCAGGCCTGGCATCAAAACGATCGACCCAGAAAAGAACTCGGGGATCGGCAGCGTCAGCGGCGCGGCCCCCCAAACTGTTTTCACCGCCTGATTGAGAAAAATGATGATGCCGAAAGTTGCGATCACCTGCTCAAGGTGATCGCGGTCATAGAGATGGCGGAAGATCAGGAATTCGAGCAGCAGTCCGAAAACCAGAGCCGCCGCTAGAGCCAGGACCAAGGCAACCAGGAAATTGCCGGTCAGTGCATAGAAGGCGACAGCGAGATAGGCGCCCAGCATGTACTGGACGCCGTGCGCGAGGTTGATGAAGTCCATCACCCCAAACACGAGCGTGAGCCCGGCCGCGATCAGGAAGAGCAGGACGCCGAACTGGAGCCCGTTCAGAATCTGGACGACAACGAGCCCCGTGGACATTGCACTAGTCCGGCCCCTTTCCTTATTTCATCGGACAGTCTTTGGCGTATGGATCGGAGTATCCGGCAAACACCTTTTTATCGATCTGAGTTTCAAACTTGCCGTCGGCCCGTTGCGCCACCTTCACCTGATAGAAATCCTGGATCGGATAGTGATTGGTGTTGAACTTGAAGGGACCACGCAGCGACGTGAAGTTCGCCTTCATCAACGCTGCACGCAGCGCGTCCTTATCCGAGGTATTTCCCTTGGTAAGCTTTAGCGCACCATCGATGAGCAAAGCCGCATCGTAGGCCTGGAAGGCATAGGTCGCCGGAACCGCGTTGTACTCCTTCTCGTAGTCGGTAACGAATTTCTTGTTTTGCGGGTTATCGAGGTTGGGTGCCCAGTTGGCACCGCCGAAAAATCCGACCGCGGCCTCCTTTTGCGCTGGCAGCGTCGATTCATCGACAGTGAACGCGGAGAGGAACTTGACCTTTTCAGCCAGACCGGCCTGCCGGAATTGCTTGACGAAGTTCACGCCCATGCCACCAGGCAGAAAGACAAAGATCGCGTCGGGAGAGGCCGCGGCGATCTTCGTGAGTTCGGCCGAATAGTCGAGCTGGCCAAGCGGTACATAAACTTCGTCCGCAATGTCACCCTTGAAGTAGCGCTTGAATCCGGCGATGGCGTCTTTGCCCGCCTGATAATTCGGCGCCATCAGGAACACCTTTTTCATTCCGGCGTCCTGCGCGTATTTTCCCATGACCTCGTGGTTCTGATCGTTCTGATACGAGGTGACAAAGAAATTCGGATTGCATTCCTTGCCGGCGAAATTGGAAGTGCCCGCGTTCGGACTGATCAGAATGACGCCGGCATCGGTCACCGGTTTCATGATAGCGATCAGCATATTGGAGAAGATTGGGCCGACGACGAAATCCACTTTGGTCCGGTCGACGAGGGCCTTCGCCTTGTTGACTGCGACATCGGGCTTAAGTTCGTCGTCTTCGACGACAACCTCCACGTCGCGGTCGCCCAGCTTGCCGCCCAGATTTTTCACGGCCAGCTGGAAGCCGTTACGCAATTGCTGACCGAGCACCGCTGGTGGCCCGGAAAGCGTCGCGATGACCCCGATTTTGAGTTTCTCTTGTGCGCCGGCGGCCGTAGCCGAAAGTCCGATTATGGCGCCGACCAGCGCGAGCCTTTTGCACATGTCCCCCTCCTGCGGGTGATCGTTTTACGCGTATCGTAAGTCTATTTTCACCCGCCGACCGAGCGAAAGGCAACTGGCGATCTGCACGAAATTGTCGTTCGGTGACGGCGAGTTCACATCGCTGGAATCCTCGGCTAAGGTCTCGCTGCGTTCTGTCGCGTGATGCGAAAAGGAGAGTTGCGTGAGCGATCAGGTCAAATTTGTCCTGGATGAAAAGGATATTCCGAAAACTTGGTACAACCTGACGGCCGATCTCCCCAAACCGTTGCCGCCGGTCTTGCATCCGGGAACCAAACAGCCAATCGGCCCGGCCGATCTCGAACCGCTCTTTCCCATGGAGCTTATTCTCCAGGAGGTGACCGGCGAGCGCTATCTTGATATTCCGGAGCCCATTCGTGACGTCTACCGTATGTGGCGGCCCGCGCCGCTGATCCGTGCACGGCGGCTCGAGCAGAAGCTGGGCACTCCGGCCAAGATTTACTTCAAGTACGAAGGTGTATCGCCGGCTGGTTCTCACAAGCCGAATACGGCGGTGGCGCAGGCGTGGTACAACAAAGAGGCGGGCGTGAAACGCCTGAGCACGGAAACGGGGGCCGGGCAGTGGGGCTCTTCGCTTGCCTTTGCCGGTTCCTTGTTTGGTATCGACGTCACCGTGTTCCAGGTGCGTGTGTCATACGATCAGAAGCCTTACCGGCGCGCGCTGATGGAAACTTACGGCGCACGCTGCGTTGCCTCGCCGTCGAATGAGACAGATTGCGGACGCGCGATCCTTAAACAGCACCCCAATAGTCCAGGTTCGCTGGGCATTGCCATTTCGGAGGCGGTGGAGGTGGCTGCGAAGGATCCGGCGGTGAAATATTCGCTCGGCTCGGTGCTCAACCACGTCTTACTGCACCAGACCATCGTCGGACAAGAGGCGATCAAGCAATTCGAGGAGGCGGGCGACGATCCCGATGTCGTCATTGGATGTACGGGTGGTGGCTCGAATTTTGCTGGTCTCGCATTTCCGTTCCTCGGCTTGCAACTGCGCGGGGGACGGAAGCGGCGCGCTATCGCTGTCGAGCCAGCGGCCTGTCCTTCGCTGACGCGCGGCAAATACGCTTATGATTTCGGCGACACGGCGCATCTCACGCCGCTGGTCAAAATGCACACACTTGGGTCAACATTCATCCCGCCCGGTTTCCACGCGGGCGGTCTGCGTTATCACGGCATGTCGCCGCTCGTGTCCCATGTTTACGATCTCGGCCTGATCGAGGCGCGTGCTTATCATCAAGTCGCATGCTTTGAAGCCGGCGTTGAATTCGCGCGATGTGAAGGCATTGTGCCGGCTCCGGAGGCCACGCACGCGGTACGGTGCGCCATCGACGAGGCGCTGCGCTGCAAGAAGGAGGGCAAGAAAGAGACGATCCTCTTCAATCTCTCCGGCCACGGGCATTTCGATATGCAGGCATACATCAACTACTTCGAAGGCAAACTGGTCGACCAGAACTACGATGAGAAGGAGCTTGCCATGGCGTTGGCGGGCCTTCCGAGCGTCGCAGCGTGATCCGTTTCGATAGATTGTTCAGCACTGAAATTTAATTCTAAGAGGAAGGCCATGATCGAGCCATATAACGCCGTCGGCCTCATCCCCAGTTTTTGGGGCATTCGTCGGCGCGAGGAAATCAAGCACAACATCGAGCACCTCAAAGGCCTCACCAAGGCGGCGTTCTGGCTTTCCAATCTCGATATTCCGGTGCGTCTGCTCGCCATTCCCGAAGGCGCCTTGATGGGATTCAATGATGAAGTGCTGGACGTGGATCATGCCGACTACGCCCGCACGTGTTGCATTGATGTTCCGGGCCCTGAGACCGACGAGATCGGCAAGCTGGCGCGGCAATGGAACGTCTACATCATGGCGCAGGCCAAGGCGCGCCATAAAGACTGGAAGGATCGCTTCTTCAATATTGGATTCATTGTCGATCCGGACGGCAACATCATCCTGAAGCACTACAAGCTGTCCGCGCTGTTGCCGGTCGAGCGTTCGGTGTCGCCGCACGACCTCTACGACTGGTGGATCAAAAAATATGGGCGCACGCTTGATGCTTTCTGGCCGGTTGCCGATACGAAAATCGGTCGCCTCGGAATCATGATGGCGATGGAAGGCAACTATCCCGAAAACGGCCGCGGCCTGGCGATGAACGGAGCCGAAGTCGTCTACCGCGCATCGATGCCGGCACCTTTCACCGAAAACGACATCTTTGAGATCTCCAATCGCGCACGCGCGTTGGAGAACAACATGTATATCGTGGCCCCCAATATCGGCAGTTATCACCTCGACGCCGATCACTCAGTCGGGATTGATGCCGGCGGCGGTCAATCAATGATTGTCGACTACAAAGGACAGCTGGTCGGCAAGCAACGCGATACCAATGGCTCCACATTCGTTTCCGGCGTGATCAATATCGAGGCGTTACGGCATCACCGCGAGTCCGCACAGGTCACTAACTGGATGAAGGACGTTCGGTCGGAGCTCGCGCAAATTATTTACGAAAAGCCGATTTATCCGAAGAACCGCTATCTCAAGAAGGTTCCGCCGAAGCATGCCGACTACAAGCGCGATGTGATCGAGAAGCAGGTGGCCTTGATGCAGAAACGCGGCATCTGGAAGAAGCCATCGCATTGAAATACCTCACCGCTTCAGGGCGGTCAGACGCATCAAATCCGTAAGCTATTGATGTCGTGGGGAAAGCCACGTCTGGAGGTCTGACTCAAAAAGCTTTAAATCTAAATATTTTATGTTTGTAATATATCGCGTCCTGCGGCATGCTGGATCTGTCAACGCGAAAGGAGCCGGCGCATGCGTGCGGCAGTTCTTGGGGGAGGCCCAGGTGGGCTGAATTTCGCGATTTCGCTCAAGCTACGCGACGCCTCGCATGATGTTTTAGTTGTTGAGCGCAACAAGCCGGACGACACCTTCGGCTGGGGCGTAGTTCTGTCAGACGAGACGCTCGGCAATCTTCACACCAACGACCCCGTATCTTCCAAGGCAATTCGCGACTCTTTTGTTTATTGGGATGACATCGCCGTTCACTATCGCGGTGTAGTGATGCGGTCGGGCGGCCACGGCTTCAGCGGTATCGGCCGCAAGCGCCTTCTTAACATTCTGCAGGATCGTGCGCGTTCTCTTGGCGTAAAAATCGAATTCGAGACGGAGGCTGCACCCGTCGACAGCTACAAGGACTTCGACATCGTTGTCGGCGCGGATGGCGTGAATTCCCGCGTCCGTGCGGCCTACTTAGACGCATTCAAGCCTGACATCGATGTCCGGGCCTGCAAATACATCTGGCTTGGAACGCGTCAGAAATTCGACGATGCATTCACCTTCATTTTCGAGGAGACCAAGCACGGCTGGATTTGGGTGCACGCCTATCAATTCGATGCCGACACGGCGACCTTCATTGTCGAATGCTCGGAAGAAACTTGGCGACGCGCCGGCTTCGATCGCATGAACATCGAAGAGACGATTGCGGCTTGCGAAAAAATCTTTGCCCGAAATCTCGGCGGTCACAAGTTAATGTCGAACGCGCGTCACTTGCGCGGTTCGGCATGGCTCAACTTCAATCGTGTTCTCTGCGAACGTTGGAGCCACAAGAACATCGTATTGCTTGGTGATGCGGCCGCAACCGCGCATTTCTCTGTTGGCTCAGGGTCAAAGCTCGCCATGGAAAGCGCTATAGCGCTCGCGAGCTATCTCGACAGTGAGCCCGATATTACTTCCGCTTTTCGTCGCTACGAGGATGAACGTCGGCTTGAGGTGTTGCGGCTCCAGAATGCCGCCCGCAATTCGACGGAATGGTTCGAGGATGTCGAGCGTTATTTCGATCTCGACCCCGTCCAGTTCAACTATTCACTGCTTACACGTTCACAGCGGATAAGCCACGAGAACTTGCGCCAGCGCGATCCACAATGGCTTTCCGGCGCAGAGAAGTGGTTCGAACAAAAGGCGACAGGACACGTCCCGAATTCGGCGCGACCCCCGATGTTCGTGCCGTTTCGCGTGCGCGGCGTCGAGCTGGCGAATCGGGTGTGCGTTTCGCCGATGGCGCAGTATCGCGCCAAGGACGGCACGCCGAACGAATGGCATTTCGTGCACTACGCTGAGCGTGCCAAAGGCGGCGCCGGGCTCGTCTTTACGGAAATGACCTGTGTTTCCCCGGAAGCCCGCATTTCGCCCGGCTGTACGGGCCTTTATGCACCCGAACACACCGGCGCCTGGCAGCGCATCGTTGAATTCGTCCATGCCGAGACTGACGCGAAAATCGCAATTCAGCTCGGCCATTCGGGGGCGAAAGGCTCGACGCAGCTTGGCTGGGAAGAAAGCGACGCGCCGCTGGAGAGTGGAAATTGGCCGGTGCTCGCGCCCTCGGCCGTGCCCTGGAGTGCGCAAAACCAGATGCCACGCGAATTGACTCGCGCTGATATGGACCTGATACGCGAGCAATTCGTCCAGTCGGCGGAAATGGCAGCTCTCACAGGGTTCGACTGGCTCGAGTTGCACTACGCGCACGGCTATCTGATGTCGTCCTTCATTACGCCGATTACCAACCGTCGTACCGATGAATATGGTGGGACGCTTGAGAACCGCATGCGCTTCCCGTTGGAAGTCTTTCGTGCCGTGCGAAAAGTGTGGCCGGACGAAAAGCCGATATCAGTGCGCATTTCGGCGCACGACTGGGTCGCCCCCGAGGGGGTGCGGCCCCAAGATGCCGTCGAGATCGCGAGATTGCTGAGGGAAGCCGGCGTCGATCTCATCGATGTGTCGGCTGGCCAAACCTCGACGCGTGCGCGTCCCGTATATGGCCGCATGTTTCAGACACCATTCTCCGACCGCATTCGCAATGAGGCTGGTGTCGCTACGCTCGCCGTTGGCAACATCTACGAACCGGACCACGTCAATTCGATCCTGATGGCCGGCCGCGCCGATCTCGTTTGCCTGGCGCGGCCGCATCTGTCCGATCCGTACTGGACGCTGCATGCCGCGGCCGACCTTCGTTACGACGGCATGAGATGGCCGAAGCCTTATTGGCCAGGTCGGGATCAACTCTACCGCCTCAAATCACGCAGCGAAGCACTGACGGGAAAAGTCTGATGGGTGTGCTCGACAACCGGCATGCTCTGATCACCGGCGGCGGAACCGGTATAGGTGCGGCGATCGCGCGCGCGCTTGCGGGAGAGGGTGCTGCTGTTTCGTTGGCAGGGAGACGCAAGGCGCCGTTGGAAGACATGGCCGCAAGCCTCGGCAAAGCGACGGCAATCGTCGCCGACGTGACCAAAGAGGCAGATTGCGTCGCCATGGCGAACGCGGCACGCAAGGCACACGGCCCGATTGACATCGTCGTCGCCAACGCGGGAGCTGCCGCCAGTGCACCTGCCGAAAGGACCGATCTCTCCCGCTGGCAAAGCATGATTGATGTGAATCTGACCGGTGCGTTTCTTACCGTGAAGGCAGCGTTGGCCGACGTCACGCGCAACTCCGAGGGAGCACGCCGTATCATCTTCATCGCGTCAACCGCTGGGCTGAAAGGCTACCCCTACGTCGCAGCCTATTGCGCCGCCAAGCACGGCGTGATCGGGCTGGCCCGGGCTCTCAGCCTCGAGCTTCAGCAAACCGGGGTAACCGTCAACGCAGTGTGTCCGGGTTACACCGATACGCCACTCCTCGATGCCGCAGCCGAGAAGATTTCCGCAAAGACCGGCCGTTCGGCCGTAGATTCGCGCGCCATGCTCGCCAAGGACAACCCGTCCGGCCGATTGGTCAAACCGGAAGAGGTGGCAGCGGTCGTGCTGCGGCTGTGCTCGCCGGCCTCAGCTTCAGTGAGCGGCCAGGCCATCGAGGTGACCGGAGGTCCACAATGAACATCGTGAGCAAGGCGCGCATGCGCGGCTCGCCCCGTCCGATCAGCAAACAGCGCTTGCGGCTGTGGCTCAGGCTGTTGCGGTCGTCGCGCGCCATCGAATCCCAGTTGCGGGAGCGATTGCGCACAAAGTTTTCGATCACATTGCCGCAGTTCGACGTTATGGCGGCGCTCGCCCGCAGCAACGAAGGCATGACCATGACCGAGCTGTCCCGTCAGTTGATGGTGTCGAACGGCAATGTGACGGGCATCATCGACCGACTCGTGGCTGAAAAGCTCGTGTTGCGTCAGGCGCCTGTCAGCGATCGCCGATCCTTCATTGTCCGCCTCACACCCAAAGGCGCGTCGCAATTCTCAGTGATTGCGAAAGCTCATGAAGGCTGGATCGACGAGATGCTCGTGGAATTCGGTTCCGTTGAAGCTGAGTCGATCATTTCCCAGCTTGATGGACTTGTGAGGCGCGTTCGCGCTCGGGAGGCCAGACCATGAAAATGAGGGACTTCAAGCCCGCGCATTTTAACTGGCGCTGCACAGGCGATGTCGCGGTTATCACGCTCAAAGGTAGCGAGCGGAAGAACCCGATAACGTTCGAATCTTATGCCGAACTGCGCGACACTTTCCGTCAGCTCGCTGCCGCGGATGACATCAAAGCCATCGTTTTTGGGTCAAACGACGGAAATTTCTGCTCGGGCGGCGACGTGCGCGACATTATCGGTCCGCTGCTCGACAAGGACATGAAGGGGTTACTCGAGTTCACGCGCATGACGGGTGATCTCGTGAAAGCGATGCGCGTCTGTCCGCAGCCCATCATTGCTGCTGTTGATGGCGTGTGCGTTGGCGCCGGCGCGATGATTGCGCTGTTTTGCGACATGCGGTTCGGCACACCGCAGGCAAAGACCGCTTTCTTGTTCACACGTGTGGGGCTTGCCGGCTGCGACATGGGTGCATGCGCGATGTTGCCGCGCGTAATCGGACATGGCCGAGCCTCGGAATTGCTGTTCACAGGCCGCACGATGAGCGCCGAAGAGGGCGAGCGCTGGGGTTTCTTCAATCGGCTGGTCGGCGCCGAGAAACTCGAGGCTGAGTCGCTGGCATTCGCGCAGAAGCTGACCCAGGGGCCGGTTTTTGCGCACATGATGACAAAAACGATGCTCGGCCAGGAATGGTCCATGTCGATCAATCAGGCCGTCGAAGCGGAAGCGCAGGCACAGGCGATTTGCATGCAGACCGCCGATTTCAGGCGCGCCTACGAAGCTTTCATTGCCAAAGGCACTCCGCGTTTTGCCGGAAACTGACCGATGAGCGACAAGAGCTTTTTGCACTGGCCGTTTTTCGAGGCGCACCATCGCGAACTGGCCGACCGGCTGGAACCGTGGGCGGCGCAGAACCTCTCGGACGTCGACCATGAGGACACCGACAAGGCTTGTCGAAGCCTTGTTGCCGCGCTCGGGCGCGATGGTTGGCTGAAATTCACCGCCCCAGGTGAGGGGGACGCAGAAAAAATTGACGTGCGTTCGCTGGCGCTGATCAGGGAGACATTGGCTAGGCACTCCGGCCTCGCCGATTTTGCTTTTGCCATGCAGGGGCTGGGGGCAGGGCCGATATCCCTTTTCGGCAATGCCGAGCAACGCAGAATCTGGCTGCCAAAGACCCGTACCGGCAAGGCTATCGCGGCGTTTGCGCTGTCGGAGCCCGCGTCAGGATCCGATGTCGCAAACATCGGCACAATCGCCCGCCGCGACGGAAATGGCTTCGCGATGGACGGTGAAAAGATCTGGATTTCGAACGGCGGTATCGCTGATTTTTACATTGTTTTTGCCCGTACCGGCGAAGCACCGGGTGCCCGCGGACTTTCTGCGTTTATCGTCGAGGCAGATAGCCCCGGTTTCACGATAGCCGAACGCTTGAGCACGATCGCGCCTCACCCGTTGGCGCGTCTTCGCTTCGAGGGGTGCCGCGTGCCTGGCTCCGCCCTAATCGGTCGAGCCGGTGATGGCTTCAAGATTGCGATGGCAACGCTCGACGTATTTCGAACGTCTGTCGGTGCAGCCGCGCTTGGCTTCGCTCGCCGCGCGTTGGACGAGACGTTGAAACGTGCGGCCAACCGCCATTTGTTTGGCGCGCCACTCGCTGATCTTCAGATGGTTCAGGGACATATGGCGGATATGGCGCTCGAAATCGATGCGGCAGCGCTGCTGGTCTATCGCGCGGCCTGGACCAAAGACATGGGTGCCGCGCGTGTGACCCGCGAGGCGGCCATGGCCAAATTGTTTGCGACCGAGGCCGCTCAACGTGTGATCGACATCGCGGTGCAGATTCATGGCGGAGACGGCGTACGTTCCGGCCATCCCGTAGAAACTCTGTATCGTGAGATCAGGGCCCTGCGCATCTATGAGGGCGCGTCTGACGTTCAGAAAATCGTTATTGCGCGTTCCGTTCTTTCTTCGGTGGACTACTGAGATGGCGACGGCTAAAGCCCATTCGCGACTTGGTCCGTCGGCACATGTCGATACATTTACCCGTGACAACTTGCCCCCGCTCGACCTGTGGCCGGATCTGCTGCTTGATCGACCGGAATTTCAGTATCCCGACCGCCTGAATGCGGCCGTTGAACTTAGCGATCGGATGGTCGAACGCGGATTTGGTGATCGCATTGCCTTGATCGGAAATGGTCGGCGGCGCACTTACAAAGAGCTGGCCGATTGGTCGAACCGCGTTGCCCACGCGCTGGTCCAGAACTACGGCATTAAGCCCGGCAATCGGATCCTGATCCGATCGGGCAACAATCCTGCGCTTGTTGCGTGCTGGCTCGCGGCGACAAAGGCAGGCGCGGTCGTGGTCAATACGATGCCGTTGCTGCGCTCGGGCGAGCTCACCAAAATTGTCGACAAGGCACAAATCAGTCTGGCGCTGACCGACACGCGGATTGCCGACGAGCTCATCGCCTGCGCCAAGGACAGCAGGTTCCTGAAGCAAGTCGTCGGATTTGACGGAACCTCCAATCACGACGCCGAGCTTGACCGCATCGCTCTCGACAAGCCGGTGACCTTTGCCGCGGTGCCGACCGGGCGCGACGACGTTGCGCTGCTCGGGTTTACCTCGGGGACGACCGGTGAACCAAAAGCCACGATGCATTTCCACCGCGACCTTCTGATCGTTGCGGATGGGTATGCACGCGAAGTCTTGAGAGTAACTCCCGACGATGTGTTTGTCGGTTCGCCACCGCTTGCCTTTACGTTCGGCCTGGGCGGCCTTGCGATTTTTCCCTTGCGCTTCGGCGCAACGGCAACTCTGTTGGAGAATGCTTCGCCCGCGAACATGATTCAGATCATCGAGACGTACAAGGCGACGATCTGCTTTACGGCGCCGACCGCCTACCGTGCCATGCTGGCGGCGATGGAGCAGGGCGCCGACCTTTCTTCACTGCGCATCGCGGTTTCCGCCGGAGAAACGTTACCGGGGCCGGTCTTCGAGGACTGGCATCGCAAAACCGGAAAATCAATGCTGGACGGTATCGGCACGACCGAGCTGCTGCACATTTTTATTTCCAATCGGATCGACGACGCTCACCCCGGGGTCACCGGCCGTCCGGTCAACGGGTACGAGGCGAAGATCGTCGATGCCGAAATGAAATCCGTAAAGCCCGGGTCAGTTGGCCGATTGGCGGTACGCGGACCGACGGGGTGCCGCTATCTCGCCGATGCGCGACAGAAGTCCTACGTCTGCGACGGCTGGAACTTGACCGGCGACGCCTATTTTCAGGACGAAGAAGGTCGCTTCCACTTCGCTGCGCGAGCGGACGATATGATCGTATCTGCCGGCTACAATATAGCTGGGCCCGAAGTCGAGAGCGCGCTGCTCTCGCACGCGGATGTCGAGGAATGTGCCGTGATCGGTGTTCCCGATATCGAACGTGGGCAGATCGTCACAGCGTACGTCGTGCTAAAGGCCGGGGTCGAAGGCGATTCTGGCTGCGTGAAACGGCTGCAGGACCACGTGAAAGCAGTCATCGCGCCTTACAAGTATCCGCGCGCGGTCAAGTTTGTCGACGCTCTGCCGAAGACCCAGACAGGCAAGATCCAAAGATTCAAATTACGACAGCACGGTCAGCCATGAGCAAGAACACTTTCGAGTTTCTGCAACCAAAGAACTGGATGCCTCCTAAAGGCTATTCCAACGGAGTCGCAGCCGAGGGGCGTCAGGTTTTCATTGCCGGCCAGATTGGCTGGAATGAGCGCTGCGAGCTGGTCAGCGACGATTTCGTCGGGCAGGCGGAGCGCGCGCTCGCGAATGTCGTCGAAGTATTAGCGGAAGCCGGAGGCAAACCCAGGCATCTCACACGATTGACATGGTTTGTTACCGACAAGGCGGCCTACGTGGCGCGGCGAAAGGAGATCGGCGCGGCGTATCGTCGGGTCATCGGTCGGCATTTTCCGGCGATGTCACTGATCGTGGTCGCCGGCCTGCTCGAGCCCGGCGCAAGGATCGAGATCGAAGGTACGGCGGTCATCCCCAGCAAGTAGCGGATGCCGCGAGGCGGTTAGAAGGCATTACACCTAGGTATAGGGTCCGCGCTTTCTCGTTATACTTGGCGGCTACCTACGTATGCTGGTGGACCCGGCCGGGCGCGCTCTAATTTCGTCCCCGCAGACAAAAACAAAAGCTTCGGAAGTGCAGGGACGGTGCCATGGCCAATACGAGCGAACGCGTAACCACCAGTGTGTTTGGTTTATCGCTGACGGCCGTATTCCTGGGCCTCCTGATACTCAACGCTCTTTCGTTTTGAGCGGCCGGGGCTTGGGAGTTGTGCCATGTGGTACGTGACCGGCGTTCGGTTTAGGCATATAGCTGCGGCTCTGCTTTTGAGCTGCTTCATCGCTGGGATTATTACCGCGCTCACAAGCCCGGTGACCGCCAGCAACGCAGCGCCCGCCGTCTCGGTCAATCGGATCCTCAAAGGCGACCGGTTGCCGATGGCGACGCCGGTTACCAAGCCGAAGCAGCATGATTCAACTCCGGCCGAAAAGCCGGCGCGAGCGCCGGCAATGCTTGGTTGTGAGCCAGCCTTCAGCCCGTTCGCTGAACCGACGCGAGCGCATATCATTTCCCATTGTCTGACTTGATGCGAAAGCCGCATTAGCCGGCTAGCGCGTGCGGTAGAATGGCCCGTTTGCCGGCCCAATTGGCATCGGTGGTCGCAAGAAGAAATCCTCCGAGGGTTGTGGCGTCGCATTTTCCGGATGCGTCCGCTTCTTGGTCACCTTCTGTGTGACCTTTCCGGTGGTGCTCTTCTTCTTCCGTTCTTCGGGCTTTGCGTCCGGGGGCGCGGAGGCCATTGCGCCTGCCGCTCCATCGGGCATCGGGGTCTCGGTTGCTACAGGCGGCACGGGCACCGGCTGATCCAAGGAAGGATTGGCCCTTTGAGGCCGGACAAAATTGTCGGCCCTCCCGGAAGGGGCAGCGACCGTTTCACCTTTTGCGAGGACCTTCGTTGCGGTCGCATCGCCGTGGATCTGGCTACTGCCTGGAGCCCCAAGTAGGTCGTCGCCATCCTTGCTGTCTTTCGTATCTTTCGGCGCGCCGGTCAAGGGAACTACCGGCCCGACCAAAGGCCGATCTGCCAGTTTTGTTCCAGCCTGCGACGATTCGAGCGGCCCGGACGGCAGCACTACTGGGACGCGATTGTTCATGAACCGGCGTAATTCGTGCTCGACGTAACGCGCAAGTTTGACCGCTCCCGCTTTAGTGAAGAAAACGCCGTCTCCAACGCGCAGACGTCGGACCTGTCCTTCATAATCGGGACCGTAATTGGAATATTTACCTGCTTCGTCCACAAAGCCATCCCACACATCGATATATGTGATACCGGCGCGCTCGGCGCGCGAACGGTAGAGATCATTGAGGTAGGCCACGTCCGCTGTGGAGCGGGCGCCGCGAATTGACGGCAGGCCAACCCATATGACCGGTACGCCCTTGCTCTTGAGCGCCGCTATCGTCTCATCGATGCGTCTTGAATAGACCTTTGCCCAGTCGTCGCTGCGGAATTCAGCAACGCCAGTTTTTCGGATCCGTTGCGCCGTGGCGGCTTCCTCCGGACTTTCAGTTTTGACTGAATTGTCCGGCTTGGCTGGTTTCTGCGCCGGCTTTTTGTCTGCCTCGTCTTTGGCTTGCTGATCCTTCTGATCGTTGGCCTTTGCATCTGCCTCTTTGGCGAGGTCCTTTTCGCCAATGTCCTGGCGATCACCTATGCCAAGCATCATGATGACGTAGTCAGCCTTTTCCTGGGCCAGCACGTCGCGCGCAGCGTGCCACCAGTCGAGGTCACCCTTGCCGTCGTAACGGATCAGGCCGGAATTGAGCTTGTTCTTGCGGACAATGCCGATCTCCGGGGAGTCGGCAAATACGTCCTCCAGTCCATATGCGAGCCAGTCGGCCATATCATCGCCCATTACGACGATAGAGGTGGTCGGCGTTGCTTGTGATTCTGCTTTGCGGGGTGATGGAGCACGCGAGCTTTCGGTCGGTTGGGCGTGCTGTTGTTGTTGTTGCAGCTGCCGCCGTGGCGGCGGGCCGTAGTTGTCGTCTTCACGCGGGTGCGAGCTGAACGGTTCAAAAAAGTTCCGGAAAAAACCGCCCGACTGCGGCCGCGATCGCTTATATTGGTACTGCTGATCCCAGAAAAATTGGGCGTGCGCTTCCAGACTGGCAGTCAGGCCTGTCGCCAGAATGGCTGCCGCCAGAAACCAACGCGGACACCGCACGTCACCGAGCATGTCGACCATTTGGTAATGCGGAGTTTCGACTGCAATGGGTCGTCAGTGCGTCAATCCGATGAAAGCGTTTCGTGAGAACTACCGGAGTAATGACCCACAAACAACGCGCTCATGGGCCCTAGGTCCATCTCGACATTGAAGTTCCAGACCGACAAATTTGTTCAATCACGAACGCGGGGAAGGTTGCGGAACGACAATCTCGTTCAATCACGAACGCGGGAGTAGACGGCAATGGCTACAAATCTCGTATCGCTTGTTATGACATTTCTTACGCCCGAGATGATCGGGCGAATCGCCAGCGCACTCGGTCTTGATCGCAACGATACTTCCACCGCGCTGAACGCCGGCGTGCCGGCGGTGTTGGCGGCGCTGGTCGGCGCAGCCGCAAAGCCTGGCGGTCCTCAGAAGATCGCCGACGCCGCAAAACAGGAGATGGGTACGCTCGACAAATTTGCGAGCATGCTTGGCGGCGCGGGTGCATCAACAGTGACCGACCGCGGATCGAACATGCTGGCATCGCTTCTTGGCGATCGCGACCAGAGCGCGCTGGCCAATTCAATCGGCAAATATTCGGGATTGGGATCGGCCGCGGGAGATTCTGTACTAGGGATGTTAACGCCTCTCGTTATGGGGGCAATCGGACAGCAGCAAGGCTCCCGCGGGCTAGATGCCAGCAGTATTACCAACCTGCTCGCCAGCCAGAAGGACAATATAGCTGCGGCGATTCCCTCGGGGTTCGGTCGGTTGCTTGGCGGGACAGGTTTGCTCGATTCGCTCGGCGATACCGCAAAAAGAGCGGCCATGGCGGGCGGCGAGACGACGCGGGCCGCGGCTGCTTCAGTCGCGCGAACTCTCGATGATACTCGTCGTTCAGCAGCTGAGGCTGCATCCGGATCTACCAACTGGCTTTTGTGGGCCATTCCCGCGATCGCGATTGCTGCATTGCTCGTCTACCTTCTTGGCAGGCCAACGGAGCAGGTGGTTCAGCAGGGCGTCTCTACCGTCCAGAGTTTGACGGTGGGTGGGATCGATATCGGCAAGCAGGTGACCGACAGCATCAGCAGCGTGCGTTCAACCCTCAATGGCATTACCGATGCCGCTTCCGCGCAAGCTGCGTTGCCGAGACTGCAGACCGCTACGTCTCAGATCGACAAAGTCAATGGCATGCTGGCGCAGTTGTCGGACGGTCAGCGCAAGATGCTCGCCGGTTTGGTCAGCCCGGGGATGTCAACCTTGAACCAGCTCTTCGACAAAGTGCTGGCAATCCCAGGCGTTGCGGAGATTATCAAGCCCACAATCGATACTTTGAGGGCTAAGCTCGCTTCGCTGACTGCGTGAACGCTGGTTCGGAAACATCGACCGCCGGCTTGAGCCGACGGTCGATGTACCTTGCCAGTATGGCGGTTTTGGATCTGTCGGGTTGGAGAGAATGCCGATGGAAATTCAAAAAGGACATCACGCCGCGCGGGAACCCCAACACGAGGCGTACGGCTGGCATGAACCGGGCTCCGATTTCATCCTTGTTGAGGATTTTCATCCGCCGCCGCGGATCGAACTCGCGCGAGAGCGGATGCTTATGTGCCGCCTCTACATGGGCCTGATCCGCAGCGTCAACGAAGATTACGGCGCTGCGTTTACAGCACACAACGACAGTTCAACATTTCGAATGATTGGAATTTATGTCTTTCTCCGTACAGTCATGTGTTCGCCGGTAAGCGCCAACAAAATAGCGAATTCTCTCAAACTTCCTCGTGTAACGGTCATCAGGCGCCTGCAGGAGATGGTCAAACACGGATACGTGGAACGCGTCGGCAATGCTTATCGAGTCACTGACAAGGTGAACGTCCCTGACCTGAAAAACAAATTGCAAAGGCGAATAGACATGATCGTGGAGACGGCCAGAAAGCTGTCGGAATTGACCGGGGCAAACTAACCGGGGTCTGCAATCTATTTGCAATATTGACTATGCGGCTTTTCGTGATCGCATCTGACGCGGCGTTTTATTAGTCCACCGCTTGAAGGCATGCGTGAAGGAACTGACCTCCTGGTAGCCGAGCAACCAGGCGATTTGGGAAATCGACAGATCCTCGTCGGCCAGATAGCGTTCCGCGAGATCCATTTTAAGGTTTTCCAGCACGGTCGAGAAACTTAGTTGCTCCGAAGAAAGACGGCGGGCGAGCGTTCGTTGACTGACGCCAAGCCGGCGCGAGATTTCGTCAGCTCTGGCCTTGCCATGCGGCAGCAGGGGAACAATCGCATTTTCGACCCTTGAACGGAACGGGCCACGTCTCTTCGGTCTGCGTTGCAGTGCCTCTTCGCAGTAGCCGACCAATATCCTGTTGAGGTGATGATCGGCGCTGACGACGGGCATGTCCCGGCTGGTCGGCGCGAACCAAATTTCGTCGCTGTGCGCATCAAACTCAACATCAGTGCCGAAGAATTCGGTCAGCTCGGGATATTTTCCATCGCGACGATGCGCCAGTCTTAATCGGGTCGGCACAAGGCGGGTTCCGGTCAAATGTCGGCAGAGACGGACGAGCACGGCGGCGAAGAATTCGATCTGATGACGATCGAGATGACGGCTGACCCCCACATAACGGAAGGAGACGCCAACGTGATTGCCGCCTGAGTATTTCAGCGAAACACCCTCATTGGCGATCGAGCCATAACGCGCAAGTTGGTGCAACGCCTCACCCAAGGTATCTGAAGAGGCGGAAACGTAATAAAGAAATCCGAGCTCGCGAAGATCGACCATTAGTGCAAGATGAAAGCCAAGCGAGTCATCCTGCAGCGCGCTTGCGGCAAAGTTCAGAAAGTTGATTTGATCGAGGACGCCGAACCGCAGATTTGGATTTTTGATTTGCTGAAGGGTCAGATCTGCTTTCTTCAACAGTGGTCTGGGGTCAACGCCTTTCGCTTTTGCATGCGCGTAAGCGAGTCGCGTGATCGTGCCCGTGGCGTTTGGAAGGGCGCCGAAGCGTCTCGCATCAGAGAGGCTCATGAAGCTGCCTTCCTGCCTCAGGGTGGCACGCGCCGACAAAGCTCTGGCGCATACTAACAAGACGCGCGTTGAAAGTCGCGCCTATCAAGCCGCTGTGCGGGCGTTCGCCCGCACAAAAATCGTAAAGCCCGATCGGCACATCGACTCCGACTTCATCGAAGTGACATGTGGTCGCATACAACTTGGGAAAATAATGGCCGACGGTCATAAAGTTATAGCGGTCGTCGATGACGATCCAGAGATGCGCGCTGCGATGGCAAGTCTGCTGTCGGCATATGGATACGGTGCGGAAACCTTCGATTCAGCTGAGACATTTCTCACCTGCGCTTCAACCAGCAAGGCCACCTGTCTGGTCGTGGATATAGAGCTTGGTGACATTTCAGGTGTTGAATTGGCCCATCAACTCGCCGCGGACGGTTTCACATATCCGATCATTTTTATGACCGGCCTAGACGACGAGGTCATTCGAAATCAGGCTGCCGCCGCAGGCGGGGTGGCTTTCCTTCACAAGCCGTTTCCCGCCCAAACGCTATTCGATGCCATCAAAAAGGCTTCCGGCTAGCCTTCGCAATGCGCGACGTGGTGGCGGCACCGCTAAGCGGTATAGCTGTATCCATCCATTATCGATCGTAGCTGCCTGAGGTGGCGAGCAGACAAGCTGCATTGCGAACCGAACTAGATGACTGAAGCACCGCCCACCGGAAGATCGGTGGGAGTACGCGGATAGGCGCTCACGGGCTCAACTTCACCTGGCTCCCGCTTTTGCCGCGAGGGCTGCTTCGCTAAACGTGGGACATAGGGCTTGAGCCAATCCGCGGCACCGCCGGAGTCGTCGGTCAGCGCGATCGGCTCGAAATAACGCTTATAGTCCTCCCGCGAAATGCCAGCCGGGAATTCCTCGTATTGGGGATCGAGTAATTCGCTGCCCGCAAGATAGGTTCGCGCCTTGGCCGGCGACGTGCTGGACCAGACAAAGCAATGCAGATTTGCCGCAGCGATGATGTACCAATGAATCGGGTCGTAAGTTCCCGAGTGGACGATCCGTCGCAACGTCTTCATCAGAATCGAGAATCGGCTGACGATCGTCCACGGACGACGGAAAAGCTTTTCCAGAAAGTCGACGGTGGCATCCGTGTCATCGGCGAGATTTGAGTATGCAATCGTTTCACCGTCGAGATCACGCAACCGCAGGTTCGGTCTCAATTGTCCCGAAGCGAGATCGTTCCAGAATCCTTCGGTACCAGCGAGGGGAGCCACGACGCTCAAATACACTGGCATTGGCAGCGCGGGGTGCTCACCTATCATGCGGATTTGGCGATCCATTTCCACAACCGTTTGCATTCGCGGATCGAAGAGGTAGCCGTAGCCGATGCCAATTCCGTTCGACTCTGCGAATGCAACGTCATCGATAATGTTATGGCTGCGCCCGAGATTCTGCTTTTTCCTGTACTTCTTGAGCAAGACCTGGTCGAAGGATTCAAGGCCGAAAAACAGAGTCATGCACTTCGCGTCGGCCATATATTTGATCAATTCCCGGTCATGCATGATATTTTGTGTCACGAGCGCCGCCCAACCGCGGATCTTCGGGTGTTTGCGCATGAGCTCGCACACCTGAAGCATATATTCGCGATCGTCGGAGAAGTTGTTGTCAAGGAAAATGATCGTCGGGTACCATCGGCGGAAACTGAAGAAGGGGCTGGTCGTTAGGGCGTTGTCAATCGCAGCGGAAAGAGTCGCGAGGCTATACTTGGCGTGACCCCCGACCTCCGGCGGAATCACACAGAAGCTGCATCGAAAGCTGCATCCCCGTGAGGATTCCATGAGATGGACGCTGGGGCTGATTCCGCTCCGGGCAAGCAGGCTGTAGTCGACTGCATAGGACGAGATTTGCATCGTGGGCGAACGGTAAATGGGTTTAAGTTCGCCCCGTTCAAAATCGGCGACGACCTGTCTCACGCTGTCCACCCCACCGGAGCATACGGCATCGAAAAACTGCGCCGCGAACTCAGGAAACATCGTGCAAACGCTGCCGCCGGCGACGACTTTGGCCCCAGCCCGCCGGAAAAAATAGGAGAGCTGTCGCATCCTATCGAAGTCTGGCTGCAACCCAGTCAGGAAAACGAGGTCATACTTTTCTGCCTGAAAGGGATTGAAGGGGCCATGCCAGTCCTCGTGGTACAGACGGACGTCGAATCGTTGAGGATCGATCAAAGATGCGACATGCAGGCCGCTTATCGGCTGCATGACATAGCTCGACCGCCGTTTGACTCGACCGGGCCTGAGATGTGTGCAGATTACAAGAGCGCGTCGTTTTTTTGTGCTGATGGAAAGGAAACTGTTCAAATGCCCCGGCTGACGTTGCGTGACTGATGCCAAGAACCGCATCATCGCCCCCTTCGGTCGTAATTATTAACAATAGCAATAAAATGTGCGGTGTTGGCCTGCGACATAGCGCTCAGCTAGCGGCCACCGCCAGCCTAGCTTACAATCTGAGAGGGTCCCAGCAATTCAATAGTGGCGGGAAAGAGCACATTGGTTGGCACGGATGAAGTGGTCGAATAAGCTCATCCGGAAGGCGTGAAGATGGCGACTGGGTCTAATGGGACAAGTCGGTCAACTATCCCGCAACGTCGCTACCTGACGATCCTTTTTTGCGACCTTGTGGGCTATACCGAGCTGTCAGAGCAGCTGGATCCCGAGGATTTGCGGGATTTGCAGCTGCAATACCAGCGGCTCGCCCTGACGGTAATGGAGCGCTATGGCGGCTTCGTCGCCCAGTTCAGCGGCGATGGGGTGCTGGTCTATTTCGGGTATCCAGCCGCCCACGAAAACGATGCAGAGCGTGCGGTTCGTGCCGCCCTCGAACTCAATGACCGGCTCCATAAGCTCAACGCCGAGCTTCGCGGCCAGCAACTGCCTGAAATTGCCATCCGTGTCGGAATTCACACTGGTCTGATCGTGATCGGGTCGGAGCTGGCCAGCGGCGGTGCACAGGATCACAGCATTGTGGGTGAGGCGGCGAACCTCGCCGCCCGGTTGCAGGCGGATGCGCCGACCAATTCGGTCATTGTCAGCGGCGAAACCTTCGAAATGATTTCCGGGATGTTCGACTACGAATCGCTCGGACCGAGGCGGTTCAAGGGCATCAGTCGCAACATTCCGATCTACAAGATAACCAAACCTCGCGTCGGGATCGGGCGGACATACCATCGAGGACGCCGCGGCACGCCACATTTTGTCGGCCGCGCGGAATCGGTCGAACGTCTGGTTAGCTGTTGGAACAGCGCGAAGGAGAAATCCAGATGCGAGACCATCTTGATCACGGGCGAGGCGGGTGTCGGCAAGACAAGGCTCGCGACTGAGATCGTCAAGCATCCCGAGTTCGTCGATGCAATCGTGCTGCAGATTCACTGCCATGACATATTTGCGAGCACGCCACTTTACTCGGTCGGAATGTTCGTGTGGTCGGAGGCGGGCCTGACCGTCGACGACGACAAGGCCATTCGTGCTCGGAAGATCGCAAATTTCCTCGACAACCTTGGATTAAAGAATCCGGAAAACGAAGACATCATCAGTAGCCTGATCGGCACGTCGCTCACTTCGGCAACCGAGGCCAGCACGCCGACTCCATTTCTTTTCAAGCGAAAGCAGTTCGCCCTGTTGGGCTCGATCTTCGAGCAGATGGTGCGCAAGCAGCCGACATTGATATGGGTTGATGATGTTCACTGGATCGATCCATCGTCGGCGGAATTGTTGCAGGAACTTGTGAAGCGGCTGGCGGACACCCCCGTTCTGATGGCATTGACAGGCCGGTCTTTTCCAAAGAGTCCGAACCTGCCTAGCACAGAGAATGCCATCGAGCTCGGTCAGCTCAGTTTGGACGAATGCTACGAACTGGCCCGCGCCATTCCGCGCGCGCAAGATCTGTCGGATGAGGAGCTCAAGCCCGCCGTCGAAGCAGCCGATGGCGTTCCGCTTTTCGTCGAATATCTTGTATTGTCTCTCGTCGATCAGAAGGAGCAGGCAACGAATGCCTCGCGTCGGCGTAGTGACCTGCCACTGACACTTGCCGCGATGATATCCGAAAGGCTCGATCGGGTTGCTAATGGAAGGCGAGTCGTGCAGACCGCTGCGTGTATCGGACGGCCTTTCACTGCCGATTTCCTGGCGGCGTTGCTGCAGGAGAACGCGCAAAACGTTGTTGAGCCGCTGGAGGCATTGATCGACGCGGAAATTTTACGATCAAACCACGCAGATCGCGAGGCACGCTTCGAATTCAGGCATGCCCTGCTGCAACGCGCCGCCTACGAATCGATGGTGCAATCGGAACGGCGGGCGACCCACGCCAACATCGTAAAACAACTGCAGCATGACAGCGCCGCCGGGCCCTTTGTCCCCGAACTGATCGCCTACCACCTGACGGCATCCGCGCAATTCCAAGAGGCGATCAAGACCTGGTTGGATGCTGGCACTAACGCGGCGCGGCGCTCTGCCCATATCGAGGCTGTCGAAGATTTACGCCGCGGTCTCAGCTTGCTGAATGAAATTTCATCCCCCGAGCTGCGCGCGAAGCTCGAACTGGGTCTCCAAGGCGCGTTGATCCCCTCGCTCATATCAACGCAGGGGCCAACTTCGCCCGCCCTGTCGGAATGTTGCCAGCGCGGTCTTGCACTTTGCCGGGAAGGGGAGGCGTCGCCGCTGGTATTTGCATTTCTGTTCGGGCAATTCACCTTCGCAATGTGTCGTGGCCGGAATGAAGACGCGGCGCCATTGGCGCAGCTTTTCCTCTCGGTGGCGAGCGACAAGTCCTACGCCTCCGGACGTGTCATCGGCCACCGCCTGTGCGGCATGACGCACATAAACGCCGGGGCGGCCTTGAAGGCCAAGGAGCAGTTCGAGCAATCGCTGGAACTATATTCGGCAGAGCGGGACGCCGCCGCGACACAATTGTTCGGCCAGAACACACAGGTCCATAGCCGGTCATTGTTGAGTATCGCGCTGCTCTGCCTTGGCCAGGTCGACGAGGCCCTTCAGGTCGGACTCGACGCCCTCGAGGCCGCCGACGCCCTGCATCATCCGCAGTCGACGGCGTTGGCGCGAGCGTATGTAGGCGGCTGGCTGTTCGGTCTGTGCGGCGCCAAGACTGAAATGATGCGCGAGGCGCAGCAATTGATCGCTTTGGCGGACCAGCATCGCCTCGGCCCGTTCCGTCTGTTCGGCTCGGCATTTATGGGCTGGGCGCTATGCCAGGACGGTGATCTCGAAAACGGCATTGCGATGCTGACGAAAGCAATCGACAGGCTCGAAAGCATTGACTTTCGTCTTTCTCTTCCCGGACATCTCGCAAGCTTGGCTGAGGCGCAGCGTCGTCAAGGAAATCTGGAGGAAGCAAAGAAAACCTGCGCGCGTGCTCTGACAATGATATCCCAGGGTACCGATCTTTGGATCGAGGCGGAAGTCCGCCGCATCGATGCACTTATTGCAGCCGACATGAAGGTCGAAAGTGCAGAAAAGGTGGAAGCAAAATTTCGCGAGGCAATCAAATGCTCGCGAAGTCTGGGATTTCCGATATTCGAGCTTCGCAGCCTGTTGAGCTTGCAGAATTTTCTCGGTCCAAACCGGAAAGACATAGAGATTGAAGCCCGTCTCAAAAAGCTGGCGCATTTGCAAAATCTTGATCGCCGTGTCGAGGCTGCCATCAAGGCGCGAGGTTACAGCCTTCTTGCAGTAGCGCATTAATTCGCACTTTGAGAATTGGAGCGGCGGACATGCTTGGTCGATTTGCCGACCATTTTTCAGCTTCGCCGGTTTCGTTCGACGTCGTTTTGCCGGACAAGACGGTACAGCATTTTGGGCCCGACTCGCCCAGCTTTCGGGTCACTATCAGAAATCACAAAGGATTGTGTGCGATCCGAAGTATCGACGAAGGTCAGATCGGAGACGCGTATCTCGAGAGTGATATCGATCTCGATGGGGATATGTTGCGACCGTTCGAATTGCGCGGCGCCATGAAGGACTTTCACCCCCTCGTTGCCGCCTGGCGGTTCATACAGCCTTTGTTGTTTGGTCAGGTCCACACCAACAAGCGTGCCATCGGCGCTCACTACGACATCGATCCGACGTTCTTCCTAAGTTTCCTTGATCCGCAGACGCCCTGTTACACGCAAGGTGTGTATGAAGACCCAGGCGAAACGCTCAGCACCGCGACCCTGCGGAAGTTCAAATACTGCTTTGAGAGGCTGGGATTAAAGAGTGGCGACCATCTGCTGGAAATAGGTCCTGGCTGGGGCGCGTGGTTTGAATACGCTTCGCAACGCGGCGTTCGTTGCACCGGGATCAGCAATTCACAAACGTCAGTTGATTACCTTACCGGCCGCGCAAGGCAACTCGGATTCGACTGGGAGCTTATCATAGGTGATTTCCTGCAGTACCGGACTGAACGAAAATACGATGCGATCGTCATCATGGGCGTTATCGAGCATCTGCCGGACTACGGTCGCGTGCTGGGAAAGTTCACGGAACTGCTCAAACCTGGACGACGCATCTTTCTCGATGCGAGCGCCTGCACGCAAAAATACGAGCTCTCGTCTTTTATGGTGAAGCACATCTACGGAGGAAACCACTCGTTCCTCGTTCTCCACGACCTCCTCGACAAGATGTCCAGAACTCCGCTGCGTGTGCAGGAAATGTTCGACGATCGCTTCAGCTATTTTCTCACGTTCCAGCAGTGGGCGCGCAATTTTGACCAAAACCGCGACGCTGTCGTGGTGCAATTTGGCGAATTCAACTATCGCCGTTTCCGGCTGTACCTTTGGGGCGCCGCCTACGAATTTCTCAGCCGTAGCCTCGATTGCTACCGGATGATCATCGCTTGTCCGGAGGCCTAGCCGGTTGCCGTAGACGTCGGCCCAAAACTGGTCCAAAAGATTTCTCGCCGTCAATTCCGGAGCAGAAGGACCAAAGGGAATGGTTGCTGAATGTTTGGCGGCGCTCATGGCATTCTCCTGAAGTGTATTGCAGACGAGGAGCAGAAAGAAATAAATTCCTTGTCTCCGTTCGTGAGAGGCCTGAAATGCCGGCCAGATAACAGCGTCGTTTGTTAATTCCCACCAAATAAACGATGAAACTCATTGCCCCGGCAAAACGAAGGAACGTCAGATTCCGGCGTTTATCCCGGTTCGGGGCCGCTGTATTAGTAGGAAAACCTTAGCCGAGCGACGTAGGGGAAAAGCATGGAATTTCTCAAGCACACCGAATGGCCGATGTGGTTCGGGTATGCGGCCGTCGCGTCCAGTATCGTCACGTGTGCGATGAAGACAATGATTCCCCTGCGCGTCGTTAGCATGACGTGCAACGCGCTGTTCATAGTTTACGGATTTTTCTCCGGAATTTACCCTACGCTCATCTTGAACCTGATTCTTCTGCCGCTGAACACGGTGCGGCTACAGCAGATGCGCAAGCTCATTCAAGACGTAGAGGCCGCGGCGTCCTATGGCGAAACCTCGATCGATTGGCTCAAGCCATTCATGGCTCGGCGCGGTTTCCACAAAGGGGACATTGTTTTTCATAAGGGGGATTTGGCCGACGCAATGTATTACAGCGTGAGCGGTCGGTATCGTCTCCGTGAAATGGGAATCGAACTCCCGACCGGTCAGGTGTTCGGAGACCTGGGACTTCTCGCGCCAGATAATCGGCGTACTCAGACCATCGAGTGCGTGGAAGATGGCGAGGTCCTTACCGCCACCTATCAGCAGGTCAAAGAGCTTTATTTCCAGAACCCTCAATTCGGATTCTATTTTTTGCGACTGACGACCGAGCGTCTGTTCGACAACATCGCGCGCCTCGAGAAGGAACTTGTGCGCAAGAATGAAGTGCTGGCGGAACTCGGCCACAAACCCGTGTGACAAAAATGAGAAGGCGGTTAAGGAGTGGCCGGGCGGAGCTCAAGGTTGACTCTCAGCGGGCGGTAACGCGACGACGCATTAAAGTTCGGTATGATCCGCAAAGGTATCGGCTTGTCATAGCGGCTCGGGGCGTCGGGGCCGTGCAAGAAAAAAGAACCATCTTCCGCAAGCGCGTGCTTAAGACAGCGCAAATCGTTCTCAGCGAGAAAGCGCCGAAGCACGATCGCTCGATCCGGAATCTTTCAGACACCCGTGCATGCCTTCAGGTGTCGACGACTTATGGGATTCCGACAAACTTCGAAATCATTATTGAGGAAGAGCGCGTCGGCAGCCTGGTGCGCTTGCAGGAATAGCAAGCGAAAGTATTCCTCTGCATGTTGCGCACGACCGGATGCGGCGTCACCGCCACGTGCACCATGCCCGTTCGGCACTGCGGGCAGATTGCATCGGTAGCGATGACATCAGCGGGTGACATGCAGGACCCTCGTTGGCTACTTGAAACGTCCCGACAAATTAAGAATCCATTCATGAGCAAAGCCTATTTGTCACAAGGCACGCCATATAGGGGTGCGCATGGATGCCTCCGTTGAAGTCGGTTCAGGTTTGGAGGAGGGTGTCGCCTTAAGCTCGGTAATCCTCTGCGCGAGAACGGCCGTGGCTTGGCTGATTCGCTCAAAGTCCGGACGGATCACAAGGCCTAGCTGAGTTAGGCGGACATTCGCCCGGCTTCGTTCGAACAGTGGCGCACCGAATTCTTCCTCCAGTGTCTGAATGGCGCGAGTGAGCGAGGGTTGTGCAACGCCGCAGCGCTTTGCCGCCCGCGTAAAGCTCTGTTCCTCGCACAGCGCGACAAAGTAGAAGACCTGGTGCATTTTGACCGGCATGTTTCTCTATCGGCTCGCCAGCTCTAGCGCCCCTGCAACCAGTGACGAAGCGACAGCAGCGTCGAGCGACGCCTGCCGAATGCCGCTGGGACCTGCTCCGGTCAGCTGTGCTGGTTGCATGGTCGGTTTCCGCTATGGAGAGCGGTAGCACGCGCCGGGGCCTGCGACCGTGAGCTAGCTCACACATGGGCGCATTGCGAACCGATGCGACAAACCGCGACCCGCCGGGGGCGTGTTTGCGCATTGGTCTGTCCAATATGGTATCCTCGGGAGGTTATATTTATTAACGAGGGTTGGTGGATCGCGATGGCTCCGGGGGTACGTTCTCAAGCGCAACCGTTCGATAAGCATGCGCTGCTTCGGGCGCATCCGTTCTTCAGGGACCTGGGTGATACGGTCATCGACCGCCTGGCCCCCCGGGTGATTACGTCGAAAGTCAAAAGAGGCTCGGTGATATTCAGGAAAGGGGATATCGGGTCGAAGCTTTACGCAGTGCGGGCCGGCGCGGTGCGAATCAGCGCGCCGTCCGAAGAGGGAAAAGACGCAATATTCAACTTGGTGGTTCCGGGCGAGCTTTTCGGAGAGATCGCCTTTCTCGACGGGGGTCAACGGACCGCCGACGCCGTCGCTATCGACAATTGCGAGTTGATGGTCATTGAACGCCGCGACTTTACTCCTTTGATCCGAGACAATCCTGAGGTTGCCGAAAGGTTGATCAAGATCCTGTGCGCGCGCATACGGAAAACGAGCGAACAGGTCGAAGACATTGTTTTCCTCGGCCTGCCCAATCGTCTCGCCAAAGTTTTGCTGCACCTTTATCGGCCTTCGGCCACCGCCGCGCCTTCGCGCAAAATCAACGTGACCCAGCGCGAGATCAGCCAAATGATCGGGGTCTCGCGTGAAAGCGCGAACAAACAGCTTCAGGACTGGCAGCGCAAGAAATGGCTGAAGCTCGAGCGCGGCGGGCTGGTTATCTTTGCGCCACAGGCGCTGCAGGACCTTTTGTCGAAAGGTGCGGAATAGGCGCGCTAAGGTCAAACGAATGTCAGCGGCCGCGCGACCTCTTCCAACGGCTTTCGCTCGGCATCGGTGCCCCAACGCCAAGCGACTCCACCGGCGAAAATCATGAGTGCCGATCCAAACAGGTAACCCCAGAACACACTTACACGCGAGCCGGTATCAATGAGCAGTCCGAATAGCGACGGAGCGAGAATGCCGCCAATTCCGGTGCCGACGGCATAGAAGAAAGCAATTGCCAATGCGCGGATCTCGAGCGGAAAAGTTTCGCTCACGGTCAGATAAGCGGAGCTTGCTGCGCAGGAGGCGAAGAAAAAGATAATCGTCCAGCATGCAGTCTGTGTGGCCGCATCGATCAGGTTCTGCATGAAGAGCCAACCGGTCAACGCCAGCAGAGTGCCCGAGACAATATAGGTGAAGGCGATCATGATTCGGCGGCCATGCGTGTCGAACAGGCGGCCGATCAGCAAAGGACCAAAAAAATTTCCGATGGCGAATGGAAGGAGATACAAACCGACCCGATCGGAGGCGACACCGTAAAAGTCGATCAAAATAAGAGCGTAAGTGAAAAAAATCGCGTTGTAGAAAAATGCCTGCGCCGCCATGAGGCTCAAACCGACGAAGGTGCGACGACGGTGGTGCTTGAAAAGCGTCTGATTGACCAACCGAAGCGGCGTCGACTTGCGGGCGCGCAGACGCACGCGGGGAAGGGGCTGGGCGACCGGTGGTGGCGCAAACCGGCTTTCGATTCCGGCAACGACACGTTCGGCTTCCTCGGCGTGGCCGTGCGTCATCAGCCAGCGGGGGCTTTCGGGGATCCAAAATCGCATGAGAAAAATGAAACAAGCCAATCCGGCGCCTATCAGAAAACCGAGACGCCACCCAAAATCTGGATCAATCAGCTGAGCATCAAGCAATACAATCGAACCGAGCGCGCCCAAGGCCGCGCCAATCCAGAAGGTACCGTTGATCACGAGATCGGTCCAGCCACGCACCCGCGCTGGAACAAGCTCCTGAATCGTCGAATTGATTGCCGCATACTCGCCACCGATCCCGGCACCGGTCAGAAACCTGAACAAGGCGAAGCTCTCGATGCTCCATGAGCTTGCCGTTGCCGCGGTTGCAACGAGATAGACAGAGAGCGTGACGAAGAACAGTTTCTTGCGGCCAAGCCGATCAGTCAGCCAACCGAAGAAAAGTGCCCCGAGCACGGCGCCTGCAAGGTAGGCGCTGCTGGCGATTCCAATATCGGTATTGGAGAGATGCAGGCTTGTTTTCAAAGCGCCGGCCAGACTTCCGGCGAGCGTCACTTCTAGCCCATCGAGAATCCAGGTGATCCCCAGAGCGGCCACGACCAGCGTGTGGAAGCGACCCCACGGCAATCGGTCAAGCCGCGCGGGAATATCAGTTTCGACAACCTGCTGGTCTTGCATCATGAACGCAACGTAAATGCCGCCGGCCGGGTTAACCTCGCACTATGGATCGAACGTTTGAAAGGCGGCCGCGGTTCACGTCGATCGATACAAGAAGCTGAGGCTGGAAACCGCGCGGTCCGCCATTGAATTTTACCGCCTGCGCGAGCGCGCGACAAAAGCTCTGCCCAGATAACGAGCGCGCCCGATTGTCAGGACGGCATCTGTGCCGCCCGCTGCCCAGCCGTCGTTCCAGCGATCCTTCCGAACACTGAGCCGGCCATCAGACCGGTACCGCCGGGATAGTTGAAATAGAACAGGCCGCCGACAAGTTCGCCCGCTGCGTGCAGGCCGGGAATGGCCTGGCCATCGGTGTCAATCACGCGGCCGGACGTGTCGATTTTCAATCCGCCGAAAGTGAAGGTGATTCCACAGGTTACCGCGTAAGCTTCGAACGGCGGCTCATCGACAGTGTTGGCCCAGTTTGATTTGTTGATGGCGAGGCCTTCGGTGCGACGGCCATCCTTGACGTTCGGGTTGAATTTGATGTCCATGCGTACCGCTTTGTTATAGGCCTTGATCGTTTCAAGAGCGCGATGGGCGTTCACGTCGTCGAGTTTTTTCGTCAGTTCTTCAAGTGTGTCGGCGCGTACTTTGGTGACCTGCTTGATGCGGTATTCGTCACGCAGCATGGGAATGATCTTCTTGTCGAAGATCTGCCAGGCGAATTGGCCCGGTTGCATCAGGATAACGCGACCATATTTCGCATATGTGTAGTTCCGGAAATCGGCTCCTTCGTCGACAAAGCGTTCGCCGTTGGCGTTGATCATTATGCCCCACGGATACGAATGCTTCTGGAAATTGTCTCCGACTGCGAGATCGCCGAATTCCGGTGCGTTGCGGTCCCAACCGACCGCATGACAGCCTGACCAGTTGCCGGTCGGCATAGCACCGATGTCGAGCGCCATGCGGATGGCGTCACCGGTGTTGAATCGCGTGCCGCGAATCTTTGCGAGCTCCCAGGTTGGCCCAAGATAGCGTGTTCGCATTTCAGTATTAGCCTGAAAGCCGCCGGCCGCGAGCACAACGCATTTCGATTTTACGTCGACGGTGCGCCCGTCGTGCTTGACGCGGACCCCGTGTACTCCGTCATCATCGGCGATGAGAGATTGGGCGCGCGCTTTGTAGGCAACCGTAATGCCGCTTTTCTTCGCGATTTTGGTATGCGCTTCGACCAGGCCCGGGCCGCCGCCCCAAGCCTCAACCGTCAGGCCGCCCCAGAATTTGAATTTCCCGTCGATCTTGTAGGCCTGGCGGCCGTAGATCGGGATAAAACGGATGCCCTTGCTCTGCATCCAGCGCATCGTCTCTTTGCTGCGCGTTACGAGCAACTCGCACAGATCGGGATCGGTGCGATACTCAGTAACGAGGCCCATATCGTCGAAGAACTTGTCTTCAGTGTAGGTGCCGAAGTCCGTGTTGGCGACCTCTTCATCGGTGAGGTCCGGCATGAGCAGGCGAAGATCCTCCACGCCATTGTAAACGCAACGGAAGGCGCCCGCGGTGAAGCGGCTGTTGCCTCCTGACTCGTCTTCCGGAGCGCGTTCAAGCACCAGAACAGATACGCCATGCTCGGCTGCCGCGTGGGCGGCACAGAAGGCCGCGTTACCCGCACCGATAACGATGACATCACTGGAAGAAGGCAGCATGCGTCTCAACCCATGTTGTTGTTGCACCGAACACTACCGGCGTTTGGCCCGGTCGCAAGGCTGATTTTGTCCCCGCCAACCGCATGCAGCAAACGGCCGAGTTCGTGATAGAAGGCCGTCAATTCTCGAGATTTTCGAGGGTCAAGCATCTCGGGCAAGTGCAAAAACAGTCGAACCAAGACGCGCTTACAATGTTAAAAGTGGGGACTGACGTGAACTTTTCGCAATCAGAAATCTTTCAATGAGCGAAGTAGTTGCAATCATCTCCGCCTTGGTCTGGCTCTACTTGATCGTTGGCCGTGGAGCTTTCTGGCTCTGTGGAGTCCGCGACACGGATCGCGCCAGTTTCGACACGCAGCAATGGCCTGCGGTCGTTGCGGTTGTTCCGGCGCGCAACGAAGCCGACCACATCGCCGCAAGCATCGGGTCGCTGTTGCGGCAGGAGTATCCCGGCTCCTTCCGCATCGTCCTTGTCGATGACGACAGCAGCGACGGAACCGCATCGGTCGCGACGCGGACAGCGGCGTCTGTTCCCAGTCGGCAATTGATCGTGGTTGGCGGCGAGAGTCCTCCACGCGGATGGACCGGAAAAATCTGGGCCGTTAAGCAAGGCGTCGCTACTGCCGAAGAATTGCAGCCCGAATATCTCCTTCTGACCGACGCCGATATTGTGCACGCACCTGACACGCTTGCCTGGCTCGTGACGCAGGCGAGGGCGGGAGGCTTTGTGCTCACATCACTGATGGCAAAGTTACGCTGTGAAAGCCTTGCCGAACGTACGCACGTCCCGGCCTTTATCTATTTCTTTCAAATGCTGTTTCCGTTCTCCTGGGTTTCGAAGCCGCGTGCGAATACAGCGGCCGCGGCGGGAGGTTGCATGCTCGTGCGCGCGGATGCACTTACAAACGCCGGTGGCATCGCGAGCATACGAAACGCGTTGATCGATGATTGCTCATTGGCGGAGAAGCTAAAAAAGATCGGTCCAATCTGGCTCGGTCTCACCGATCGTTCGCAAAGCACCAGGCCCTATGACACGTTCGGCGATGTGAAGCGGATGATCTCAAGGTCGGCCTACGCACAACTTCGTTACTCACCGCTGCTCTTGGTTGTAACGGTTGCGATGATGGCGCTGACTTTCCTTGCGCCGCCGCTGCTCGCAATCTTTGCCACAGGCTTGCCGCGGTTTTTGGGTCTGGTTGTCTGGCTGGCGATGACTATTTCATACGTACCGACGTTGAGATTTTATCGATTATCGCCTCTCTGGAGTCTTGCTTTGCCGGGAATTGCCGCACTCTATCTGTTTTACACGATCAATTCCGCGTATGACCATATGCGCGGCCGGGGCGGTCAGTGGAAGGGGCGCATTCACGCTGATGCGGCAAGCCTGCGATGATTCACAGTGGCGAGTTGCGATCCGGCAAAGGTTCGCATGACGAGAATTTTCCGGTTGCGTCCCGCTTGATCAAACGGCAGCACCGGCCTGTCATCCTGGCATTTTATGAGTTTGTGCGCGTTGCCGACGATATTGCCGATCATCCGCAGCTCACAAGTGCTGAGAAAATTGGCCGTCTCGATCGTCTCGAATCCAGCCTGGTGGGCAGCGGCGGCGACGAACCGGAGGGAACGAGGCTGCGGACTGTTCTGAACGAGCGGGGGCTGTCGCCGCGTCACGCCCAGGACTTGCTTAGTGCGTTCCGGCAGGATGCCACGAAGCTCCGTTACGCCAATTGGGATGAATTGATCGACTACTGTTCGCGTTCCGCTATGCCGGTGGGGCGTTTTGTTCTCGACGTTCACGGCGAGGCTCGTGACACCTGGCCCGCGTCGGATGCGTTGTGCGCGGCATTGCAGGTCATCAATCACCTGCAGGATTGCGCAAAAGACTATTTGGCGCTCGACCGCGTCTACATACCTCTCGACGCGTTGTCGGCCAGCGGCGCCTCAGTTGAAGCGCTAAAAGACGATCGGGCGAGCGCGGCCTTGCGGGACTGCCTGCGCGGGTTGGTGACTCGTACTACAACTCTGTTGGACGAAAGCCGAGGGCTTGAGCCGAAAGTCAGTGACACGCGGCTCGCGCTTGAGATTTCGGTCATTCAATCATTGGCAGGTCAATTGCTCGCGATGCTAATGGTTCGTGATCCACTGGCCGAACGGGTTCATCTCACCAAAGCGGAAGCGCTTGCAACAGCTGTAAACGGCGGCGGGCGCGCTATACTGCGTCGTATGTTACGGACAATGACGCCAGCGCAGCGATACCAGACCCCATGAATGTGCAAAGTCCAGAGTTGGGAGCAGGCGCCTCGCCAGCTGCAAACCGCGCGGGAGGCAGCTCGTTTTATCTGGCGATGCGCATTCTCGGCCGCGAAAAGAGAGCGGCGATGTTTGAAATATATTCCTTTTGCCGGGAAGTTGATGACATTGCCGATGAGGATCGACCGCGTCCGCGACGTCTTGAACTCCTTTCCGTATGGCGGAAAGACATTGAATCTCTCTATTCGGGAAACATTCCGCCTGGACGTGAAAATCTGGCTAAGGCGATTTTACGTTTCGGTCTGCGCAAGGATGATTTCCTGGCAGTAATCGACGGCGTCGAAATGGACGCGCGCGCGGATATCCGGGCTCCAAATCTCAGTGAGCTTGATCTTTATTGCGATCGCGTGGCCTGTGCGGTTGGACGGCTGAGTGTTCGCGTTTTCGGCATGGATGACAGCGATGGGAAAGCGTTGGCCCATCATCTCGGACGTGCACTTCAGCTTACTAATATCTTGCGTGATATCGATGAGGATGCCGAGATCGGCCGCCTGTATCTTCCGAGGGAGGCACTTACACTGGCGGGTATCGAGGGCAATGATCCAAGGACCGTTGCGGCTGACCCGCGGCTCGGCACGGCTTGTGCCTATATTGTGGAGCGGGCCCGTGGGTATTTCACCAAGGCCGATGAGATCATGTCCCGTTCCCCTCGCAGCGTTGTGCGCGCGCCAAAAGTCATGGGCGCGGTCTATCGCCAGATGCTCGAAGGCATGGTATCGCGCGGCTGGGCGCTGCCGCGAACGCGTGTTCGCGTGAACAAGTCGTATTTGCTGTGGGTTGCTTTGCGGCATGCATTTGTCTGACGCGGGTACAATCCACATTGTTGGCGCAGGTTTGGCGGGGCTGGCCGCCGCCGAACGCCTGTCGCAGTCGTATTGGGCGGTTGCCGTCCATGAAGCGACCGCCGTGGCTGGCGGGCGATGTCGCTCCTACTACGACCAGACCACAGGAATGGTCATCGACAACGGAACGCATTTGCTGCTGTCGGGCAATCACGCCGCGATTTCTCTTACTGAAGCGATTGGTTCACGATCGGGTTTGCGGGGACCCGACGAGGCGCAATTTGCCTTCATTGATATGACAAGCGGCGAACAATGGACCCTGCGGTTCGGTGATAGCAGGTTCCCCTGGTGGGTCTTCGACAAGGACCGCCGGGTTCCGCAAACCGGTGTCGCCGACTATCTGCCGCTCGCGCGCTTGGCGTGGGCTACAGCGGACAAACCTATCGGCGACATCATGAAATGTGGTGGCCCGATTTACGATCGCTTTGTGGGCCCCCTTTTGCTGGCTGCCCTGAACATCGCTCCGCAACAAGGTTCGGCGAAACTTGCCGGCGCCGTTGTGCGCGAAACGCTCGCTCTAGGTGGCCAGGCGTGCCGGCCGCTGCTGGCGTATGAGGGGCTGGGGAGCGTATTCGTGGAGCCCGCGGTTACCCATCTGCGTGGTCTGGGCGTGACGATCTCATTTGAAGACGAGCTCGTGGAGCTACTGTTCGGCAACGGTCGCGTGTCTCAGATTAAATTCGCCAAACACACAGTCGAACTGGGTGAGAACGACGCTGTAATTCTGGCAGTCCCACCTTACGTCGCTACGAACTTGGTGCCTTCGCTGATTGCGCCCAATTCGTTCCGGGGGATCGTTAATGCGCATTTCCGCGTGGATCCGCCGCCGCAAATGCCGCCGATGCTCGGCCTCATCAATGGAACCTGCGAATGGGTTTTCCCGTTGCCGGGACGAATATCGGCCACGATAAGCGATGGCGGTCGTCTGTTTGAGTTATCGCGTACAGAACTTGCTCAGATGATCTGGAATGATATTGCCAAGGTGGCAAAGCTCCCGAGCACGCTGCCGCCATGGCAGATCGTTCGCGAACGCCGGGCGACCTTCGCTGCGACGCCGGAGCAGAATGCGCGCCGACCGGGTGCGGAAACGGCCTGGAACAATCTGATTCTTGCGGGGGATTGGACGCAAACTGGCCTTCCGGCGACGATAGAAGGAGCGGTTCGTTCGGGCTATCGGGCCGCGGATCTTGTCAAGCATCGTATGCGAGCAGCGGCATGACGAGCGTTGCGGACCAATTGCGGTTGCCGTCAGGGTCGTCCGGGGTGGACCCTGCTATCGCGAGGGCGGCACACGGGCTTCTGAAAAGCCAACAAGGAGACGGGCATTGGGTATTCGAGCTGGAAGCCGATGCAACGATCCCCGCCGAATACGTCCTGTTGCGGCATTATCGCGGCGAGAACAGAAATACTGAGCTGGAACAGAAAATCGCCGTCTATCTGCGGCGTATCCAGGGAAAGCATGCGGGCTGGCCGCTCTATCACGACGGCGACTTCGATATGAGCGCGAGCGTGAAGGCCTATTTCGCGCTCAAGATGATTGGCGACAGCCCGGATGCGCCCCATATGCGCCGCGCGCGCGAGGCGATTCTCGCTCGTGGTGGCGCAGTTCATTCCAACGTCTTCACACGCGTGCTGCTTTCGCTTTACGGCATTCTGGATTGGCGCAGCGTGCCGGAAATGCCAGTCGAGATCATGCTGTTGCCGCGATGGTTTCCGTTCCACCTGTCGAAAATGTCCTATTGGGCGCGGACTGTGCTGGTGCCTCTGGTTGTTTTGCAGGCCTTGCGTCCACGCGCCAAAAACCCCTTTGGAATCAAGATCGACGAGCTTTTTGTTGAACCGCCACATTCAATCGGACCAGCAGCCAAGGCTGCGCATCAGGGCTGGATTTGGTTTACGCTTTTTCGCTGCATTGATGTGATCTTACGGCCAGCCGTTAAAGTTTTTCCGCAGAGTCTGCGGCAGCGGGCGATCAACCGGGCTGTCGATTTCGTCACTGAAAGGCTCAACGGCGAGGACGGCTTCGGCGCGATTTTTCCGGCAATGGCCAATGCCGCGATGATGTTCGATGTCCTCGACAAAAAAGAGAACGCCGCTGTCGCGCGCAACTCTATCGAGAAACTGCTCGTGATCGACGCCGATGAAGCCTATTGCCAGCCCTGCGTTTCGCCAGTGTGGGACACAGGTCTCACATGCCACGCGTTGCTCGAAATCGGTAACGACGAGACGTTTGCCACGGCTGTCCGGGGGCTCGACTGGCTACGCCCGCGTCAGGTGCTCGATGTCGGCGGGGACTGGATCAACCGGCGTCCGAGTGTACGTCCCGGCGGTTGGGCCTTTCAGTATGCGAATCCACATTATCCCGATCTCGACGACACGGCCGTTGTCGTGATGGCGATGGACCGCGCGCGCAGGGCAGGGGCTGGTCCGCGCTACGATGCAGCCATTGAACGCGGTGTTGAATGGATCAAAGGCATGCAAAGCCGCAATGGTGGCTGGGCTGCTTTCGATGTCGACAATGTCTTTCATTATCTCAACAACATTCCATTCGCCGACCACGGGGCTCTGATTGATCCGCCGACGGAAGACGTCACGGCCCGGTGTGTGTCGATGTTGGCGCAGCTCGGCGAAACGGTGAAAGAGAGTGAATCGTTATCGAGAGGTGTTGCCTATCTGCGCGACACGCAGCTGCCGGATGGAAGCTGGTACGGGCGCTGGGGACTGAATTACATCTACGGGACTTGGTCTACGTTGTGTGCGCTGAACGCCTGCGGCATGGATCGGGGCTCGGCCGAAATCCGCAAGGCCGTAGACTGGCTCGTGTCAATCCAGAATAAAGACGGTGGTTGGGGTGAAGATGGCTCGAGCTACAAACTCGATTATCGTGGCCACGAACCGGCCGCCAGCACGTCATCACAGACAGCCTGGGCGCTGCTTGGGCTGATGGCTGTCGGTGAAATTGGCCATCCGGCCGTGGAGCGCGGCGTACAGTATCTCTCGCGGACGCAAGCCTCGAACGGATTTTGGAATGAGGAGCGATACACCGCAACTGGGTTTCCGCGCGTGTTTTACCTTCGCTACCACGGGTACCGGAAATTCTTTCCGTTATGGGCTCTTGCGCGCTATCGCAATCTGAAATTGAGCAATACCACGGCAGTATCGTTTGGGATGTGACGTCAGCGCGCCATGGAATCGAGGCGTGTTTTTTGCTCGCTTCTGAGCCTTCCGTAAAAATCGTCGAACGCGATCAGTACTGTCGCCGCCGCATAGTTCATCGCAGCCAGCTGGTCGTTGACTGAATCCAGGCGCGGCGCCGGGTCGCCTGGAATCGGCTGCACGCAACTGGCGATTAGCATCTTGGCCATGTTAGTCGAGATCTGGTGTAAATTTTCAAAGCTTGCGGCCTGATCCTTGTGTGGCCGGGCTCTCATTTCAATTTCCTTGATCATACGCTCGGCGCGTTCGACATTTTGTGAGACGCAAGCCTGATATTGCCGGTTCATCATGGCTTCGCTCGAAGCTTTCGGATCACTAGCCGGTGGTTTCTGCGGCTGCTGGAGAACGAAATTGTCCATCTGCGCCTTTGTCAGTGAATCGCTGAATTCCTTCAACGGCCCGCGCAGGGATATACCGGCGTCACGAACAGCCCACAGCGTCTGGACGAACGCCCTAAGTCGCTCGGGCGGAGGAAACGCGGCAGGCGCACGGCAATCAGCTTTGATGTTCTTGATCGACTGAGCGACAACCGTTTGCGCCTTTCCAAGGGCAGCCCGCTGTGTGCCGGACAGCTGCACGGATTGTTCGATACGCGCGGATGGCCAGTTGGTTTCGGTATTTCCGGTATCCACGCATTGGCCCATGGGCCCGTCGTTGTTGGAGTCATCTTTCACAGCCGATCCTGTGGTCGCAGTCCGTGCCAGCGACCGGGGCAGGTCGAAGCGCCCGGTGATCGTGTCGGCAATCACATCAAATCCATGGCCATGCAGGCGGGGCGCATACTCGTTCGGCCAGAATGTAAATCCAAGCATGTCCTCGTAGGCCGTCGGCCAGGCTGGGGGGCCGACCCACCCAAGACGGGATCCGGCGATGCCCGGGATTTCCCGTGCCGCGGCTGCCCGAGGTTCGGCAGCTAAAGCCCGCGCGGCCGCGCGGCGATGGGAGCGCGCCCGCGGGTAGTGGCCCACTGCGCCGAGCGCGTGACGGAAAGGTCGCGTAATACCGCTTAGAATACCATGCGGCGACAGTTGCGCACGGCCCATTTCAGGAAGCAGGACCGCTGCTGCCAGAACCCCGCCAATAATAATTGTGCGCCCGCGCATGGCCGAACACCGAAGCCCGTTGCCACAATTCAAACGATGGCAGTTAGACAACGGACCGACTAGCCCGTGAGTTCCAATCGAATTCTAACTGAGTCCGGGTGGCGGCGTCATCCTGCTTGAAGAAGTTCCGGCTTTTCTTTGTCTTTTGCCTGTCGAATTTCTTCGAGCTTGCTTTCGACGTGCTTCGAAAAGACGTACTGTGCAGGCCGTTGTCGATCGAGTGGAATTTCGGGCTTCATCGCGCCTTCAGTGCTGATGCCGCGTAGTGCGACGCCCATGGCCTTCAGCGGGTGCGCGACAGCATCCTGGACTGCGGATGCTTCATACCCTGAATGCACCATGCAGTCGGCGCATTTCTCGTAGTTCCCTGTGCCGTAGGAATCCCAACCGGTGCCATTCATCAGTTCGTCGAAGGTCTTCGCATAGCCTTCCCCGAGCAGATAACAGGGCTTCTGCCAACCAAAGATCGTCCGGGTCGGATTTCCCCATGGCGTGCAGTGATAGCTCTGGTTTCCCGCCAGGAAGTCGAGGAACAGGCTCGATTGGCTGAACGACCACTTCGTCTTGCTAGGGCCGCATTTGAAAACATCGCGGAACAGCTGCTTGGTTTTGCCACGATTGAGGAAGTGTTGCTGGTCCGGCGCGCGCTCGTAAGCGTACCCGGGCGACACCGTGATGCCGTCAACGCCCAACTCCATGGCGGTGTCAAAGAACGCTGCGACGCGATCGGCCTGCGCGGTGTTGAACAGGGTGCAATTGATGTTGACGCGGAATCCGCGTTCCTTGGCATGCTTGATTGCCGTTACGGCCCGGTCATAGGTCCCCGGCTGGCAGACCGAGTGATCGTGCATCTCCTTGTCGCCATCGAGATGCACTGACCAGGTGAAGAATGTGCTCGGCTCGTATTGCGAAAGCTTCTTGTCCATCAAAAGCGCATTGGTGCACAGATAGACGAATTTTTTCCGGGCGACGATTCCGCGCACAATTTCCGGTAACTGCTTGTGCAGCAGCGGCTCGCCACCTGCGATCGAAACCACAGGCGCGCCACACTCGTCGACTGCGTGCAATGCGTCCTCGACGGACATGTTCTGGTGCAGGATGGGGTCCGGGTAATCGATCTTGCCGCAACCGGCGCAAGCCAGATTGCACCGGAACAACGGCTCCAGCATCAGCACCAGCGGGTAGCGCTTTCGGCCGGTCAGACGCTGACGGATGACGTAGCTACCGACAAAGAGTTTCTGAAGAAGGGGAATGCCCAAGATTACTATCCTTGCTGATTTGCTGGGTACCGGTCACATCCAGAAGTTCTACAGGCACCCGGAATTCAATGTGTTCATCCTGGCCGGGCAGGGTGAAGACCTCCACCGGCTCGATGGCTCGCAGCGCATTGATCACGTCCCGAACCATGATTTCAGGCGCCGAGGCTCCAGCCGTAATGCCAACAACCTCGACGTTATGCAACCACTCCGGCTTTATTTCGCTGCCATTGGCGATCAGATGGCTAGGAACGCCGGCTTCGACCCCGATTTCGCGCAGCCGATTTGAATTAGAACTATTCTTAGCGCCGACGACGAAAATCACGTCGACCAGCCGGGTTAGCTCCAGCAGCGCAGTTTGGCGGTTCTGTGTCGCGTAGCAAATGTCCTGAGTACCCGGCCCGACGACGTCTTTGAAACGACGGTACAATGCCGCGATAATCCCCTTGGTGTCGTCGACGCTAAGGGTCGTCTGCGTCACGTAAGCGACTGGGGTGTCCTCAGCCAGGTCGAGAGCGTTAACGTCCGCCTCGGTCTGCACGAGGATTACGGGACCCGGAATCTGGCCGAGGGTACCCTCTACTTCCGGATGAGCCGCGTGTCCGATCAGAATGACTGTGCGCCCGTTGCGCAGATAGTGACGCCCTTGCGCGTGAACCTTGGATACAAGCGGACAGGTCGCGTTGAGGACGCGGAGTCCGCGTTCGGCGGCTTCCTCCTGGACCTTTTTCGCCACCCCGTGCGCGCTGAAGATCGTGATCGCGTTCGGCGGGACTTCCGAAAGCTCTTCAACAAAACGAGCGCCACGCGCCTTGAGCGCATCGACCACCCATTTGTTGTGCACAATCTCGTGCCGTACGTATATGGGCGGTCCGTATTTATCGAGTGCGCGCTCGACAATTTCGATAGCGCGGACCACTCCCGCGCAAAAACCGCGCGGCTTCGCCAGTATGACCTTCATCACGCTTTTCCCTGAGCGCGTCCGTTCAATGCATTGGCCTGCCGCCGGCGTTCGGCGCGCTCGCCGAGAGACTCAATTTCGGCCGGCTGCAATTCCGGTGCGTGACGTGATCCAAACACATCGAAAACCTTGTTGACGATGCCGTTCGCGTCCAGTCCGGCCTTGGCATACATGGCGGGCGGGCTGTCGTGGTCGATGAAGATGTCCGGCAGCACCATGCTGCGGACCTTGAACCCCGGGCGTTCGAGCGCGTGCGATTCGCTGAGCAGCTGCATCACATGGGCCGCAAATCCACCGATCGCACCTTCCTCTATCGTGATCAACAATTCATGCTCCCGCGCGAGTTGAAGGATGAGTTCGTTATCGATCGGCTTGGCGAAGCGTGCATCGGCGACGGTCGTTGAAATTCCATGTGCCGCAAGCGTTTCCGCTGCCTTGATACACTCCGCAAGGCGCGTGCCGAGCGAGAGGAGCGCAACCGTGCTGCCTTGCGTGATGATGCGGCCTTTCCCGATTTCGAGAGGCACACCTTCCTCGGGCATGACGACGCCGACGCCGTCGCCGCGCGGATAGCGAACTGCCGAGGGCCGATCATCGATCGCGGCAGCAGTGGCGATCATGTGAACGAGTTCGGCCTCGTCGGCGGCAGCCATGATGACGAAGCCTGGCAGACAGCCGAGGTAGGCGAGGTCGAAAGAACCCGCGTGGGTCGGGCCATCGGCCCCCACGAGCCCGGCGCGGTCCATCATGAAGCGCACTGGCAGCTGCTGGATTGCCACGTCATGCACGACTTGGTCATAGGCGCGTTGCAGGAAGGTCGAGTAGATCGCAACGAACGGCTTATAGCCCTGTGTGGCCAGCCCTGCCGCGAACGTGACTCCGTGCTGTTCGGCAATGCCTACATCGAAGGCGCGGTCGGGGTACGCCTTAGCGAAAATATCGACGCCAGTACCGCCTGGCATCGCCGCGGTGATTGCGACGATCTTGTCGTCTTTCGCTGCTTCTTTCACGAGAGTTTCGCCAAAAACCTTTGTGTAAGACGGCGCGTTCGAAACGCCTTTCTGCTGTTTGCCGGTTGCGACGTCGAATTTGACGACACCGTGATATTTGTCCTTCGAGGCCTCGGCCGGCGCGTAACCTTTTCCTTTCTGTGTACGGACGTGGACTAGGAACGGCCCATTGTCCGCGTTGCGCACGTTTTCCAAGACGGGCAGGAGCTGGCCGAGATCGTGACCGTCAACAATTCCGACGTAATAGAAACCAAGCTCTTCGAACAATGTACCGCCGGTCACAAAGCCGCGCGCAAGTTCTTCCGCGAGATAGGCCTTTTCCTTGAAAAATTTCGGCAAGTGATTAACGACCTGCTTGCCGATGTCGCGAATCGACATGTAGGTCGGACTCGACAAAAGGCGCGTGAGATAATTCGACATGGCGCCAACCGGAGGCGCAATCGACATCTCGTTGTCGTTCAAGATCACGATCAATCGGCGGTTCATCGCGCCGGCGTTGTTCATGGCCTCGTAGGCCATTCCGGCGGAAATGGCGCCGTCGCCGATCACGCAAATCACGTTGTGTTGCTGGCCGGCAAGGTCTCGTGCCACAGCCATGCCCAAACCTGCCGATATCGACGTTGAGGAGTGAGCCGCACCGAAGCAGTCGTACTCGCTTTCGGAACGCTTGGTGAACCCGGACAAGCCGCCGCCCGTCCGCAACGTCTTTATGCGATCCCGGCGGCCAGTGAGGATCTTGTGAGGATAAGCCTGATGGCCAACGTCCCAGATCAATTTGTCATTGGGGGTGTCAAAGATGTAATGCAATGCGACCGTCAGTTCGATCACCCCGAGGCTTGCTCCAAGGTGGCCGCCCGTGACCGCGACCGCGTTGATCGTCTCCGCGCGCAATTCATCGGCAACTTGTCGAAGGCGCCGTGCATTGATACGGCGCAGATCGGCAGGGCTCTTTATCGAGTCGAGGATGTTGGTGGTTGGGTCTGTCAGGAACTCATCTTTGGGCGCCGTCATGCTGTAACTACCTTCCCACTCACTCGGAGGCGCTTGTGCTATTGGCAAACCTCTCGAAATTATTTGTTGTCGCCCAATATGAGCTTTGCCGGCTCTGCTACGAAGTCTCTCAGTTAGCGTCAATCTATGACGCGTGCAAAAGTTCCGCACAGAAAGAATTGATAATATTGCGTCGAAGTGCAAGTGGGGGTGACTTCCCTGTAGCCGGAAGGCAACATCTAGTATGCTAGCGACTGTCGTTACCGGAATCGTGAGACTTTGTACCCGATTCCCTTGGCCAATCATTGTCTTAGCGCTGCTGGGAGCGTTCGGGTCAGCCGTCTATGCGGCGCGACATTTCGCCATCAATACCGACATCAACAAATTGATTTCTTCCGAACTCGATTGGCGCAAGCGCGAAGCGGAGTTCGAGAAGACCTTCCCTGGACATTACGGCTCAACCTTGGTGGTCGTCGACGCGCCAACCGCGGAGTATGCGTCGCGAGCCGCGGCCGATTTGGCCGCGCAACTCAAAGCCAAGCCCCAACTTTTCCGCTCGATCGACGACATCGGCGGCAGCGAATTCTTTGCGCGCAACGGATTGCTCTACAGGTCGACCGACGACGTCGCGAGTTTCGCCAAGGGGCTCGGACAGGCGGCTCCCCTGATCGGCACGCTTGTTGGTGATCCAAGTCTACGGGGCCTTACGCGCACGCTCTCGCTGGGACTTATTGGCGTGCAAAACAAGATGGTCACGCTCGATGCCATGGCGAGACCGTTGTCGATGGCATCGACAACACTGGAGAACGTGCTCGCAGGCAAGCCTGCGTCATTCTCATGGCAGGCTTTGGTCAGCGGTCAGCAACCGGCGCAAAGTGACGTACGGCGATTGATCGAGGTCCGCCCTGTTCTTGATTTTTCTGCTCTTCAACCTGGCCAGGTCTCAAGCAACGCCATCCGTCAGGCGGCATCCGATCTCCAACTTGCGCAAAAATATCAGGCTCGGGTGCGTTTGACCGGCTCCGTGCCGATGGCTGATGAAGAGTTCGCGACTGTTCAACATGGGGCTCTGGCGAACGCCATCGCCACGATCGTGATCGTCCTGACGATTCTTTGGCTTGCCCTTAAATCGGCCCGTCTCATTGTTGCGGTGTTCGTCAATCTGTTTGTTGGGTTGGCCATCACGGCCGCACTTGGCCTGATGATGGTCGGTGCGCTCAACATGATATCGGTTGCCTTCGCGGTGTTGTTCGTCGGCCTTGGCGTTGATTTCGGCATTCAGTTTTCCGTGCGCTACCGCGCTGAACGCCACGATAAGCCAGAGCTCCTTCCTTCATTGGATCAGGCCGCGGAAAAAATAGGTGTTCCGCTGACTCTCGCGGCCGCCGCGGTGGCAGCAGGTTTCCTTTCATTCCTTCCGACTGACTATCGGGGCGTTTCAGAATTGGGTGCGATCGCCGGCGTCGGCATGCTGATCGCCTACATTACAAGCATCACGGTGTTGCCGGCACTCATCGCAGTGCTTAATCCACCGGGCGAGGCCGAGCCGATTGGTTACAGCGCCCTGGCTCCGGTCGACCGGTTTCTTCAGGAATATCGAATTCCCGTTATCGTCGGCACGCTAGCCGTGGCCGTTTTGGGCGCGCCATTGCTCTATTTCCTGACTTTCGACTTCGATCCGATCCATCTGCGCAGTCCCGAGACGGAGTCGATTTCAACGATACTCGAACTCGCAAATGACTCGCGTGCGGGCATCAACTCGGTGAATGTCGTAGCGCCATCGCTCGACGAGGCCGTATCAGCCGCACAAAAGTTGCAAAAACTGCCTGAAGTCTCGGAGACGCAGACGCTGCTCAATTTCGTGCCGCAAGATCAGGACAAGAAACTGGCGCTCATCCAGGAATTCAGCCGGCAGCTTGCCCCGGCTCTGGGAAGACCCGGCTCTAGCAAGCCGCCGACTGATGCGGAAAACGTGGCAGCGCTGAACGGCATGGCGGATCAGCTCAACAAAGCCGCAGGCAGTGCCTCGGGCCCGGGTGCCGACGCCGCCAGGCTGCTCGCAGGCAATGCGGTGAAATTGGCCCAGGCGAATGAAGAAACACGCATGCGGGCAAAGGCTGCGTTCATCGTGCCAATGGAAACCGCCACCGGCCAGTTGCGCGGCTTTCTGGGCGCTCAAAAAGTCACCCAGGAAAACCTGCCGCAAGCTCTTAAACGGCAATGGCTGGCCGCTGATGGACGTGCGCGCGTCGAAATCGCGCCCAAGGGCGATACGAATGACACCGAGGTCTTGCGATCGTTCGCGCGTGCAATCCTTGCCGTCTATCCGAATGCGACTGGCGGTCCAATTTCCATTCTTGAATCGAGCCGCACCGTTGTCCGCGCATTCTTTGAAGCAGGATTCTACGCGCTCATTTCAATCGCCATCCTGCTATGGATCGTTCTGCGACGCTTCGGCGATGTGTTGTTGACGCTCGTTCCGCTTCTGTTGGCGGGAGTTGTCACTCTTGAAATTTGCGTACTGATAGGCATGCCGCTGAACTTCGCCAACATCATTGCATTGCCTTTGCTGCTGGGCGTCGGCGTAGCGTTTAAGATTTACTACATCACGGCCTGGCGATCGGGCCGCACGAACTTGCTACAATCGAGCCTGACGCGCGCGGTGATCTGGAGCGCGCTGACGACTGCGACGGCGTTCGGAAGTCTTTGGTTGTCGCAGCATCCCGGCACGTCAAGCATGGGCAAGCTGCTCGCCCTGTCGCTTGTATGCACGCTGGCGGCGGCAGTCTTATTTCAGCCCGCGCTCATGGGAAAACCCCGTCGAAGCGGGCCTCTTTGAGCAGACATCCTCGCTCGGATCGGGTGGCGGCGCCGCTGCGGTCTTTCGATTGGCGGCCGGTTTTGACGTCGTGCGTTGCATCGAAGCGGTCACGTCCGCTGTTTCGAAGCGCGTCCAGTTTTCTCCGCCACAGAGAAATCCGAGAAAACATCCCTGC
>Ga0182038_10000047_pt1 | contig 55346 bp, 56 predicted proteins | sample sta12Can44000108_FD_125976 | JGI IMG/M metagenome (GOLD analysis project Ga0182038, IMG submission 125976) | Lab enrichment of tropical soil microbial communities from Luquillo Experimental Forest, Puerto Rico - statanox.12C.anox.44.000.108 | ecosystem: Environmental > Terrestrial > Soil >...
AAGCGCATGCGCCAGTTCGGCAAGGTGGAAATCCCCCAGTCGGCCTTCCTGGCCGCCCTCAAGATGGGCGACGACTGATATAAATTTTCGTATCAGTCAGGCTTTTAGAACGGGCTGTCGGTAATCACCGGCGGCCCGTTTGCTTTTGGAACATAGGGCTATGGCTGAAGGCGAAGATGGTTATCGCTTCACGCTTTAGCCGAACTCTGACATTGTTATCATCCTGAAGTTAGTCCCTGACGGGTTGCGCAACCTGGGTGAGCGCAGTTCGCTGAAGATAGAGGCTGGGATGATTCCTTATCTGCTGACCGATTGGGCTCCCTGGGTTGGGGGTGCTCTGGCCGTTGTCGTTTTGCTGGTGATCTTTTACAGCCGCATCCTTTGGCTGTTCGGCGTCATCATCGTGCCCGATGACTGCGTGGGGATTCTGATCAAGAAGTTCGTGCTGTTCGGCGCGCATCGCCAATTGCCCGACGGTCGCATCATCGCCTTGAACGGAGAAGCCGGCTATCAGGCCGACACCCTGCCGCCCGGTCTGCATTGGGCCTTGTGGCCCTGGCAATATTCGGTGCAGCTGGTGACCTTCCTGGTGGTCCCGCCCAATTCGATCGGCGTGGTCGAGGCCTGCGACGGCGATCCGCTGCCCAGCGGCCGCATCGTCGCCAAGGATGTGGACTGCGATTCCTTCCAGGACGCCCGGGCCTTTCTGACCAACGGCGGGCAGCGCGGGCCGCAGATGCGGGTGATCCCGCCGGGCACCTACCGCGTCAACACCTTGCTGTTCACCGTGCAGATCGCCCCGGCCGTCTCGATTCCGCCCGGCAAGATCGGCGTGGTCGAGGCCCGCGACGGTCAGCCGCTGCCCAGCGGACGCATCATCGCCCGCGACGTCGCCTGCGATTCCTTCCAAAGCGCCGATGCCTTCATGACCCATGGCGGCGAGCGCGGTCCGCAGATGGCGGTGGTTCCGCCCGGCACCTATCGCATCAATCCGGTGATGTTCGAGGTCTCGCTGGCCGAGGTCATCGACGTGCCCGAGAACAAGATCGGCGTGGTCACCACCCGCGAAGGTCAGGCCCTGGCGGTCGGCGATATCGCCGGCCCCGAGATCGCCGGGCATAATTCCTTCCAGAACCCCCAGGCCTTCGTCGACAAGGGCGGCTCGAAGGGTTTGCAGGAACAGGTGCTGATGCCGGGGCGCTATTTCATCAATCCGCGCTTCGCCACCGTCGAGATCGTCGATATGACCGAGATTCCCATCGCCCATGTCGGCGTGGTGATCGCCTTTGTCGGCCAGCCGGGCCGCGACGTCACCGGCGATACCTTCCGCCATGGCAATATGGTCAGCCGGGGCGAGCGGGGCGTGTGGATCGAGCCGCTGGACCCCGGCAAATACGCCATCAATCCCTATACCCACAAGGTCTGCAACGTGCCGACCGCCAATGTGGTGCTGAACTGGGCGACCGGAAAGTCCGAGGCGCATAACCTGGACGCCAACCTGTCGACCATCGCCGTCCGTTCGGCCGACGGCTTCAAGTTCAATCTCGACGTTTCGCAGATCATCCATATTCCGCGCAACGACGCGCCCAAGGTGATCGCCCGCTTCGGCGACATGCAGGCGCTGGTGACCCAGGTGCTGGAACCGACCATCGGCAACTATTTCCGCAATGCCGCCCAGGGCTCGGACATCATCGACTTCCTGAAGAACCGCACCGCCCGTCAGGAAGAGGCGCGTCTGTCGATCCAGACGGCTTTGGCGGAATATAATGTCGGGGCGGTCGATACCCTGATCGGCGACATCGTGCCGCCGGAAACCCTGATGAAGACCCTGACCGATCGCAAGATCGCCGAGCAGGAGCGGGTCACCTTCGAAATCCAGAAACAGGCCCAGACGGTGCGCCAGGAGCTGGAGCAGGCCACCGCCCTGGCCGCCACCCAGGCCAAGGTGGTGGATGCCGAGCGTCAGGTCTCGATCGCCGAATTCAGCGCCAAGGCCTCGGTCAAATCGGCCGAGGGTCAGGCCAAGGCCAAAACCATCAACGCCGAGGCCGACGCGGCGGTGCTGCGCATGGTCGGCGAGGCCGAAGCCAGCAAGACCAAGGCGGTCGGCGGCGCCGAGGCCGAGGTCATCAAGCTGAAGATCGCCTCGATGGAATCCGGCAATTACGCCGTGGTTCAGGTGGCGGAATCTCTGTCGAAGGCGGGGGTGAAGCTGGTGCCCGACATCATCGCCGGCGGTTCGGGCGGCGGTGCCGGCGGCGGAACCCTGGTGGATGTGCTGCTGGCCGGCCTGATCCGCGACCAGCGGGCCAAGGAAGGCTGACGAGACGCAGTATGATCGCCCGCATCGACACCGTCGCCTTTCAGGGTATCGACGTCCTGCCCATTGACATGCGGGCGCAGGTGGCGGCTGGCCTCCCTGCGTTTACGATGGTGGGGCCGATTGCAGACAGGTTGGCGGTTCACTCATGAACCTTCCCGCTGAAACTTGGCCATGGTGGCAATCGCGGCGACGCTTTTATAATTTCGCACTTCTTGCCGCCGGATTGGCTGCCTTTCTCTGCTACGTAGCGGCGGTGGAGTTTTCTGATCCTCGGGAACCGGATGGAATAGAGATAACTGCATTCACGGTGGTCGGGCAGGCGTTTGGCTACCTGTTGATGATTGCCGTCGCCAATCTATTTTATATGGCCGGACCACTAGCTGAGAAGATTGTCCAACCCCGCAATGTTGTTCGCTTCCGCTCAAGACTCTTCGCTACCGGGCTTTGGTTTTCAGTCGCTTTACCTTTCGTCGTGCCGTTGACGGTCATCTTTAAACATCTTGGTAAAAGCCCATGATCGCCCGCATCAACACCGTCGCCTTTCAAGGCATCGACGTCCTGCCCATCGACGTGCAGGCGCAGGTGGCGGCTGGGTTGCCCGCCTTCACGCTGGTCGGCCTGCCCGACAAGGCGGTGGGGGAAAGCCGCGAGCGGGTGCGCGCCGCCTTGAACGCCATTGGCCTCGCTCTGCCGCCCAAGCGCATCACCCTCAATCTGGCCCCCGCCGATGTGCAGAAGGAAGGCAGTCATTTCGACCTTCCCATCGCTTGCGCCTTGCTGGTGGCCATGGGCATTCTGCCCGACGAGGATATGGCCGGCTATGTGGTGCTGGGCGAGTTGGGGCTGGATGGCACCATCGCGCCGGTCTCGGGCGTTTTGGCTGCGGCAATTTCCGCTCATGCCGCCGACAAAGGGCTGATCTGCCCGGCGCCGCAAGGGGGCGAGGCCGCCTGGTCGGGCACCGAGGTGTTGGCGCCGCCGTCGTTGCTGGCGCTGATCAATCATTTCAAGGGCACCCAACTGCTGTCCCGTCCCACCCCGGAGCTGGCGGCGGAGGAAGGGCGCACCCTCGATCTGAAGGACATTAAGGGGCAAGAGACCGCCAAGCGGGCTTTGGAGGTGACCGCCGCCGGTGGCCATAACCTGCTGATGATCGGCCCGCCCGGCTCGGGCAAGTCGATGCTGGCGGCCCGGCTTCCGGGCTTGCTGCCGCCTCTCGATCCGGCCGAGGCGCTGGAGGTCAGCATGATCCATTCGGTGGCCGGAGCCCTGGAAGGCGGGCGGCTGTTGCGCCAGCGGCCTTTCCGCGATCCGCATCATTCGGCTTCGGTGCCGGCGCTGGTGGGCGGCGGGCTGCGGGCCCGGCCCGGCGAGATTTCCCTGGCCCATGGCGGTGTGCTGTTCCTGGACGAACTGCCGGAGTTTAATCGCCAAGCCCTGGAGGCGCTGCGTCAGCCGCTGGAAACCGGACGGGCGACGGTGGCCCGAGCGAACGCCCATGTCACCTATCCCGCCCGCTTCCAGCTGATCGCGGCGATGAATCCCTGCAAATGCGGCTATCTCGGCGACGCCGCTCTGGCCTGCAACAAGGCTCCGCGCTGCGGGGCGGATTATCAGTCGAAGATTTCCGGGCCGATGTTCGACCGTATCGATCTGCATGTGGAAGTGCCGGCGGTGAACCCTGCCGATCTGTCCTTGCCGCCGCCCGCCGAGGGTTCGGCGGAAGTGGCGGCGCGGGTGGCCGAGGCCCGGCTGATCCAGGCGGAACGCTATGCCGGCTTCGGCATTCGCACCAATGCCGAGGCCGATGGCGAGTTGTTGGAAAAGGTGGCCGCCCCGGACGCCGCCGGGCGGGCCCTGCTGACCGAGGCGGCAGAGCGCATGCGCCTGTCGGCCCGAGGTTATCATCGGGCCTTGCGGGTAGCGCGGACCCTGGCTGATTTGCAGGGTGGGGGCGGGGTCACCCGTCTGCATATGGCCGAGGCCCTATCCTATCGGCGGGTGGTATCGGGGCGGAATAGCCTGATGGCCTAAGAACCCATCCTTCATAAAACCTTTCCCTAGTAATCATCGCTTCGGGCCCTAGATAAGATAAAGGCCGATCACGAATCGGTGACCCATCCCCCATAGCGGGACGGAGGACGAGATGACGCCCTCTTACATCAGACGCCCGAGGCAAACCCCGCCCGCCTGCCGCACGGCCATTAGCGCCGAAGGATGGCGGCCACGCCGCATCTGGAGCTTTGGCTCGGTCGAAGAGCCCAGCCTGTCCGAACTGATGAACGATCCCATCTTCGGACATCTGCTGGCCAGCGACGGCCTGGAACATGATCATGTGAAGACCTTGATGTCGGAGATGCGCTATAAGCTAGGCTATGCTTAAGCAATTGCGCGTCTATCTGGCCGGTCCCGAGGTCTTTCTGCCCGACGCCCTTGAAATGGGGGCGAAGAAGCGCGCCGTCTGCGCCGAATTCGGCCTGGACGGCGTGTTTCCCTTGGATGGCGGCCTGGATCTGGATGGTCTGGAGCCGCGCCGGCAGGGACGCGCCATCTATCAGACTAATATCGATCTGATCCGGTCTTGCGACTTATTGATCGCCAACCTGACGCCGTTCCGAGGTGTGTCGGCGGATGTGGGAACGGTGTTCGAGCTGGGCTTCATGGCGGCGCTGGGCAAGCCGGTGTTGGGTTACTCCAACTCGCCGCAAAGCTTTCGACATCGCCTGGAAGACCATTTCATCGGCAAGATTCAGCTGCGCGCCGACGGTCAGCTGGCCGGACCCGATGGTCTGGCCATCGAGGATTTCGACATGTTCGATAATCTGATGCTGCATGGCGCGCTGCCCGAAGGCGGGCTGTTCCTGCACCGGGCCGAGCCGGGCGAGGAACTGCGCGACCTGACCGCCTTCCGCGAAGCGCTGAAGCTGGCGGCCTCTTTCAGCAGCTGGTAATTTCCAACTGATCCAACAGCTTCCCCAACACCGTCAGCATGCGGTCCAGGTCCTGCGGCTCGCTCAGGCGATGGCCGGCGGATTTGACCAGCGTCACCTCCACATCCTCGCTTAAGAGATGATCCTGAAGCCGCAGGGCGGTTTCCCAGGGAACGCTCTTGTCCTGCTGGCCGTGGATCAGCCGTACCGGGCAGGTCAGGGCGATCGGGCCTTGCAGCAGAAGATGCTGCCGCCCGTCCTCGATCAGGCCGCGGGTGATAGGGGTCGGCGGGCAGCCGTCTTGATCCTCGATCTCGGTCTGGCCCTTGACCAGCAGCTCGCGCTTTTGCGCTTCCGTCAGTTCGGGATAGATCAGTTCCTCGGTGAAGTCGGGAGCGGCGGCCAGGCCGAGTAGTCCGGCCACCCGGTCGCGTCGCTCCAACGCCGCCAGCAGCATCAGCCAGCCGCCCATCGAGGAGCCGACGATCACCTGCGGCCCCTCGGTCAGGGCGTCCAGCACTGCTACCGCGTCCGATGCCCAGAGGCCGATGCAGCCGTCTTCGAAGCGCCCGGAACTGCTCCCATGGCCCTGATCGTCGAATCGGACGAAGGCTTGGCCCCGCTTGCGGCAGAACTCTTCCACCGCCAGCGCCTTGCCTCCGGTCATGTCGGAACGGAAACCATGCAGGAACACGACGCCGGGGTTTTTTCCCTCGATCCGTTCGTAGGCGATTGCCGCACCGCCGTCGCGTGGTAATATCCCGCCCGCCATCGTACTCTCCCTTGGTTCAAGGCAACCGTTTCTTACCATCAGTCAGGCCGCGCGCAAAAGCATGTCCAACCAAGACCGTGATTTCAACACCCGGCCTCCCGTGGTCCTTCAGGTTCTGCCCTCGCTGGTGACCGGCGGGGTCGAGCGGGGCACCATCGATGTCGCCGGAGCTCTGGCCGAGGCGGGCTGGACCGCCATCGTCGCCTCGTCGGGCGGCCATATGGTGCGCGAGCTGGAACGCGTCGGCGTCAAGCACATCACCCTGCCGCTGGCCAGCAAGAATCCCTTGGTCATGCGCGCCAACATCAAGCGGCTGGAAGAGGTGATCCGCGAGCATCAGGTAGACATCGTCCATGCCCGCTCCCGCGCTCCGGCCTGGAGTGCGCTGAAGGCCTGCGAACGTACCGGCGCGCATTTCGTCACCACCTTCCACGGCACCTACAACCTGGGCTGGATGGGGCTGAAGCAGAAATACAATGCGGTGATGACCATGGGCGAACGCGTCATCGCCATCAGTCAGTTCATCTCGCGCCATATGCAGACCGTCTACGGCGTCAATCCGCGCAAGATCCGCGTGGTGCATCGCGGCGTCGACATGGTCAAGTTCGACCCCCAGAAGGTCAGCCAGGAACGCATCATCCAACTGGCCCTGCGTTGGCGTCTGCCTGACGGCTATCGGGTGATCATGCTGCCGGGCCGCCTGACCCGCTGGAAGGGTCAGTCCGTGCTGATCGAGGCGCTGGCTCTGCTGGGTCGCCGGGACATCCGCTGTCTGCTGGTGGGCTCGGACCAGGGCCGCACCGACTATTCCGACGAGCTGAAGTCGCTGGTGGAACGCCGCGGTCTGACCGACGTGGTGCATATCGTCGGCGACTGCCAGGACATGCCGGCCGCCTATATGCTGACCGACGTGGTGGTCTCGGCCTCGACCGATCCGGAAGCCTTCGGCCGCGTTATCGTCGAGGCGCAGGCCATGGGCCGCCCGGTGATCGCCACCAACAACGGCGCCGGCACCGAGAATGTGCAGGACGGCGCCACCGGCCTTCTGGTGCCGCCCGCCGACCCGCAGGCCCTGGCCGATGCGCTGGAGCAGGTGCTGGCCCTGACGCCGGCGCAACGCACCCAGATGGCTGATTATTCGGTGGCTTATGTGAAGCAGAATTTCACCCGCGAGCTGATGTGCGGCCGGACTCTGGAGGTTTACCGCGAAGTGCTGACCGACGGTCCTCTGCCTGAATCGCACAGCGGTTACTGAGGCGGCCTTGGCCTCGACCCAGCCCCGCATTCTGGTCATCAAACATGGCGCTCTGGGCGAGTTCGTCCAGGCGACGGGGGCTTTCGCCGCCATTCGCGCTCGCCATCCGGATGCCAAGCTCTATCTGCTGACCACCAAGCCTTATGCCGACATGGCCCGCAAAAGCCCCTGGTTCGACGAGGTCTGGGTCGACAAGATGCCCAAGACCTGGGAAGTCGCCGGACTGCTGAAGCTTCGCTCGCTGCTGCGTTCGGTGAAGTTTGACATGGTCTATGACCTGCAGACCTCGGAACGCAGCACCGGCTATTTCCATGTGATGGGCGATCCGCCCTGGTCGGGGCTGGCGGCGGACAGCGATTACTTTCACGCCCATCCCGACCGCGACAAGATGCATCCGCTGGACCGCTGGGCCGACCAGCTGGCGGTGGCCGGCATCCCCGAGGTTCCGGCCCCCGATCTGTCCTGGCTGGAGGCGAATCTCGATCAGCTGCATCCGCCCAAGCGCTTCGTGCTGATGGTCCCCGGTGCTTCCGCCACCCGTCCGGCGCTGCGTTGGGCGTCGGACCGTTTCGCGGCCCTGGGGAACATGCTGGGCCTGCGGGGAATTTCCACCGTGGTGCTGGGCACCCGCCAGGATCAGGACGCCATCAAGGTGATCCTGGGCAACTGCCCCACCGCCATGTCGCTGATGGATCGCACGCCGTTCGCCGCCGTCGCCTCGTTGGCCCGGCAGGCTTTGGGAGCGGTGGGCAATGACAGCGGCCCGATGCAGCTGGTCGCCGCCGCCGGCTGCCCGTCGCTGATGCTGCTGTCGGGCGAATCCGACCCCGCCATCCGCGTGCCGCGCGGCGAGGCGGTGGCGCATCTTTACAGCGACGACATTGCCGGCATCAGCGTCGAGCAGGCGGCAGAGGCGCTGTCCTTGCGCGAGGCGGCATGAACAGCGGGCAGGAGCGTGAGCGGATTCTGGTGATCCGCTTGGGCGCTTTGGGCGATCTGGTCTATTGCTTCCAGGCCTTCCACGAAATCCGTCAGGCCCACCCCAAGGCCGAGATCGCTTTGCTGATCCGCCCCGGCTTCGCCGGCTTTGCCAAGGCCATGCCCTGGTTCGACCGGCTGATCATCGACGACCATCCCAAGGGGCTGCTGGGCTGGGTCAGGCTGATGGGCCGCATCCGCGCCTTTCGTCCCAGCCGCATCTATGATTTGCAGGGCAAGCGCCGCCAGACCCTGATGTTCTATTCGCTGGGCGGGCCGCTGGGGCCGGAATGGTCGGGGCCGGCGCCGTTGGCGCATCTGCCGCGCATTCCCCCCGATGTCACGGCTATGCATTTCACCCAGTTCATTGCTACCCAGCTGCGCATGGCCGGGGTGCTGGAAGCTGGGCCCGCCGATCTCGGCTGGCTGGATGCGCCCATCGGCCATCTGAACCTGCCCCAGCAGTTCGCCGCAGTGATCCCCGGCTGCACGCCGAAGGCCGGCTATAAGCGTTGGCCGCCCGAGCATTATGCCGAGATCGCGGCCCGTCTCGACCTGCCCTGCGTGGTGGTGGGGACCAAGGACGACGCGCCCTATGCCGAGATTATCAAGGCTAAGGCGCCCGCCACCATCGATCTGACCGGCAAGACCAGCCTGTTCGAGCTGGCTGGTGTTCTGCGGGCGGCATCCTTTGCGGTGGGCAACGATACCGGGCCGATGCATATGGCCTCGATGCTGGGCACGCCTACTCTGGCGCTGTTCTCGCAATCCACCAGCCCGCCCTGGTCGCATCCCCTGGGTGCGCATGCCGACTGGCGGCAAAGCCCGGTGATCGCCGATCTGCCGGTGGACGAGGTCTGGTCGGCGCTAAAGGCCTTGCCGCGTAAGGGCTAGTTCTTCTTCAGCGTCACCGATTCGATGGGCGTCGGCAGATGGTAATGCCAGCCGGGGCCGACCGTGCCGACCGGATTGCCCAGGTGGCTGATTTCCGCCAGCTCATCGGCCTCGACCTGATAGACGCCGGTGCAGAGCCAGGCGGTCAGCAGGGTGGCGATCACCAGCGCCAGACTGCGCCAGCAAAAGACCGGGCGGTTCCAGAAACCCTTTTTCGGCTCGGCGCGTTTCTTGCGTTCCATCTCGATGATGCGGGCCTGCAGCAGCACATAGGCGGTGCCGAGCGGTGCCGCGAACAGCGCCAGTCCCGGAGCCTGAGCCTCGATCCAATCGGCGATCAACGGGTCGGCGCTGCCGATCTCGCCGGCCACCCAGCCCAGCAGCGCGCCGCCGGCCAGGATCAGCACCGGGAACCTGGTCAGCAGCAGATTGACCACCTGACTGCCGAACATCACCAGCGGCACCGACAGCAGCAGGCCGAAGATCAGAATCAGCAGATTGCCCTGCGCCACCGCCGACAGGGCCACCACATTGTCGAGGCTCATCACCAGATCGGCGATCAGGATCAGCGCCACCGCATCCATGAAGCTGCTGGCCTGACGGGTCTCATGCTCTTCCTTGGCGTCGTCTTCCTGGATGATCAGCTTGACGGCGATGATCAGCAGGGCCACCGAACCCAACAGCTTGAGGCCGGGCAGCAGCAGCAGGAACCCCAGCAGGGCGGTCAGGATGATCCGCATCACCACGGCGGCGCCGGTGCCGACCAGCATGGCCTTGCGCATCATGGCGGGGGGCAGTGACCGGCAGGCCAGGGCGATCACCACCGCATTGTCGCCGCCCAGCAAAAGATCGATCAGGGCGACCTGCAGCACGATGCTGATGATGGAAAAATCCAACGAACTCTCCTCGTCTCCAGCCGCCGACGCCCGTCGTGGTGAGATCTATTTAGCAGATTATAGCGGCAAAGTCAGATGGCCTTGGGCAGTTGCAGCCTGACCGTCAGTCCAGGCCGGCTGGCCGGACCGCCGGCATGGTCAAGCTCCAGCAAGCCGCCATGGATGCGCACCACCGCTTCCACCAGCGCCAATCCCAGCCCGTTGCCGGGCTGGTGGCGCGAGCTGTCCAGGCGCGTGAAGCGCTTCAGCACCTCGCGCCGCTGACTGGCGGGAATGCCGGGGCCGTCATCGGTGACCGCCAAAGCGATCCAGCCGGCCTGCTCGCGGGCCGATAGGGTGATCCGGGCACCCTCGCCGGCATATTTGCAGGCATTGTCCAGCAGATTGACCGCCGCCATCGCCAGCAGATCGCGGTCGCCCTTGGCGGTTGGCTCCCCCTCGATCACCAGGCTCAGGGCGATGCCGCGATGCTCGGCCAGGGCATCGTAAAGTTCGGCCAAGTCCTGGAGCAGCGGCGATAGAGGGACCGGCTCCATCTTGTGGCGGCGCCCACCTGCCTCGACCTCGGCGATCTCCAGCAGCCGTTGCAGCAGCCCGACCAGATCGTCGATGCCGGTGATGGCGTCGCGGGCGGCCTCGGCCAGGGCCGGGGCGTCGCCCGGACTGCTGCGCAGGCTTTGATCCAGCCGGGCGCGGATGCGGCCCAGCGGCGTGCGCATATCATGGGCGATGGCGTTCGAGACGTCGCGCACCCCGTCCATCAGGGTCTGGATGCGGTCCAGCATGATATTGATGTCGGCGCTCAAGCGGGAAAATTCGTCGTTATGCCGGGGAGCCGGCACCCGCCAGCCCAGATCGCCGGCGCCGATGCGGGCGGCGGTGCGGCGGATGGCGGCCAGACGCTGCTCGATCAGCCGGCGGAACAGCAAAGCGCCGCCGATGGCCAGAAAGGCGGCTCCGGCGCCACCTAGCCCAAGGGCCTGCAGCACCAGCCCGCGGATATTGCGCAGGTCTTCAAGATCGCGCCCCACCACCAGATGCTCGCCGCCACGAAGGGTCCGCAGCAGCAGACGACTGGTAGAGACTCTGCCGGCGCGCTGCACCGTGCGGTCGCTTAAGACTCCAGGGGAGAGATCGGCGGGAATACTGTCCAGATTGCCGCTCAAGGGCCGGCCATCGGCGGCGGTCAGTTGATAGACCTCGGTATCGGTATCGACGCCGTCATCCAGCAGCCGTTGGATTTCCTCTTGGATGGCAAGACTGCCCTCGATCTCGGCCCGCTGTCCGAGATTGAGAGACGTCATTTCCAGCTTATGGTCGATGCCCCGCTCCAGCGTGCCGACGGTGCCGAGATAGAACATGCCCGACAGCAGCGCCAGCGACAGCAGGGTCATGGTCCCGAAGCCCAGGGCGAGGCGGAAGGTGACGCTGCCGGGAATCGGCAGCTTAACCATGGCTGGACAGCATATAGCCGACGCCGCGCACGGTATGGATCAGCTGCATCCCGTGATCCTTGTCGATCTTCTGGCGCAGGCGGCTGATCTGCACATCGATCACGCCGGTCTGGGGATCGAAGTTATAGTCCCACACCCCTTCCAGCAGCATGGTGCGGGTGACCACCTGATCTTGATGGCGGACCAGATATTCCAGCAGGCGGAATTCGCGGGGCTGCACCGAGATCAGCTTGCCGGCCCGTTCGACCCGGCGGCTGCGCAGATCCAGCTTCAGGTCGGCGACGGTCAGCTCGTAAGGGTCTTCGCGGGACGAGGCGGCGCGGCGGCCCAGGGCTTCCAGGCGGGCCAGCAGCTCTTCGATGGCGAAAGGCTTGGTCAGATAGTCGTCGGCGCCCGAGCGCAGGCCGCGGACCCGTTCGTCCAGGGCGGCCAGGGCGCTCAAGATCAGCACCGGCGTCTGCTTGCCGGCTTCGCGCAACGAGGACAGAATGGTCATGCCGTCCGGGCCGTCGGGCAGCAGGCGATCCAGGATGATGGCGTCCCAGTCATCCTGCCCAGCCAGATGCATGCCATCCTTGCCGGTTTCGGCCAGCACGGTCTCGTGCCCCGCTTCGGTCAGTCCGGTCTGGATATAGTGGGCAGTGCCCCGGTCGTCTTCGATGATCAGGCAGCGCATGGATCACCGGCCCGTTTGCGGTTGGGATTTGCTGTCCGTCGCCTGATCTAAAAGGGTGGTGCCCCGTGCCGGAGTCGAACCAGCATGACCAGAGGTCGCCGCATTTTGAGTGCGGTGCGTCTACCAATTCCGCCAACGGGGCGAACGGCACAGCAGGGTTGAGCGTTTAGCACAGCCCCCGCTTCCCCGCCAGCGGAAAACGTGATTGCAAAACATGAGATTGCGGAACAGACCGTCGGGCGCTACATCTTGCCCAGTTCTGTTTCCAAGGATCACCGCATGCTGAAGCGCCTCTATGACCGGCTGATGGCCCTGGCCGCCCATCCCAAGGCCCATTGGTGGCTGGCCCTGGTGGCCTTCATCGAAAGCTCGGTCTTTCCGATTCCGCCGGATGTGCTGCTGATCCCCATGGTGCTGGCGAATCGTCGCCGCGCCTGGCTTTATGCCGGACTGGCGACCTTGGGTTCGGTGGCCGGCGGCTTTCTCGGCTATGCCATCGGCTCGCTGTTCTATGACACTGTCGGCCAGTGGGTGGTGCATTTCTATCACCTGGAGGACAAGGCCGAGGCGATGACCGCGCAGATTCGGGACAATCTGATCTGGATCATGGCCATCAAGGGCATGATTCCGGTGATCCCCTTCAAGCTGGTGACCATCGCTTCGGGCATCGCTCATGCTGATCTGCTGACCTTCGCCATCACCAGCCTGCTGGTGCGAGCTTCGCGCTTCTATCTGGTCACGGTGATCCTGTGGCAGTTCGGCGAACCGGCCCGCGCCTTCATTGAAAAGCGGCTGGGTCTGGTCACCGCCGCCTGCGCCATCGGTTTGGTCGGCGGCTTCCTGATCATCAAATTCGTCTAGCGGAAAGGCGCCTTTGCCATGACCCTGCCGATTTCTTCCCGTCAGGCGGCGCTGCTGCTGCTGTTGGGCTGTGCCACCGCCTTGGGCGGGGCGCTGATCGCCCAATTCGGCTTCGGCCTGCGGCCCTGCATTCTGTGCCTTTATCAGCGGGCCCCCTTCGTGCTGGCTGGGGTGCTGTCGCTGATCGCCCTGCTGCCCAAGACGCCGCCCCGGCTGCGGCTGGCGCTGCTGGGGATTTGCTCTCTGGCCCTGCTGATCAATAGCGGCATCGCCATGTTCCATGTCGGGGTCGAGCAGCATTGGTGGGTCGGCACGCCGGAATGCGTGCCCGTGGTGCCTGTGCCCAAGACCACCGCCGAGATGATGGCCGCCCTGTCGGCCCCGCCGCCGCCGCGCTGCGATCAGGCGCAGTGGGAGTTGTTCGGCATCTCGATGGCCGGATACAATGTGCCTTATTCGCTGGGGCTGGCCCTGTTCGCCGCCTTGGCTGCCTTCCGTTCCCGCAAGGAGAACCGCGCATGAAGACCAGCGGCGAAAGACTGATGCCGGGCGATCCCTCTCCGCGCCAGATGCTGGAACGGCTGATCCGCGTCGATCAGGCCGGCGAATATGGCGCGGTGCGCATCTATCAGGGCCAGCGGGCGGTGCTGGGCAAGAACCCCGCCTGCGCCCAGATGCTGCGCCATATGGAAGAGCAGGAACAGCATCATCTGGCGACCTTCAACAAGCTGATCGCCGAGCGCCGGGTGCGCCCGACCCTGCTGACTCCGCTTTGGCATCTGGCCGGTTTCGCACTGGGGGCCGGCACGGCTCTGATGGGCCAAAAGGCGGCGATGGCCTGTACCGTGGCAGTCGAGGAAGTGATCGACGAGCATTATGCCGCCCAGGCCGAACAACTGGGCGAGGACGAGGCGGAACTGCTGGAAACCGTGCAGAAGTTCCGCGCCGAAGAGGTCGAGCATCGCGATATCGGCCTGGCTCATGGGGCCGAGCAGGCGCTGGGCTATCCCTTGCTATCGGCGGCGATCAAGACTGGTTCGCGCCTCGCGATCTGGCTGTCGGAGCGGCTTTAAGGCTGGAACTGCTCCGACAGGATCCGTTCTTCCAGGTTATGTTCGGGATCGCAGAGCAGCTCCAGGCTGATGTTGCGGTCTTCACGCACCTCGACCTTGACCACGTCGCGCACTTCCGTATGGTCCGCCACCGCCGAGACCGGGCGCTTCTGGCTTTCCAGCACCTCGAAGGTCACCGTCGCCTTATGCGACAGCAAGGCTCCGCGCCAATGGCGGGGACGGAAGGCCGAGATGGGGGTCAGCGCCAGCACCCCGGCCCCCATGGGAATGATCGGGCCGTGGGCCGAGAAGTTATAGGCGGTGCTGCCCGCCGGCGTCGCCACCAGACAGCCGTCGCAGATCAGCTCTTCCATGCGCAACCGGCCATCGACGCGAATCCGCAGCTTGGCGGCCTGACGGGTTTCGCGCAGCAGCGAGACTTCGTTGATGGCCAGGGCTTCATGGCTGGCGCCGTCCACCGTCTGGGCCTTCATCACCAGCGGATTGAGCTGCACCCGCTCGGCGCGCGACAGCCGATCCATCAGATCGTCTTCGGTATAGATGTTCATCAGGAAGCCCACCGTGCCCCGGTTCATGCCATAGATCGGCAGCTTGCGCTCGATATGGCGGTGCATGGTCTCGAGCATGAAGCCGTCGCCGCCCAAGGCGACGATCACATCCGCCTGATCCAGCGGCACCGATCCATAGCGGTGGCGGAGCTGCTTCAAGGCTCGCTGGGCGGCATCATTCTCGGCGGCGACAAAGGCGACGTTCTGGAAGGGCATGGTTTGGGGGCTTTTTCAATAAGGCTTGCTGGAGTATAACCCAGCGAATCGGCTCCGCCAGTAGCCTCTCGTCGCAGTTCCGACGATTTTCCGTCGGCATCCCGTGACAGAACCGGGCGGGGTATCCCTCGTTACCGGCATCGGGTCTCGGAGAAGCCATGGCCAAGGAAGATGTGATCGAGTTTTCTGGTGTTGTCGTCGAACTGCTGCCCAACGCCATGTTCCGCGTCCGTCTTGAAAACGGCCACGAAATCCTGGCGCAGCTGTCCGGCAAGATGCGCAAAAACCATATCCGCGTACTCAATGGCGACCGGGTCAGCGTGGAGATGACTCCCTATGACCTGACCAAGGGCCGCCTGACATTCCGGTTCAAGTGACACTGATTCTCGCTTCGGCATCTCCCCGCCGCCTCGATCTGCTGGCTCAGATCGGCCTTCGCCCCGATGCCGTCGATCCGGCGGATATCGATGAAACCCCCGCCGACCGCGAACTGCCGGGCCCCCATGCCCTGCGTCTGGCCGAGGCCAAGGCCCGCGCCGTGGCCGAACGTCATCCGCAAGCTTTCGTGCTGGCCGCCGACACCGTGGTCGCCTGTGGCCGTCGCATTCTGCCCAAGGCCGAGACCGAGGCGCAGGCCAAGTCCTGCCTGTCGCTGCTGTCGGGCCGCCGCCATCGCGTGCTGGGCGGCATCTGCATCCTGGCCCCCGACGGCCGCAAGGCCAGCCGGCTGGTGACCACCACCGTCACCTTCAAGAACCTGGATGCCGGGGAATTCGCCGCCTACATCGCCAGCGGCGAATGGCATGGCAAGGCCGGCGGTTACGCCATCCAGGGTCTGGCCGCCGCCTATGTCCGCCAGCTTCAGGGCAGCTATACCAATGTGGTCGGTCTGGCCTTGCACGAAACTTATTCGATGCTGCGAGGTCTGGGGCATGGCCGCGATTGACGGCCTGCTGGTTCGCGCCACGCCTGGTGAATTCCGCTTCGCCCTGACCGCCGCCGGGCAGATCGTCGAAATTCGCATCGATCGCGGGGATGCTGCTCCCGGCGATATTCTGCTGGGGCGGGTGCTAACCCGCCTGCCAGCTCTGAATGCCGCCCTGGTCGAGATCGGCCAGCCGCTGCCCGGCTTCCTGACCCATGCCGGTTCGGTGTCGGAAGGCCAGTTGCTGCCGGTGCAGGTTACCGCCTCGGCCCGCGGCGAAAAGGGAGCTGAGCTGAGCGCTCAACCGTCTTTGCAAGGCAAGTTGCTGGCCTATAGCCCGTTCCGTCCCGGCTTCAGCCAGTCGCGCCGGATTCTCGACGAAGCCGACCGCGCCCGCATCGCCGCTCTGCTGAAACCCCTGCGCCGCGAGGATGAGGGTTTGGTGGTGCGCACCCAGGCCGCCGGGCAGCCCGACAAGGCGCTGCTGGCCGAGTTGGAGGAGCTGCGCCGCCAATGGACCGGCCTCAAGAGCCAGATCGCCGAAGCCAAGGGCCCCGGCCCCTTGCGGGTGCCCGATCCGCTGGAACGTCTGTTGGCCGAGCATGGCGGCATCCGCTCGGTGCGCACCGATGATCGGACGACGCAGTCCTGGCTGCGTGCCCGCTTCCCCTCGGCCGCCTTCTCGCCCGACGCCTTCGCCGAGGCCGAGGATGAGCTGGAACAGGCGCTGACCCGCCGCATCGGCCTGCCGGGCGGCGGCAGCCTGGAAATCGGCACGGTGGCCGGCATCACTTTGATCGATATCGATAGCGGCGCCGGTTCGCCTTTGCAGGCCAATCTGGCGGCAGTGCCCGAGATCGCCCGGCACATCCGTCTGCGCAATCTGTCGGGCCGCATTCTGGTGGATATGATCCCCATGCAGGAACGCCGCGCCACCGCCCAGGTGGCCGAGGCTCTGCGTCAGGCGGTTTCCTACGATCCCACTCCGACTCAGGTTTCCGGCACCACGCCGATGGGCATGGTCGAGATCATCCGCGAGCGCAAAGGCCCCAGCCTGGCCGAGACCATGCTGGCCCCGGCGGCGGAACCGGGCCGTTCGGCCGACAGCATGGCGCTGGAAGCCCTGGCGGCGCTGCTGAAGGAAGCCGAGACCCGACCCGGTCGCCGCCTGGGCCTAGCCGCCGCTCCAGCCGTCTCTGCCGCCCTGCGCCGCCGCCCGCAAGCCATTGCCGAGACGGAACGCCGTCTGGGCCATTCCTTGTCCCTGCGCGACGACCCGGTCCTGACCGGCTGGAGCATCGTCGAAGGAACCCAATCATGAGCAAGTCTCCAACGAAATCCTCTGCCGCCTGTCCGATTTGCGGCAAGCCGTCCGATGCCAAATTCCGCCCGTTCTGCTCGCGCCGTTGCGCTGATGTGGATCTGGGGCGCTGGCTGGGCGAGGTCTATGTGGTGCCCGGCGACGAGCCGCAAGCAGCGGCGGGCACCGGGCTTGAGAACCTTGATGACGAAGAATGACATTTTTCCGAATCCGCCTATGGACAGGCGCTGAGTTTTTGTCTATAAGCGGCGTCCTTACCAAGGAATGCCTGTGCCCAGGTAGCTCAGTTGGTAGAGCATGCGACTGAAAATCGCAGTGTCGCTGGTTCGATTCCGGCCCTGGGCACCACTCTAAACCCCTGGAACCTAACGGTTCTGGGGGTTTTCCATGTGGGGGCCGTGGTGAACCTCAATTCAGAGGCGGAAATCCGTCTCTCACCCAGCAATCAAATGCGGCTGCGTAGTCCGGGGCAGCCTGGACATTGGGCGGAATCGGCAAGCCCCACCGGCGATAGAGGCCATCTTTGCCCGCGCGATAATAAACCGTCGGCAGAGAGGAATGCCCTTTTCTGATCTCAGTTAGGACCGGACGTGATATTTCGCGATGATGCCTTCCAGTGCTAGGCGGACCAGATCCCCGGCTCCGGGATTGTCCATAAAGCTCATGGCTGGGGCATAGGTCAGCTCATAAAGCAGCGCGCCTAAACTTTCCGGCGAAAGAACCGACAAACCCAGTATCATCGTCAGCCGCTCCCCCAACTGCCGCCAATGCATGCGGAAGATCGCTTCCTGCTGGCCACTTGAGTTGCATTTCATCTTGCCGTTGGTGGTGGAGAACTCCACCACCAACTGAGCCCAGTTTCCGCTCTTGGCGGTGTCGTCAGCCCAGGCACAGACATGCTGGATCACCTGCTCTTGCTCCAGGGGAGGTGTCAGCAGATCCAGAAGGGTTTGCAAATTGGCATTGCCATAGGTTTCCAGCATTTCCAGGAAGATATGATCCTTGCCCGAGAAGTTGGAATAAAAGGCCCCTTTGCTATAGCCGGCAGCTTCGGCGATGCGGTCCACCGAGGTCTGGCGGAAGCCGTCCTTGGTGAACAGCTTTTGGGCGGCGGTCAAAAGCCTGGCCCGCGTTTGCGCCTGACTTTCTTCCCGCGTCAATCGCGTCATCGTTTTTGCCCCTTGCGCAATCGGTGATGACACCCCATTTCAGATACCAATTAGTATCCGAATACCAAGTGTCCTTTGAGCCGCAGCTTGTTCCAGACCGTCCGGGATGGCAAGCCTTCGTGGAGCCCCATATGCAAGATGAAATCAAACGGATTCGCCACGAGCTTCGGCAGCGCCGCCTGACGGTGCTGCGAGTGATCGCGCTGGGTCCGCATATGCATCGTATTGTTTTCGGCGGCGACGATCTCGCCGACTTTACCAGCTTGTCTCCTGACGATCATGTGAAGCTGTTCTTCCCGACCGTCTCGGGCGGGGCTGAGGCACGTGACTACACTCCCCGGCATTACGATCCTCAACTCGGCAACCTGACCATCGACTTCGCCCTGCACGAAGCAGGACCCGCGACCCATTGGGCCAGAAATGCTCGGATCGGCGAACAGCTGGTGATCGGAGGTCCCAAGGGATCGGTGATCATTCCCGATGTTTATGACTGGTGGTTGTTGATCGGCGATGAAACTGCTCTGCCCTCCATTGGCCGCCGGGTCGAAGAGACGCCGTCCCACCGCCAGGTGATGACCCTGGTCGCCGTGCAAGGGCCCGAGGATGAGCAGCAATGGAAGGCTCAGTGCCCGGTTCAGTCTTATTGGGTCCATCGTTCCGCCGATCAGGCGGATCAGCCCGACATCTTGGCGAAGGTTCTGCGATCCCTGCCGCTGCCCCCTGGGAAAGGCTTCGTATGGATTGCCGCCGAGGCTCGGGTGGCGCGCGCCCTGCGCGATCTGATGACACAAGAGCGTGGTCACTCCGTTACCGCCCTGAAGGCCGCCGGCTATTGGGTGAGCGGGCAGGCCGACAGCCACGACAAGCTGGACCATTGACCATGAGTCATCCAACCCGCTCTACGTCGAGTCATATCAGCCTGAGCCAGAATGGCTGTCGCCTGTTGCTGGACAAAGCTATTGAAGTGGCCGAACAACGGGGCCTGCGCATCACCGTGGCTGTTACCGACGGAAGCGGCGTCTTACTGGGCTTCCTGCGCATGGACGGCGCCGCCCTGGTGACGGTGGACGTCGCCATCGGCAAGGCGCGCACTGCCGCCTATCTGGGTGCGCCGTCGCAAATCTTCGAAGAGATGATCAATGCCGGGCAAACCGCCATGGTCACTGCCCCCAACCTTTTACCTCTGCAAGGTGGCGTACCGGTTCTGTCTGCCGGACAAGTCTGCGGCGCCATCGGCATTAGTGGCTCCAGCGGCGAGAACGACCGAGTGTTGGCCGAAGATGTGGCCGCTCATTTCAACTTCTGACTTAAGGAACATCGTCTCATGTCTTTCGCCAATCAGACTGTTTTGATCATCGGCGGCGCGTCGGGCATTGGCCATTCAGTCGCCCTGCAGGCTGCTCAAGCCGGAGCCGATCTGATCATCGCCAGTCGCGATGAAGTCAAACTGCAAACCGCGGCGGCGCGCTTGCGGAGTTCTGGCGGCAAAGTCGAGGCTCATCCGCTCGATGCCGCCGATCCTGCCTGCCTGAAAGCGTTCTTCGAGACCAGCAAGCCTTTCGACCATCTGGTTTCTATGGCGGGCGGCTTCATGGGCGGCGGCTTTCTGGACGCCGACGGCGACACCATCCGCAAGGCCGTCGAAGACAAGCTGTTCACCAATCTGGCCATCGCCCGCGCCGCCTCCTCCCGGCTGAAGGATGGCGGCAGCATGGTCTTTACCGCCGGTTCGGGCGGAAGGCCTCATACCGCCTCTGGGGCGATCATCGGCAATGAGTCCATTCGCACGCTGGTCCAGGGGCTCGCGGTCGAACTGGCTCCCCGGCAGTGCCGCGCCAATGCCGTCGCGCCCACCTGGACCCGCACGCCGCTATGGGACTTCATGCCCGCAGAGCAGATCGAGGCCACTGACAAGCATTTCTCCGGTCTGATCCCGCTGGGCCGTACCGCCAAGATCGAAGAAGTTGCTTCGGCCTATCTCTTTTTGATGCAAAACGGTTTTGTCACCGGGCAGACCATCGCCGTCGATGGCGGCCTTACGCTGGTCTCCTGAATACGGGGCCTGTGATCTGTTTGATTTAACCGAGGTGAAGCATGGCCAAATCCTCGGTTACCTGCTGGAAGCCGATGTGATGCGCGACATTGCCGCAGGCCGAGCGCCAATCGCTGTTCGGGTCTTCCAGCCAAGCCTGATAGGCCTTCATCGTTAGGAGTGAGGCGTGCCGCTTGTCATCGGTGCCGAGGCTGCAACGAGGCCGCTTGTCGCCAAGCTTCAGCAAGTACCAAGTCGTCCTGCTTTTCGTCGCCCGCTGTGCGATCCAAGCCTCGTCCGTGACCTTGGTGATGTTTATGTATGTTGGATTGGAAGAGTAAGGCCGCCCCATTGTTGTTGTTCTTTAAATGTTTCACGCTTAAAGCGTATAGACCTGCGCTTTGGCATGTCAATTTAAAGACAATGGGGAGCATCGTTAATCTTTAAGGGATTTCTCAAGATAATCTAAGGAAAGCAGCTCAGCATTTAGGTAATGCAGTTCTATGTCTCGAAACGAGATATTTTTAAGATCGTTCTCGGCCTTAGCCTTCTGCAGCAAGTCGGCTTCGATATCCCTCTGCTCAATGGCTCTATCTCGCACGGGCTGAATAGTCACCCTGGGGCGGGGCGGATCGACGAGCCGCCAACCGTCTTTGGTGTTTTTCAGCTTGTAGGAAACCGTCTCGTCGATTGGTTTCTGCGGTACGGAAATGACCTGAAAGGGGGCCGGGCTATGCCCATCCGGATAAAAGTTCACCTCTTTCCCCCAGGCTATCAAATGAAAGCCGACATCGACGATCACCGTATTTGTGGTCTTTTGACGAACGCCTAACAGCTTCCAGGAATCGACAATTACGACATCCTCTTCAAGCTGCCACTCCTCTCGGGGTACAGAGCAGTCGCAATCACCGATTTTTTGTTTTCCATCAGGAAAGAAGACTTTGCCGCGTCGCGCCAGAATGTCTCCTTTAAACTCGCCCGCAATGACCTGCTGCACCAAATCCTCTGGCCCACTATCCGCAGCAAGAACAACGGATGGGTGGAACGAAGCAGCTAAGATGAGCGCGAATATGAAGGCGACATTCTGGCGACACATTTTATCGTCCTATGCGGTTTGACGTTTTACAGGGCGGTAGACGGTGTAGTCCCCAAAGGTTCCCACATTGAATTGCTTGTAAGGTTTTCCTGTGCGATGGGCTGACCAGACTTTTCCATTTCCCGCATAGATTGCCATATGCCCGTCGTAGAGTACAACGTCTCCTGGCTGCGGCTCCTCATTCGCATCTAATTTGCGGAAAGGAATTTTTCCATGATTCGCAGCGTCTGCGAAATCGTCTGACCGAGTATACGGGTAGTCAATGCCCTGAGATTCCATGATTGCATGGACAGAGCCAGAGCAATCTGCGGCAACACCTTTCTGAGCGTAAGGTCCATGGAATATGTTTAATGGGTCATGCGGATATTCATCAGGATTTGGGGCATATTTCGTCCCCTCCCAACCCTTGGCCTCATCGACAATCTTCTGTCCAGTCTCGGCAGAAATGTCCCCAGGCTTACGCGGTGTACCGGGTGTTACGTCACTGACTTGATGTAAGAGGCCTTGATGCGGGGATAGAGAGGTTCCGCCACCCCCGCCGTCGTTCGGTGAGAACTGACCGCCGCGACGATCTCCAGCCGGGTAGCGGTTTGGATTGAACTTCCTGACGTTGCTGCGTCCCAGTCCCCACGCTTTTCGTAACTCGTTGCCCGAGATACCGGCGTCGAGAAAGCCGTCAGCCATAAACAGCAGGCGGAAGCTATCAGAATCGTGATCCAGCGGCTGCAAGCCGGTATGAGCGAGGTGGATGCAGGCCAGGGGTATCTCGCCCTTGGCAAGGGCGCGGCTGGCGCTGTGGAAGTGCTGAAGGATGCCGTCGGGCATAGGGTGATCCCAGGCCACCGACAGCAAGGCGAGGATGCGTTCCTCTTGCCCGTCGATGTCGAGGCTGCGGCGGTCCCAGTCGTCTTGAATATATTTGACCAGCAGGGTGCCGTTGCCGAGTTCCAGTCCTTGGTCGGTGAAGGTCAGGGTGCGGTGGGTGGTGCGGAACCGGCCTTCGGCGAGCCAGGCCTTTTCCAGATGCTCGTGTAATGACATTGGATGTCTCCATGCAAAAAGCCCCGGCCTGGGCAGGCACGGGGCTTATGGGGTGCGGGAAAAGAAAAAACCCGCGCCTCCGGGTGGAGGGCGGGTTTGCGCTTCTGCCCAGTGTCAAATTTTTTCAGAGCGCGAGTCAAGAACGAAATGCGAACACGCAGCCGTCTGCGCTGCCGTCAGTACCATCAAAAACGTGTGTTAAAAGATGTGTAAACGAACTGCGCCCGCTGTCAAAATAAGCCGTTAATCCGCTTAGATTTCGCGAGACGCCGCTTTGCAGTGCAGAGCGGAAAAAAGCAAAGGCTTAGCTGAATGAACAGCTAAGCCTTTGACTTTATTTGGTGGAGCCAAGGAGGATCGAACTCCTGACCTCTACAATGCCATTGTAGCGCTCTCCCAGCTGAGCTATGGCCCCTTGAATTCTGGGTCGCAGCAGCGCTGCGGTGGAGCCGGAACATATGGATTTCGGAGGTCCCTGGCAAGCAAAAAATTAACCCTGCCTGACAGTTTTTTTTCAACCTCCCGAGACCCACTAAAAAGTCCGGGTTCCCCGGCCCTTAGGCCTCGTCCTCCATGCCCTCGTCCAGATGCTCCATGACCTCGGCCATGTCGTCATCATCCTCGCCCAGGTCGGACGCGTCTTCGATCAGGCCGCTTTCGTCGTCATCGCCGCCATCAATGGCGTCGATATCGGCTTCCTCATCCTCGGCGCTTTCGACTTCCTCGTTCTCGACGACGGAAGGCTGGGCGGCCTTGGCTTCGGCGGCAGCAGCGGCAGCGGCGGCAGCGGACTGACGGCGCGGCTTGAAGATCACCTCGGGTTCGACATTGGCGTCGCACTTCGGGCAAATGATCGGCGAGCGCTGCATATCGTAGAAGCGGGCGCCACAGCTCTGGCAGGTGCGTTTCACACCCCATTCAGGTTTCGCCAACGGACTTCCTCCTTGTTTGGTCGGCTCGATAATCTTGGTTCTGAGGGCCATTTGCCATGAGTGGCTGGCCGTGTCAAAACGAAAAATATTGTGCAACTGCGTCCAGCGAGGCGATGGCCGCTATGCCGGACCCCGCCTCCTGTGCTATGGAGCCCTCTTTCCGTCGAAGATTCAACGGGACAATGATCGGATGCAAACCAAGGCTTTATCCTCCTCCTCCGTTCGTGGGCTGTCTGGCAGCGTGCGGATTCCCGGCGACAAGTCGGTGTCGCACCGCGCCCTGATGTTCGGTGCCCTGGCTCTGGGCCGCAGCACCGTCGAGGGCTTGCTGGAGGGCGAGGACGTCTTACGCACCGCCGAGGCCATGCGCCGGCTGGGCGCCGAAGTCACCCGTCTGCCCGACGGCACCTGGGAGCTTTACGGCCGCGGTGTCGGCGGTCTGGCCGAGCCCGAGGACGTGCTGGACATGGGCAATGCCGGCACCGGCGTGCGTCTGCTGATGGGTCTGGTGGCCAGCCATCCCTTCACCACCGTCTTCACCGGCGACGCCTCCTTGCGGTCGCGCCCGATGAAACGCGTCTCGGAACCGTTGAGCCGCATGGGCGCCGGCTTCGTCGGCCGCTCCGGCGGTCGCCTGCCGATGGCCGTGATCGGCACCGGCACGCCGCTGCCGATTACCTATGAGCTGCCGGTTCCTTCGGCCCAGGTGAAGTCCGCCGTGCTGCTGGCGGGCCTGAACACCCCCGGCGTCACCACGGTGATCGAGAAGGAAGCCACCCGCGATCATACCGAGCTGATGCTGAAGGGCTTCGGCGCTGACCTTACGGTCGAGACCCTGGCCGACGGCTCCAAGGCGATTTCCCTGAAGGGCCAGCCGGAGCTGAAGGGCCGTGCCGTCAAGGTCCCTGCCGACCCCTCTTCCGCCGCCTTCCCGGTGGTGGCGGCGCTGTTGGTGCCGGATTCGGTGATCACCGTGACCGGCGTCTGCACCAATCCCTTGCGCTGCGGCCTGTTCCTGACCTTGCAGGAGATGGGAGCCGATATCCGCTTGCTGAACGCCCGCGACGATGCCGGCGAGCCGGTGGCCGATCTGGAAGTGCGGTTCTCGGCGCTGAAGGGCGTGGATGTGCCGCCGGAGCGGGCTCCGTCGATGATCGACGAATATCCGGTGCTGGCGGTGGCGGCGGCTTTCGCCAGCGGCACCACCCGCATGCGCGGTCTGGCCGAGCTGCGGGTCAAGGAAAGCGATCGTCTGGCCGCCGTTGCGCGGGGGCTGGAGGCCTGTGGCGTCAAGTTGGAGGTCGAGGGCGACGATCTGATCGTTCATGGCACTGGCAAGCCGCCCAAGGGCGGCGCGACCATCGCCGTCAATCTGGATCACCGCATCGCCATGTCGTTCCTGGTGATGGGCATGGCCTCGGCCGAGCCGGTGACGGTGGATGACGGCACCGCCATGGAGACCAGCTTCCCCGGTTTCGCCGCCCTGATGAACGGGCTGGGGGCGAAAATCGCCTGATACGGAATTCCTATCAGCTGATAGCGGTTTCATATAAGAAAACGGCCCCGATCTCTCGGGGCCGTTTTTTGTTTCTCTCCACTTGCCGTCATGCCCGGACTTGATCCGGGCATCCACGCCCTGTTCTTTCGTGGATCGCCGGGTTAAGCCCGGCGATGACGATAAACAAGATGGCTTAAAGCACTTCCTCGAAGGCGATGCCGTTCTGGCGGCAGCAGGCCTCCAAGGCGTTGCGCAGCAGCACGGCGATGGTCATCGGGCCGACGCCGCCGGGAACCGGGGTGATGGCGCCGGCCAGCTTGGCGGCCTCGGCGGTGGCGACGTCGCCGACCAGCTTGGTCTTGCCGGGCTCGGAGCCGGGAACGCGGTTGATGCCGACATCGATGACGGTGGCGCCCGGCTTGATCCAGTCGCCCTTGATCATCTCGGGCACACCGACGGCGGCGACCAGGATGTCGGCCTGACGGCATTCGGCGGCCAGATCCTTGGTCTTGGAATGAGCCACCACCACCGTGCAGGATTCCTTCAGCAGCAGCTGCGCCATCGGCTTGCCGACGATGTTGGAGCGACCCACCACCACGGCCTTCTTGCCGGCCAGATCGCCAAGCTCGCGCTTCAGCAGAATGATGCAGCCCTTGGGTGTGCAAGGCACCAGCGCCGGGCCGCCGATTGAGAGCAGGCCGACATTGACGGGATGGAAGCCGTCCACATCCTTGGCCGGGTCGATGCTGTCCAGCACCTTCTGGCTGTCGATATGCTTGGGCAGCGGCAGCTGCACCAGAATGCCGTTGACCGCCTTATCGGCGTTCAGCTTGGCCACCAGCGCCAGCAGATCGGCCTCGGAGGTGTCGGCGGAGAGCTTATGCTCGAACGAGTTCATGCCGGCGGCCTTGGTCTGCTCGTTCTTATTGCGGACATAGACCTGGCTGGCCGGGTCTTCGCCCACCAGCACCACCGCCAGACCGGGGGTGATGCCATGCTCGGCCTTCAGAGCGGCGACACGGACGCCGACGGCTTCGCGCAGAGCGGCGGCGGTGGCCTTGCCGTCGATGATTTTGGCGGTTTGGGTCATGGCTTCCTCACGCTTTCCAGAATGCGGCGCGCCAGCTCGTCGGGCTCGCCTTCGATGAACAGGGTCTTGCGCCGGTCGGTGGCGCCTTGGATGATCTCGATGCTGCTTTTCGCCAGCTTCCACTTCTTCGCCAACAGCGCTATCAGAGCGGCGTTGGCCTTGCCGTCTTCCGGCACGGTGGTCACCGACACCTTCAGCACGGCGCCGCCGTCGGCTTCGGGGGCGATCTCGCCGATCTGATCCCGCGAAGCCTTGGGCGTCAGGCGCAAAGCCAGACGGACGCCGTCCTTGGCTGGCGTGATCGGCGAGGCGGCCACCGGCTGGCTCAGAAGAGGCTCGAAACGGCCAGATGCGCGCTCAGTTGGAACAGATACATCTGGACCAGCCACAGAATGAAGAACAGCAGCACCGGCGACAGATCCAGCGCGCCGGTATTCGGCATGATGCGGCGCAAGGGACGTAATACCGGTTCAGTCACCTTATAAAGCGCATCCATGATCAGATAGACGGCGCGGTTATGGGTGTTGATGACATTGAACTGGATCAGCCAGCTCATGACGATGGAGCCCAGAACCAGATAGCGATAAAGATCGATGGCCGCGATGAGAACGGTGATGAGCGGCGACAGCAGCTCGGACATAGGGGCTTTCCCGGTCAGGTGATAAATCGGGCGTCAGCCTAACTTCTGGGCCGGATCGGCGCAAGAGAAGCGATGTCTCCATCCTGCGCTTGACATGATGGCCGGGTTTCTCCCATTATCCGCCCCCTGTGTGGGGCCGTAGCTCAGCTGGGAGAGCGACGCGTTCGCAATGCGTAGGTCGTGAGTTCGATCCTCATCGGCTCCACCAATCCATACGAAAGGCCCGGCGGCCGAAAATGGCGCCGGGCCTTTTGCTTTTTCCGGCACAGAATCAACTCTCCATAAAGTTGTTCATATGCCGATGGGTCATATTGAATAGAGCATATGAGTTTGATCGGGGTCAGATAAATATCTGATGCCGGCGGCCATATGCTTGCTTATTACGGCTGTCATAGGTTATCCATTACTCTCAATGTGGACTTTATGGGCGTTCTGCCGCTTCGCAGCGCGTTTCCTTACAGCATGTTGGAGAGGCAGTTTGACCAGATCAGCGACGACCATGACCCGGATGGTCATGGTCACCACCAAGCCGGTCGCCATGACAGTCGGTGTCTTGGCGGCCTTGGGGGCCTGCGGTTACGCCTTTTCGCTGCCGCAGCTTTATAGACCCATCGCCGGAGGGCCGGCCTCTCACCCGCTGACCGTCGCGACCGCGTTGTTCCTGGTGTTCGCCATCGTCGAAAGCTGGCGGTCGCGGCATCGCCAACGCGGAGCCTGGGCGGCCGTCGCGGCTTTGCTCATCTGCGGCCTGCGCCTGCTGCCTGGCGAAACCGCGTCTTTGGCGTTCGGTTATCTGACGCCGTTCCAAGCGGTGGTGACCCATGACCGGGAAATGGGACTGAGCAACGGCATGGGCCTCAACACGGCCATGATGTTCATGCTGATCGCCTTGGCGGTGCTGTTCTATTGTCGTCGCTGGATGCGGATGTCGCAGATTGCCGCCTTCATCTCGTTGGCCTTCCCGATGGTGTCCATCACCGGATATGCCTACAGCCTGCCGCGCTTTTACGGCCAGATGTCGATGATGACCATCGTCTTCGGGCTGCCATTGGGATTGGCGGCGGCCAGCCTGTCGGCCAATCGGGCTTTGCTGAAGGCGATCCTCAGCCCCCATATCGCCGGCCGCGTCGCCCGGATTCAGATAGTGCTGGGCTATCTGTTTCCCTTTCTCAGCGGCTTCCTGGTCGTCAAGGCTATCCATGACAGCGGCGAAACCGACCTGTTCGGGGTCTTCGTCGTCACCATCGGCTGGTTCATCATCCTGCTGGTCACCATCAGCAGCGTCATCCACGAGCGCATCGACCATGCGCGACGGATGCATGAGCGGACCCTGACCCTGAATGCCACCCAAGATCCGCTGACAGGCCTGTTCAATCGCCGGAAATTCGATCTCTGCCTGGAAGCGGAACTGATGCGAAGCCAGCGAGATAGCACCGCCGTGTCGCTGATCATGATCGATGTGGATCATTTCAAGCGGGTCAATGATACCGGCGGCCATCCCATGGGCGATCTGGTTCTGAAGACCGTCGCCACTGCCGTGAAGCAGCATATTCGGGCCACCGATATCGCCGGACGGCTGGGCGGCGAGGAATTTGCTGTTCTGCTTCCCGGCACGGACCGGGACGGCGTGGCCTATGTGGCGGAATCGCTCCGGCGAATCGTCGAGAGCCTGCGGTTTTCCCCCTGGCCCGGCCATAACGGCATGATCACCGCTTCGTTCGGCAGCGCAACCCTGTGTCAGGATGAGGCCCCGTCGGACCTGTTGCGTCGTGCCGACGAGGCCCTTTATGCCGCCAAGACCGGCGGGCGGAACCGGGTCAGCGTCAGTGAGTGCAACGTAGCCGCCGCGTGACGGCCACTCCCATTATCCATAAATTTGTTGCAGTCCTATGACATTCGGCTCTGAATAGACCTGTCCGGAGTGGGGCCGGACGGCAAAGAGGAGCCGGCATAACGGCTCCCGGAGGAAGACGCGCCATGTCCGACCAGAGCGCCGCTCCCAAACGGACCATCGCCGCCGACGCCATGAGCGGACTTGCCGCCATGCTGGTGGCCTTTCCATCCGCCATCGCGTTCGGCGTCACCATCTTCTCGCCGCTGGGAGGCGACATGGCCGCCCAGGGCGCCATCGCCGGCATCGTCGGCGCCATCGCCTTCGGTCTGGTGGCTCCGCTGCCCGGCGGTTCCAGCCGGCTGATCTCGGCCCCTTGCGCTCCGGCGGCGGCGGTGCTGTCGGCTCTGGCCATCGAATTCACCCAGCAGCATATTCCCGCCGCCATGGTGGTATTGCTGCTGGGGCTGATCGGGCTGATGGCCGGGCTGACCCAGATCACCCTGGGGGCGGTGCGCATCGGCAAGCTGATCAAATATATCCCATATCCGGTGGTCAGCGGCTATCTCTGCGGCGTCGGGCTGATCATCATCGGCGGGCAGATTCCGAAATTCCTTGGCGCGCCATCCGGCACCAGCTGGACCGAGGCGCTGATCCATCCCGGCTTGTGGAACCGCCATGCTTTGCTAGTTGGTCTGGTGGTGATTGTCGGCATGGTGCTGACCCCGCGCCTGACCAAGCGCATTCCCTCGGCCATTCTGGCTTTGGGCGCCGGCATCGGCTGCTATCTGCTGCAAGGTTTGCTGGACGGGTCGCTGCTGTCGACCGAGGGCAATCCCTTGCTGATCGGCGCCCTGGCCCCTGGCGAGGGCGGGATGCTGGATTCGGTGGAGGCGCACTGGGCGGCTATCGGCGGGTTTGGCTTCGGCATGGCTCTGAAGGTGGCGGCTCCGGCCCTGACCCTGGCGGTGCTGCTGTCCATCGACACTCTGAAAACCTGTCTGGTGCTGGATGCCCTGACCGGCAGCCAGCATAACCCGAACCGAGAACTGGTGGGGCAGGGCATGGCCAATATCGCCTCGGCGGTGCTGGGCGGCGTGCCGGGTTCGGGCACCATGGGGCCGTCGCTGGTGAATGTCTCGTCGGGGGCTCAGAGCCGCGCCTCGTCGCTGGCGGCGGGGGCGTTCTCGCTGGCGGTTTATCTGGCGCTTTCGCCGCTGGTGGCCTGGGTGCCGGTCTCGGCCCTGGCGGCCATCCTGATCGTGGTCGGCGTCAAGATGATCGACTGGCACAGCCTGGCCTTCTTCTTCACGCCCTCTACGCGCTTCGACTTCCTGGTGATCTTGGCGGTGATCCTGGTGGCGCTGTTCGGCAATCTGATCGCCGCGTCGGGGGTGGGCGTGGCGCTGGCGATTCTGCTGTTCATCCGCGAACAGACCCGTAGCTCGGTAGTGCGTCATCGCATGGACGGCACCGAGATGTTCTCGAAACGCGCCCGGTCTCGCCACGATATGGACAAGCTGACCCGCGAAGGCGGCGACACCGCCATCTTCGAATTGCAGGGCAGCCTGTTTTTCGGCACCGCCAATCAGTTGTTCCAGGCGCTGGAGCCCGACAGCCGCGACAAGACCTATATCATCCTGTCCATGCGCCGGGTGCAGTCGCTGGACATCACCGCCACCCATGTGCTGGAGCAGATCAAGGATCGGCTGGAACTGCATGACGGCTATCTGGTGTTCTGCGACATTCCCAAAGGCCTGCCGTCCGGTCTGAAGATGAAGCGTTTCCTGAAGGAAACCGGGGTGGTTCGTCCCACCGCCAAGGCGGTCGCCTTCCGTCATCTGGACGAGGCGCTGGAATGGGTGGAATCCCGCAAACTGGGCCTGCCGGTTCCCGGAGAGGAGGGGCTGGATGGCGCCGAGCCGCCGCTGCTGGGCCTTCGCGACATGAAGGTCTTCGACGGATTGGACGAAGAGTCCATGGCGGCGCTGGAGGCGGTGGTGGATATCCTGTCGGTCAAAGCCGACAAGAAGGTGTTCAAAGCCGGCGAGGATGACGAAGCTCTGTTCCTGGTGCGACGCGGCACCATCAAAGTCGAGGTGCCGGTGGGCAAGAAGGAAAGCTATCACCTGGCCACCTGCGGCCCCGGCGAGATCGTCGGCGGCATGGGCTTCATCGCCAATCGCGGCCATGCCACCGATGGCCATGCGGTCGAGGACACCGATGTCTATGTGCTGCCCCGGCGGCGCTTCGACGAACTGGCCGGAGCCCATCCGCAGCTGGCCCGGGTGATCCTTGAGGCGGTGGGGCTAGGTCTGGCGGGCCGGTTGCGGGTGACCATCGCCGAACTGCAGGCCCTGCGGACGAGCTGACAGCATTCCGTCGGTCACCGCAGTTTCGCAGCGATTGCGGCCGCGTTCCTTGGCGCGGTACAGGGCATGGTCGGCCCGGCGCAGCAGTTCTTCTATCTCTTCGCCCAGCCGCCATTCGGCGACGCCGATGCTGACGGTGAAACCGAGCTCGGCGGCTTCGGGGGCCAGTCCCATGGCCTCGGCCTGGAAACTGGTCCGCAGCCGTTCGGCCGCTATCCAGGCCTGGGCCAGCGTGGTTCCGGGCAGCAAGGCCACGAATTCCTCGCCGCCCCAGCGACAGAAAATATCCTCTTGCCGCAGCACCTTCTGCGCTACCGAGACGAACAGCCGCAGCACGATGTCGCCGGTGGCATGGCCCAGTCGGTCGTTGATCAGTTTGAAATGGTCCAGATCCATCATCAGCACCGCCATGGTCTGACCCAAACGACGGGACCGGGCCAGTTCCCGTACCGACTGATGGCCGAAAGCGCGGCGGTTCATCACCCCGGTCAGGGGGTCGAGGCTGGCCAGCCGATCCAGATTTTCCTGCAAGACCTCGCCGGTCATCATCACCATGCAAAGGGTGATGGAGATGCTGGAGAACAGCCACCACAGCAGTGAGCTCGCCGCCATGTTGGAATATTGCATCTGGTTCAGATCATGAACCTCGATGCGGACCGACATGGCCCGCAGCAAGGCAAAGAAGCCGTTGGACAGATAAAGCCCGGCCGCCACTTTCAGCGACAGACGCTTCTTGTCGGTTACCCTGAGCAGATCCCAGGCGATCAGGCAGGAGAATACCACCATGCACAAAGCGTTGATGATCGAGCGCAGGGGAAAGGAGTCCGACAGATGCCCCATCACTGTCAGAATCACCGGCAGGATGACGGCTAAGGCTCGCACCAGCTTGGGCAACGGCGACATGCCCAGAAAGGCGCGGAACCCCTCCCACACCACCAGAAATCCGAAGGTCATGAGAATGGCCGGCAGCGTCAGCGATACCAGATCGGGCACCCGCCCGCGCGTCGTGATCAGGGCCAAAGCGATCGCCGCCAGGAATGCCGCCAGCGCCCATTTCCCCAAACCGGGAATCGAGGGATGCAGCCGCCAAAGCAATAACCGAGCCCCGGCGCAGACAAAGGTCGCCAGGGCCACAGTGATCAGCAAAGTGCGGATATCAAGAACCATAAGCGCAGAATGCATGCCATAGCATGCAACCGGCAAGCGGAAAGTAATTCCTATCTTTGGGTATTAGCGCGCGATAAAACAAAAAACACCACCCCCGGGCTGACCGGAGGTGGTGTCTGTAACAATTTTTAAAATTTTATAGCTTACGCCGACTTCTCCAGCATGGTCGCCAGACGCTTGGCGAAGGCCACCGGGTCGGGCAGGCTTTCGCCCTCGACGATGCGGGCCTGGTCCAGCAGCAGCGACGCCACATCGGCCAGCTTGTCCGCCGCACCCGGCTGCAAGGCCTCGCCGGCCAGACGGCGGATCAGGCCGTGGGTCGGGTTCAGCTCCAGAATGCGCGGCGGACGAGCGCCGGCCTGCTGCTGATGTTGACGCAGCAACCGCTCCAGATGCAGCCCCATATCGCCTTCGTCGGCCACCAGGCAGACGGCGCTTTCGGTCAGGCGGTCGGACGAGCGCACATCCTTCACCTGCTCGCCCAGGGCCAGCTTGAAGGCGGCGATCAGGGCGGCCATGGCGTCGGTGGGAGCGGCATCGGCCTTGGGCTTGTCGGCCTCGGCTGCGTCACCCTTGATGGCCGACAGATCGGCGGCGCCCTGCGACACCGACTTGAACGGCTTGTCCTGATAAGAGGTCACCGCCTGCGGCCAGAACTCGTCGATCGGGTCGGTCAGCAGCAGCACCTCGACGCCCTTGGCGCGGAAGCCTTCGATCTGCGGCGACTTCTTCAGAGCGGCAAGGTCGTCGCCGGTGATCATATAGATCGCGTCCTGGCCTTCCTTCATCCGCGACAGATAAGTGGCAAGGCTGATCGGCTCGTCCGAAGCGGTGGTGCGGAAGCGGGTCAGTTCCAGGATTTCCGAGCGGCGCTCGAAGTCCTCGTACAGGCCTTCCTTCAGCACGGCGCCGAAGGCTTCCCAGAAGGTGGCGTAGCTCTCGTCTTCCGCCTTCTTCTTCAGCTCGCCCAGCACCTTCTTGACCAGCCCGGTGCGGATCTTGGCCAGTACCGGGTTGTGCTGCAGCATCTCGCGGCTGATGTTCAGCGGCAGATCCTGGCTGTCGACCACGCCGCGCAGGAAGCGCAGGTAAGAGGGCAGCAGCTCGTTGCAGTCGTCGGTGATGAACACCCGCTTCACATACAGTTTCAGATGCTGCTTGCGGTCGGGATGGAAGATGTCGAACGGCTTCTGGCTGGGGATATACAGCAGGCCGGTATATTCGATGGCGCCCTCGGCCTTGTAATGCAAGGTGGCCCAGGGTTCGTCGAAGGCATGGGCGACATGGTGATAGAACTCTTTGTACTGCTCGTCGGTGATCTCCGACTTCGAGCGGGTCCACAGAGCCGAGGCGGAATTGGCCGCCTCTTCCTGATCACCTTCGACCACGATCACCGGCAGGGCGATATGGTCGGAATAGGTCTTGACGATATGCTTCAGGCGATAGCCTTCCAGATATTCGTCTTCGCCTTCGCGCAGGAACAGGGTGATGGTGGCGCCGCGCGGAGCGTCGGCGGCTTCGGCGATGACGAATTCGCCCTTGCCGTCCGAGGTCCATTTCCAGCCATGCTGTTCGCCGGCCTTGCGGGTGATCACCTCGACCTTTTCCGCCACCATGAAGGCGGAGTAGAAGCCGACGCCGAATTGGCCGATCAGCGAGACGTCCTTTTTGGCGTCGCCCGACAGCTGCGACATGAAGGCGGCGGTGCCGGATCGGGCGATGGTGCCCAGGTTCTCGACCAGATCCTGGCGGTTCAAACCAATGCCGTTATCGGCGATGGTCAGGGTGCGCGCCGCCTTGTCTGGCGTGATGCGGATGCGGAAATCTCCGTCGCCTTCCAGCAGGTCGGCCTGCGTCAGTGCGGCATAGCGCAGCTTGTCGCAAGCGTCGGAGGCATTGGAAATCAGCTCCCGCAGGAAGATTTCCTTGTTGGAGTAGAGCGAGTGCACGACGAGATCCAGCAGTTTGCTGACCTCGGCCTGAAAACTTAGCTTTTCTTCGGCCATGAGAGGAGTAACCTATTGAGTCGATCCAGCGGGTTATCGTTCAGTCCGCAGGATATGAGGGAAAGCAGCCGCCGGCGCAAGTCTCTGCCGGGTTGCGATCAGAGGTTTCGACGGCACAAGTTGCGCTTCCCCCGTCGAATGGGTATTTATATCGCCCCCCCGCGCGCCGGAGCCGGCCCAAGAACGACAAGGCCGGCGTCGCTATCGGTTCCTATCAGCCGGGCGCAAAGCAACGAAGGGGCGAAGGTATTTGACGGAGATGTTCATGCAGATTCCCTTGCAGATCACGTTCCACGGCATCGATCACTCTGACGCCGTTGAAGAACGCATTCGCGAAAAGACCGCCAAGCTGGAGCAGCTGTGCGACCGTATCACCTCGTGCCGCGTGGTGGTCGAGGCGCATCATCGCAACTCCAGCAACCTGCATCTGAAAGGGCAGCCCTTCCATATCACCATCAATCTGACCGTTCCCGGTGTGGAGCTGGTGGTGAAGCGCGATCCCAAAGATGCCCATGTCAACGAGGACATCTTCGTGGCCCTGCGCGATGCTTTTGACAACATCTCGCGCCAGCTGAAGGATTACGTCAGCCGCTCTCGCGATTCCCGCGCCGCGCAGTAATTCCTGACAGCCAGGACAAATGAGAACCGGGCCGGACGAGTGATCGTCCGGCCCGGTGTCGTTTTGGGGTATGCGCAAATTCTTTTCTGATCCGGCCAGAAGAGAAAGCGCCCTATTTCATCTCGCAGCGTTCCGAAGCGACGTCGGCATAGCCGCGCGCGACAGAGGCGGTGATGGTGAAATGCAGCTCGACATTCGGGCGCAGATTGACCGCCTGCTCGATGGGAAGCTTGCTGCTCAGATCGCCCGAGCGGCCGGCTCCGGCCATATGCAGCCGCAAGGGGCGGTCGGGATCGAACCATTGTTCGCGCCCGTCATTGCCGCCGATGCCGTCGGCCGACAGCTCCAGCTGGTCTTCCAAGCGCAGCGAATAGGCCGAGTTGGGGGTCTTGGCATTGGGGGTGCGCACCATGAAGCGCTTGACCGGCAAGGTCTCGCACTGCTTGGGCACCGGCGCCGACTTGATGACATAGGCCAGTCGCTTGGGGTCCATGCCTTCGTTCATGCGGGCGCGCAACAGAGCGGTCAGGTCCCTGATCTCGTCGGACGGTTTGGCCTGTTCATACAGCGCGCGCAGCCCGTCGGCCTGCTTTTTCATTTCGTTCAGGGCGGCGCGGTCGCCATCGGCCTGCTCGCGGGCCTTGGCGGCGGCATCGGCATTGTCGGTCACCTGCTGGCGCAGATTGGCCAGTTCGCCCTGATTGACGCGATAGCCCACCTCGTAGGCGTAATAGATCAGCAGCGCAAACGCGCCGCCGCCCAGCACCAGCTTCAGCAGGAAGGTGAAAATCTGGCGGCGGCGTTCTTCGTTGCGCCGGCTTCTGCGACGGCTCATATCCCCTCGACATCCCGAAACGCCGGCGGGACTATGCGGCCCGCCCGGTTAATGCGAGGCGCGACTTTAGCGGATCGTTCCGGCTCTCACCAGTCTAGAGAATCGGAAAAGAATCCTGATCGGAGCGGATTTTGATCTGACTGGGTCAGATCAAAGTTTGCGACAAGCCCGCGCGGCGCTTGAGCGGGCTTGGGACGGGCCAGATTTTGAACCGATTCGATTGATCGAAATCGGTTCTAACGCCGCTTGTAATGGATATGGCTGCCGTCATCGGCATCGAAGCTCATATCCTCCAGCATGCCTTCGGCGTCATAGGCGAGGTTGCGCCGCAGTTCGCCGGTGATCTGGCAGGTTTGCCCCGGCCCTTCGCCGGCATGAGGGGCGGCGGATTGGCAAGCCGTGGCGGTTTTGTAGAGTTGGCCGTCATTGCCGTCGAAGATGGGGCGGTCATGGGCCGCCATTTCGGCTGACCATAAGGTCATGGGGACGGCCTCGGCGGCGATGTGCTGGGTCTTGCCATCCACCGTCAGGGCCAGATCGCCATTATCCTCGGCTATCGTCAGATGATGTTTGTCGCTGTCTTCCTCGGTGTCCGAGGTCATCGCAACCAACTGGTCGCCGCGCCAGACCTCGGTGGCCTGCTGCAGGAAGTGATAAAGCGTGATAGGCCCCAAGGTCACGTCGGCCTGAATCTTCTCGCGCACTTCCAGCCGCCCGTCGGGCAGGCGGCGGAAGGCGGCATGATAGCCGCCGATCATCTCGCCCTTGCGGGTGATGGTGAAATCCAGCTCGCCGGCCTGGGGCGGCATGATCTCGGCCGAGACATTGGTGCCGCAAAGCCACAGCAGTCCAACGGCGGCCAACCCGGCGGGAAGTCGCGGTCGTCGAGCGGCAAGGCGGAGAGGGGCGGGGATCACAGGCGTCTCGGGTCCGGAAAGTCAGGAGAACAAGGCAAGTGTGCCGGGACTCGCGGGGGAAGAAAACAACAAGTTGGAGGGCGAGCTACAAATTTTGTAGCCAAAATTCTATCCCTAAGTCTTAAAACCAAATGCGGACTCTGGGAAATCCGCGACGACTCGGGCATTGGTGGCATTTGGAATGATTATTGCATTCGCCCTCTCCATTCGTTTGCCTGGCGGCAGAATTGCAGGCGCCGCAAGGTGATAGGTCAATAAATTGAGGGAAGGCTGGAACATGTGGCAAATCCTCTGCGACTTCGACGGCACTATCGCTGTGAAGGACGTCACCGATACTTTGCTCAATCGTTTCGCTTTGGATGGCTGGGAAGAGATCGAAGAGGAATGGGTTTCGGGCCGGATCGGTTCCCGTGACTGCATGGCCCGCCAGGTGGCGCTGCTGCGCGCCGACCGCGCCGAGTTCGACGCCGCCCTGGACGAGATCGAAATCGATCCCGGTTTCCCTGAATTCGTTGCGCTGTGCGAAGATGCCGGCCTGCCGCTGACGGTGGTCAGCGATGGTCTGGATTACGCCATCAAGCGCATTCTCGACCGTCATGGCCTGGGCTATCTGCCGATCGTCGCCAATCATCTGGACATGGTCGGCGAGGACGAATATCGCCTGAGCTTCCCTTATGCCAATCCCGACTGCAAGAAGGGCAGCGGCACTTGCAAATGCCGCACCGCCCGCAGCCTGACCCAGGGCCGCGATATGAGCCTGCTGGTGGGTGACGGCACGTCCGACATGTGCGCCGCCGGCGCCGTCGATCTGGTGTTCGCCAAGCATAAGCTTTTGACTTATTGCCGCGAAAAGGGTCTGCCGGTGGTTCCCTACCGCGACTTCACCAACGCCACGGTGCAGCTGGCCGCCCTGCTGGAAGAGGCCGCCTTCGCTCATCGCGTGGCCGAGCCGGCTGAATAAGCCCGCCATTCCCGATCATCACGATTTCCGCCAAGCCCGAACAGGGCTTGGCGTTGTTTCCTGGAGAGCATCCGTAAATGACCGATCTGACCGAAAAAGAGCTTCTTGAGAATGAGGCGAAGTACTGTTCCTTCGGCGATACCGTCCATTACATCGACCCGCCGAAGATCTTCAGCCGCTGCGAGGGCTCCTATCTGTATGACAATGCCGGGACGCCGTTCCTGGATCTGCAGATGTGGTATTCGGCCGTCAATTTCGGCTATGCCAACCAGCGCCTGAACGACGCCCTGAAGAAGCAGATCGACACCCTGCCGCAGCTGGCCTGCCAGTATCTGCATAAGGAAAAGATCGAGCTGGCCACCAAGATCGCCCAGCGGGTCGAGAACACCTATGGCATGAAGGGCCGCGTCCACTTCAATGTCGGCGGTTCGCAGTCGATCGACGATTCGCTGAAGCTGGTCCGCAACGCCTGCGGCGGCAAGAGCCTGATGTTCGCTTTTGAAGGCGGCTATCATGGCCGTTCCATCGGCGCTTCGGCCATCACTTCGTCCTATCGCTATCGCCGCCGTTACGGCCATTTCGGCGACCGCGCCCAGTTCGTGCCCTTCCCCTATTGCTTCCGCTGCCCCTATGGCAAGAAGCGCGAGGATTGCGGCCTGTACTGCGTCGATCAGTTCGAACGTCTGTTCGAGACCGAATATTACGGCGTTTGGGATCCCAAGGTCGGCGCTGCCGAATATGCCGCCTTCTATGTCGAAGCCATCCAGGGCACCGGCGGTTACGTGGTTCCCCCGCCCGGCTATTTCGAGAAGCTGAAGACCGTCCTCGAGGCCCACAAGATCCTGCTGGTGGACGACGAGATTCAAATGGGCTTCTATCGCGCCGGCAAGTTCTGGGCGCTGGAGAACTTCAACGTCAAGCCGGACATCATCGTCTTCGGCAAGGCCGTCACCAACGGTCTGAACCCGATTGCCGGTCTGTGGGCCCGTGAAGAGCTGATCAATCCGCAGATCTTCCCGCCGGGCTCGACCCATTCGACCTTCTCGTCCAACTCGCTTGGCACCGCCGCCGCTCTTGAAACCATCAAGATGATGGAAGAGACCGACTACGAGACCATGACCCGCGAGAAGGGCGCCTACTTCCTGGCCGGCATCAAGGAGCTGTACAAGAAGCATAAGATCGTCGGCGACGTCGATGGCATGGGCATGGCTCTGCGCATCGAGATCACCGGCGAAGACCGCTTCACTCCCGACAAGGCGATGACCGACAAGATCGTCGATATCTGCATGGCGGGCGATCTGGATGCCGGCAACGGCAAGAAGGTCGGCTTGGTGCTGGATATCGGTGGTTACTACAAGAACGTCATCACCCTGGCGCCCAGCCTGCACATCACCACGGAGGAGATCGATCTGGCGATCCGTCTGCTGGATCAGGCTTTCACCCGCGCCACCTCCAAGTAAAGAGCAACCGGGCGCGGCAGGATTACCCCTGCCGCGCCCGAATTGTCTGAAGCATAGGCATCATGACCAAGGTTCCCCATTCACAGCACAAGACCCTGTTCGAGCATGAGACCTTCTGGCAGCGCCTGAAGCTCAAGCTGTTCGGCGCCATGCCCTGGTCGGGGCCGGGCAAGGTGGCGGGCGAAGTGGGGCAGATCACCGATGCCAGCTTCCACTATCCCGGCGGAAGAGCGGCGGTGATCCTGATCCACGGCCTGACAGGCACACCCACCGAGATGCGCTTCGTCGGCAAGGGGCTGGCCAATGCCGGCTTCACCGTCTATGGCATCCAGATGGCCGGCCATTGCGGCTCGGAAGAAGACTTGGTCCTGACCGGCTGGAAGGACTGGTATGCCAGCGTCGAGGCGGCCTATCAGGAAATCGCGCAAAAGCACGAAGTAGTGTTCGCTGCCGGCCTGTCGATGGGGGCGGTGATGTCGATGCATCTGGCCGCCATGCATCCCGGCAAGCTGGCCGGCATCGGGCTGTTGTCCACGACCCTGACCTATGACGGTTGGTCGATCCCGAAATTCCGCTTCCTGCTGCCGCTGTTCCTGCATACGCCGCTGGGGCTGCGCTATCGCTTCGTCGAGAACTTCCCCTACGGCATCAAGGACGACCGCCTGCGTCAGCGGGTGGTGGCCAATATGCATGCCGGCAATTCGGTCGAGGCCGGCAATCTGGGCATGACCGGCGCCAGCCTGCGCCAGCTTTGGGCCTTGGTCGATGTGGTGAAGAAAGAGATGCCGGCCATTACCACGCCGGCCGTCATCCTGCATGCCGCCGAAGACGATGTGGCCAGCCGCTGGAACGCCGATTACTGCGAAGCGCATCTGGGCGGGCCGAAAAAGAAAGTGCTCTTCCACGAGAGCTATCACATCATCACCGTCGACCGGGAGCGCAATAAGGTGGTCAAGGAGCTGGCGGATTATTTCGCCGCCCGCTGCAGGCCCGACCAGCTTGAGCGTGCGCCAAAGGGTGCCGTTAGCGACGATCCGTCCGACGACTGACCGCCAGCAGATATGACGAAGGTGGGGAAGGAAACGGCATGAAGATCGGCAGCAGCGTCCAGAAATCCCGCCTGCGTCGCTGGCTGGGCTCCATCCAGGGAAAGCTGATCATCGCTTCGCTGCTGATCAGCCTGGTGCCTACCGCCATCGCCGCCGAACTGACCGTGCGGCTGGTGCTTGGCGTGATCGATAGCGATGTCGAATCCTTCCTGCATGAAACCTCGATCCTGTTCCTCAGCAATTTCCAGGATGCCCAGACGGAAGGAGCCGCGCTGGGGCAGTATCTGTATGAACAGCATCAGATCCATTCCTCTGGTCAGCCGATCACCAAGGTCGATAACGGCTTCATGCATCTGGTCGAGTCCATGGGCTATGGCGTGGTGGTGGTCTATGGCGAGGACGATAAGAAGATCGTCTATTCCAACTATCCCATCAGCCGCTTCGAGATTCTGCCCAGCGGGGTGGGCAACAGCCTTTACAGCCTGCAGCTGCCCAACCGCAGTCTGGTGATGTCGGGCGGCAGCTTCTCGTTCCAGGCCGAGGGTCGGTCCTATGTGATCCTGGTAGGCAACTGGCTGGACGAGAATTTCATCGAGAACCTGAAATCGGTGACCTCGATCGATCTGCGGCTATATTACAAGCGCGACGGCCAGTTCCGCATGATCTATTCCTCGCGCTCCGACGCCGCCGTGGGCACCTTGCTGCCCGACGAGGTGTCGGAAACCTTGGAAAGCGGCCATTCCGCCTATTACGACCCCCAGGCCGAGGATGGCAGCTTCCGCGCCGAATATCTGCCGGTGCGCAACGCCCGCGGCGAACTGATCGCCATCATGTCTTCGGGCATGCGCAGCACCGAATTGCCCAGCATCGGCGATCTGCCGATCAACACCATCATCATCGTCTTCCTGTCGGGTGTCGGACTGACGGTGCTGACCAGCCTGTTCGTTACCCGCCGCCTGTCGCGCCCGTTACGGGCGCTGTCCAAGGGCGTCGGCTCCATCAGCGACGGCGATTATGGCCAGCGGGTCGAGGTTCAGGGCGATGACGAAGTCGCCGAGCTGGCGCGGGGCTTCAATCAGATGTCCGAGCGCCTGGGGCAGCTGCGTTCGCTGGAAGCCGAGCTGCGGCGCAAGGACCGGCTGTCGGCCTTGGGCGAGGTGGCGGTGGGCATCGCCCATGAAATCCGCAATCCCCTGGGCACCATCAAGACCTCGGCCGAACTGGTGCGAAAGCGCGACGGATTGGCCGGCGGCGACGTCAAGCTGCTGGGCTATGTGGTGGACGAGGTGCGGCGCATCGACAGCCTGATCGACGAGTTCCTGTCCTTCGCCAAGCCTAGCGCTCCGGTGTTGCGGCATGTGCCGCTGGTGGCGGTGGCGCAGCGGGTGGCGGATTTCTGCGAGCCCGAGCTGTCCAGCCGCAACATCACGCTTGAGCTGACCGACGAGTCCGAGGGCGCGTTGATCAATGGCGACGAGGACCATCTGTTCCAGGCCACCCTCAATCTGGTGCTGAACGCCAGCGACGCCATGGCCGGCGGCGGCGTCATGAAAATCCGCGCCTGGAAAGACGAGACCATGGGACGGCTGTCCTTCACCGACAGCGGGGCAGGCATTCCGCAAGAGATTCAGGAAAAGATTTTCGATCCCTTCTTCACCACCAAGCCCCATGGCACCGGTCTGGGGCTTGCCAAGGTCTTCTCGGTGATGGAAAACCATGGCGGTACGGTAGAGCTGCAGAGTAAGCCCGGCGAGGGCGCCTGTTTCACCCTCAGCCTGCCCATCGCCTGATCACCGCCCAGGGAGCAACCCCATGGTCCATACCATCCTGCTGGCCGATGACGAGCCCCGCCTTGCCGATGTTCTCGGCGTGGCGCTGGAGCAGGCCGGCTATCGGGTGCTGATGGCCGCCAATGGCCAGGAGGCCCTGCGCTTTCTGGAAACCGAGACGGTGCATATGCTGCTGACCGACATCCGTATGCCGGGCATGTCGGGGGCCGAGCTGATGGCCGAGGTCAAGCGCCGCCATCCCCAGCTGCCGGTGGTGGTGATGACCGCCTATAGCTCGGTCAAGGATGCGGTGCAGCTGATCAAGGAAGGCGCCTTCGACTATCTGGGCAAGCCGTTCGAGATCGACGATCTGGAGCGGGTCGTCAAAAATGCGCTGCGCCTGTCCGACGCTCTGACCGACAACCAGCGTCTGCGCGGGGAGTTGGAAGGACGTTACCGCTTCGAGATGCTGGTGGGCTCCAGCCCCGCCTTCCGCGCCGTCATCGAAAGCATCGCCGAGGTCTGCGAAAGCCGGGCCAATGTGTTGCTGACCGGCGAGTCCGGCACCGGCAAGGAACTGGCGGCCCGGGCAATTCATTTCAATTCGCCCCGGCGCGACAAGCCGTTTGTCGCCATCAATTGCGCCGCCATCCCCGAGGGCTTGCTGGAATCTGAACTGTTCGGCCATGTGAAGGGCGCTTTCACCGGCGCGGTAGCCGACCGCGAGGGACGCTTTGCCCAGGCCGACGGCGGCACTCTGTTCCTGGACGAGATCGGCGATATGCCGCTGCCGGTGCAGGCCAAAATCCTGCGCGTGCTGCAGGAACGCAGCTTCGAGCCGGTGGGCGGAGCCAAGACCCGTCAGGTGGATGTGCGCATCGTCGCCGCCACCAACAAGGATTTACAGGCGGCGGTGCAGGCGGGCGAGTTCCGCGACGATCTTTATTACCGCCTGAACGTCTTCCCCATCGCTCTGCCGGCCCTGCGTGAGCGACCCGAGGATATTCCTGCGCTTGCCGTTCATTTTCTCGATGCTTTGGGATCGGGAATGGGCAAAAAGCTGGAGGGCTTCACCGCTGCGGCGCTGGCGGCCATGAGCCACTATGCCTGGCCCGGCAATATCCGCGAGCTGCAGAACTGCGTCGAGCGTGGACTGATCGTCGCCAAGGGGCGGCTGGTGGATGTCTCGGATCTGCCGCGCTATCTGTTCGCGGCCCAGACCCAGGCCGCCGATGGGCCGCGCTTTCCGATGGATCTGGACGAAGAGCTGGCCCGCTTCGAGCGGGAAACCATTCTGGCGGCGCTGAACAAGGCCGATGGGGTGCAGGTGCAGGCGGCGCAGCTGCTGGGCATCAACGAGCGCAGCTTGTGGCACCGCATCAAGAAATTCGGCATTCAGATCACGCGCCGGGCCGTGACAGACGGTCATGTCGGCAAAACGCCTTGAAATTGCCTTTTCTCGGGTGTTTCCTCGGGTCCAATTCAACCTATTCGCATGAGGGCGTCATTATGAGTTTCTTCCATCCCATCCGTGTCCTGGCTTCCGCTCTGGCGGTGACGGCCTGTCTGGCGGCGGCTCCGGCCTTGGCGGACGACGTGACCGACGGCCAAGCCATGGTCAAGGACCTGATGGATAGCGCCATCAAGGATTTCGGCGGCAAGAAGGTGCCGGCCGAGCAGCGCGACGCCCTGGTGCATGGCTATATCGAGAAGTACGGCTCGGTGCCGCTGTCGGCGCAGGACATCCTTGGCCGCTATTGGACCCGCGCCACGCCGGAAGAGCAGACCGAGTTCGAGGCGCTGGCGGTGGATTACGCCATCGGCTCCTGGGGCAAGCAGCTGGACGACATGCCGGTCGATCAGAGCATCACCTTTACCAGTTCGGAGACCACGCCCGAGGGGCGTATCGTCCTGCATTCGCTGGTGGTCAATACCGACATGACGCCGGTGGACTGGCAGCTGGCCCATACACCGGAAGGCAAGCTGGTGCTGGCCGACGTCGCCATCAACGGTGCGGCCATGGTGCAGACCATGAAGGCCGACTTCACCACCATCATCCGCTCGAACGGCGGCAAGGTCTCGGCTCTGCTGGATGCCCTGAAGACCAAGATCGCCAGCTATAAGACGGCACAGTAAGGCCTGAAATCCTGAGCCCTCTCCCCTGGCGGGAGAGGGTCGGGGTGGGGTGGGGGAAATCTGTTAGCGTGTCGCCGGTTTGACGTCCTTGCGGCCTGCCTGACGCGATGCCAGCAGGATGCCGCCCAGGGTGCCGGCATAGAACAGCGCCTCCATCGCCGAGGGGCGTTCCTCATAGCCCACCAGCACCGAGAATACCCGTCCCGCCATGCCGTTCTGGCTGAGCAGCCAGGAGCTGTCCCACAAGGGATCGATCAGCGCCGGCAAAGCCCCCGCCGAGACCAGATAGCCCGCTGCCTGCGCCGCCATGCCCGAGGCCAGCAAGGCCAGCAGCAGGCTGGTGACGGAAAACAGATGGCGGGCGGAAATCTTCAGCAGGCCGAAATAGAGCAGGGCCCCCACCAGCGCACCGCCGGCCAGACCCAGCACCACACCGGCAGCGATGTCCATCCAGGTTTCCGGCTGCGACAGGGCGATGCCATAGACGAACAGCACGGCTTCCGAGCCTTCGCGCAGCACCGCCAGGCCGACCACCACCGCCAGCATATACATAGGCGATTCGCCGGCAGCCACGGAACGGCCAGTTTGCTTCAGCTTGGCGGCCATCTCGCGGCCATGCTGGCGCATCCAGATCACCGTCCAGGCGATCAGGCCGGCAGCCACCGCCAGGATGGCGGTGTTGAAATATTCCTGGCCCATGCCCTCGGCGGCATCCGAAATGCTGCCGGCAAACGCAGCCACCAGGCCTGCCCCCAGGAAGCCGAACAACAGACCGATGCCGACCCAGCGATTGCGAGCCGGAGCGCCCTCGGCGGCGGCCATCACCACGCCGACCACCACGGCCATCTCCAGAACCTCGCGGAAAACGATGATGGCTGTCGCCAGCATGGGATGCTCCTTGGATAACGAAAATCTGCCCTTGCTGATATTAATAATCGTTCTTAGTTGTGAGTGCAAGGGCGAGACTGCGTCATCCTCGCTGTTCGATCACGCCATACCAGCCCAGTCCCTGATAGCTTTCATAGCCGGGGGTGAGGGCATAGCCGACGCTGGTGTGGCCTTCGCTGTAATGCCCGCTTTTGCGGCTTTGAATATTCAGAGGATAGGCGCTGCCCAGCGGCTTCGAGCCGTCGCTGCTGGCGATCACCCGATGCTGGGAATCCAGCAGCAGGCAGGTGGAGCGCTGGCGTTCCTGGGGCGACAGGCGGATGCCCTCGACGATGGCCTTGGCTTGGGGTTCCCAGTCGAAGAAGATGCCCAGCACGCCGATTACCTTGCCATTGGCCTCGCCGCCTTCGCGGATGGCGGTGGAATAGGCGGCCACCACGGCATTGTTCAGGGCCGGCACGGTATGAATGTCGGCCACGGCGAATTCCCCGCCGTTGCGGGTGGCCATGGCCTCGCGGAACCATTGCTGGCCCGCGACGTCGGTGCCGACGGCCTGGGGATAACGGCCCGGACGCCCGGTAGCGATCACCCGGCCCGAGGGATCGGCGACCCACAGATCGAGATAGACGGTATAGCTGTCGAGAATCACCGCCAGCCGGTCCGAGGCCGTGCCGGCTCTTTGGGCGTCGCTGGGATCGGCGCAGCAATCGACCATCGCCGCATCGGTGGCCCACCAGCGCACATCGCAAGAGCGTTCATAAAGATTGCGGTCGATGATCTCGATGGCGTTGAAGGCCAGATCGATCAACCGTTCGCCGCGCAGGCGGGCGACTTCGTCGTTCATCTGTTCGGCGAACTGGCTGACGTTGTCCAGCCGGCCCTTCAACTCGCCCTGCAACGAGGAAGCCAGATCGCTGATCTCGGCCGAGATGGCCTTGACCTCGTCGGCCACCACGGCGAACCCCTTGCCCTCGCTGCCGAAGCGATGGGCCTCGATGGCCGCGTTCAGCGCCAGCATGCGCGAGCGGCGGGTGATGCCGTGAATGCGGGTGATCTTGTCGTCGGCGACGCTGGTGACGCCGTTGGTGATTTCCACCAATTTTTTAACAGATTGCATGCCTGTCCCTCTGTCTTCACGCACGAGTTTCCATGCCCTGCCCATGAGATAAGCAGCAAAAGCCATGCCAGAAAAATTTGTGGGTATTTAGAGAGGGTAAGACGACCTGAGGCGATCACGGTGCCCAAGGATGGACCAAGCCGCGGCTGAAAAGCAGGCATATGTGAATATGGTCATGAAAAAACCGCCCCGACGGTTTCCCATCGGGGCGGTTCTTTTGGCTTCGAGAAGAAGCTTCAGGCGGCTTAGTTGTCGCCCTGAGCCTTCTCTTCCTTGGCGCGGTTGAACGCGGCGCCCAGGATGTCGCCCAGGCTGGCGCCCGAGTCGGACGAACCGTACTCGGCCATAGCCTGCTTCTCTTCTTCGATCTCGCGCGCCTTGACCGACAGGGTGACCTTGCGGGTCGCCTTTTCGATGGCGGTGATCTTGGCGTCGATCTTTTCGCCGACGGCGAAGCGGTCAGGACGCTGATCGCCACGGTCGCGGGCCAGCTCGTTCTTGCGGATGAAGCCGGTCAGGCCTTCCACGGCGACTTCCAGACCGTTCTCGGTCACGGCGGTCACGGTGCAGGTGACGACATCGCCCTTCTTGACGTTGGCGATGGCTTCCTTGAACGGATCGGAGCCCAGCTGCTTGATGCCGAGGCTGATGCGTTCCTTCTCGATGTCGACGTCCAGCACCTTGGCCTTGACGACGTCGCCCTTCTTGAAGTCGGCGATGGCCTGTTCACCCGAACGCTCCCAATCGAGGTCGGACAGGTGAACCATGCCGTCGATTTCGCCCGACAGGCCGACGAACAGACCGAATTCGGTGATGTTCTTGACTTCGCCTTCGACTTCCGAGCCGACCGGGAACTTCTCGAGGAAGCTTTCCCAGGGGTTCGACATGGTCTGCTTCAGGCCCAGGCTGATGCGGCGCTTCTGAGCGTCGACATCCAGCACCATGACTTCGACTTCCTGAGAGGTCGAAACGATCTTGCCGGGATGGACGTTCTTCTTGGTCCAAGACATCTCGGAGACGTGCACCAGACCCTCGACGCCGGCTTCCAGCTCCACGAAGGCGCCGTAGTCGGTGATGTTGGTGACGCGGCCGACGAACTTGCCGTTGACCGGGTACTTGGTGTCCACGCCTTCCCAGGGATCGGCTTCCAGCTGCTTGATGCCCAGGCTGATGCGCTGGGTTTCAGAGTTGAAGCGGATGACCTGCACCTTGACGGTCTGACCGATATGCAGGGCCTCGGACGGATGGTTGATGCGCTTCCAGGCGATGTCGGTGACATGCAGCAGGCCGTCAACGCCACCCAGGTCAACGAACGCACCGTAATCGGTGATGTTCTTGACGACGCCTTCGAGGATCTGGCCTTCCTTCAGGCTTTCGATCAGCTCGGAGCGCTGTTCGGCGCGGGTCTCTTCCAGAACGGCGCGGCGCGAGACAACGATGTTGCCGCGGCTGCGATCCATCTTCAGGATCTGGAACGGCTGGGCCGAGCCCATCAGCGGGCCGATGTCGCGCACGGGGCGGATGTCAACCTGCGAACCGGGCAGGAAGGCCACGGCGCCAGACAGGTCGACGGTGAAGCCACCCTTGACGCGGCCGAAGATGACGCCGTTGACGCGCACGTTGTCCTGGAAGGACTTCTCGAGCTGGGTCCAGGCTTCCTCGCGGCGGGCCTTCTCGCGGCTCAGCATCACTTCGCCGTTCTTGTCCTCGTAGCGTTCCACGAAGACTTCCACTTCGTCGCCAGCCTTGATCTCGGCGGGGCGGCCCGGAGCGGTGAATTCCTTGAGGGGGATGCGGCCTTCGGACTTCAGTCCGACATCGATGACCGCGAAATCGCCGTCGATCTCGACGACGGTGCCCTTGACGACGGAACCTTCAAAGGAACCGTTCTCGCCGAACATCTCGTCCAGCAGAGAGGCAAAATCTTCATTGGTGGTGAATTCAGTGGCGGTAGCCATAACGTGTATGTCCTTTCAACTTCTCTTCCAGGCCTGTCGGTTGTCTCCGACGGTCTTGGGCGATGACCAAAACACCGATCGCCGTTTCCTCGCCCCGAGAAAACGGTCACCCTGGCTTCACATGCTCCGGTTTAGGGCCGGTTCAGCTCCGCTGGGAGATGATGGAAACCGCGGCGGCAAAGGCCGCGTCGGCATCCAGCTCCGAGGTGTCCAGCAGATTCGCATCCGCGGCAGCAACCAAAGGAGCCACGCTCCGTCCGCTGTCGCGGGCGTCGCGTTCCTTCATATCTTGAAGGACAGCGTCCCATATAGCGTTTTCGCCCTTGTCAAGCAACTCTTTGAGTCGCCGTTCCGCCCTTTTTTCCAAGCTGGCGGTGACGAAAATCTTCACATCGGCATTGGGGCAGACCACCGTGCCGATATCGCGCCCATCCAGCACCGCGCCTGGGGCGGTGGCGGCGAAGGTTCGTTGGAACTCCAGCAGGGCGGCGCGGACGGCGGGAATCGAGGCGACCTTCGAGGCGGCCTGAGCGGTTTCCTCGGCCCGCAGATCGGGGCTGGTGCGCAATTCCTCGGTCAGCGAACGGGCGGCTTTTTCGGCGGCGACGGGGTCTTCCGGGTTGCCGCCGGCGCGCAGCACCGCCAGGCCGGTGGCGCGATAAAGCGAGCCGGTGTCGAGATAGTTCAGGCCGTAATGTTTGGCCAGCCGCTTCGCCAGGGTTCCCTTGCCGGCTGCCGCCGGACCATCGAGCGCGATGATCATGGATGCTCTCTCGAATAATGACTGTGACTGTTTGTTTTTGCCGTCATCCCCGGGCTTGACCCGGGGATCCATTTTTCGTGGATGGCCGGATCAAGTCCGGCCATGACGGAGAAAAAGATCTCAATGCGCCTCGGCCCAGCTTTTGGCGGCGCCGGTTTCCACCACCAGCGGCACATCCAGCTCGGCGGCTTCTTCCATCACCTTTTTCACCAGGGCACGGGTGGCTTCGGCCTCGGCTTCCGGCACTTCGAACACCAGTTCGTCATGCACCTGCAGCAGCATCTGAGCCTGCAGCCCGGCTTCGGTCAGGGCCGGTTCCAGCCGGATCATCGCCCGCTTGATGATGTCCGCCGCGCCGCCCTGGATCGGAGCATTGATGGCGGCCCGCTCGGCAAAGGCCCGCATGGCCCCGTTCTTGTCGCCGATGCCAGGGGTAAAGCATTTGCGCCCGAACAGAGTGGTGACGAAGCCGTGGGTGCGGGCGTCTTCCTTGGTCCGCTCCATATAGCTGCGGATTTCGGGATATTTGGCGAAATAGGCGTCGATATAGGCCTTGGCCTCGCCGTTCGGAATGTCCAGCTGGCGGGCCAGGCCGAAGGCGCTGATGCCGTAGATGATGCCGAAATTGATGGCCTTGGCCTTGCGGCGGATCATCGGGTCCATGCCTTCCACCGGCACGCCGAACACTTGGGATGCGGTGATGGCATGAATGTCGGCATCGTCGCGGAAGGCCTGCTTCAGCCCTTCGATATTGGCGACATGAGCGACCAGACGCAGCTCGATCTGGGAATAGTCGGCCGAGATCAACAGGTTCCCCGGCTCGGCGATGAAGGCGCGGCGGATGCGTCGGCCTTCCTCGGTGCGGATCGGGATGTTCTGAAGATTGGGGTCCGACGAAGCCAAACGCCCGGTGCTGGTGCCGGCCATCGAATAGCTGGTATGGACGCGTCCGGTGGCGGGGTTGACCTGTTCGACCAGGGCGTCGGCATAGGTGCTCTTCAGTTTGGCAATCTGACGCCAGTCCAGCACCTTCTGCGGCAGCGGATGCTGCTCGGCCAGTTGTTCCAGAATCTCAGCGCCGGTGGAATAGGCGCCGGTCTTACCCTTCTTGCCGCCCGGCAGCTTCAGCTGATCGAACAGCACTTCGCCCAGCTGCTTGGGCGAGGCGACGTTGAATTCGACCCCGGCCAGGGTATTGATCTCGGCCTCAAGCGCCGTCATGCGTGCGGCGAACTCGGCGCTCATGGATTGCAGCTCGGCCTTATCGACCTTGATGCCGCGCCGCTCCATGCGGGCCAGCACCGGCACCAGGGGGCGCTCCAGCGTCTCATAGACCGTCACCAGCCGCTCGGCCAGCAGGCGGGCGCGGAACAGGCGGTGCAGGCGGAGCGTAATGTCGGCGTCCTCGGCAGCATAAGCGAGGGCCTTGTCGAGGGGGACGCGGTCGAAGGTGATGGCCGACTTGCCTGTGCCGCAGACCTGGGAATAGGGAATGGTCTGGTGATTGAGATAGCGCGAGGCCAGCTCGTCCATGCCCTGGCCATGCTGGCCGCAGGTCAGGACATAAGACAGCAGCATGGTGTCGTCGATGGGCGCAACCTCGATCCCTACCTGTGACAGCACTTGCAGATCGAACTTGATGTTATGCCCGACCTTCAGCACGCCGGTATCTTCCAGCAGGTCTTTCAACAAAGCGACGGTGACGGCCTTGGGCAACAGTTCGGGGCCGCTCTTCGCGCCGCCGCCGCCCAGCAGGTCCATCTGCGCCGGGCCGTCGTCATGCAGCACCGGGATATAGCAGGCCTTGCCCGGCGCGGTAGACAACGACACGCCCACCAGATCGCAGCGCAAGGGATCGAGCGAGTTGGTCTCGGTATCCACCGCCACCGTGCCGACGGCGCGGGCGTCCTTGATCCAGCGCTGCAACGCCTCTTCGGTCAGGATCAGCTCGTAATCGGCGGTGACCGCCTCGACGGTGGGAGCCGACGCGGCTTGCGACGCCGGAGCGGAGGGGGTAGGCGCCGGAGCCTTGCCGCCGGCCTGGGCCAGATGCTGCTCGATGCGGGCGCGGATGCTGCGGAAGCCTTGGGCATCGACGAAGCCCAGCAGCATGGCCGGGTCGGGCTGGCGCAGGCCGAAGCTGTCCAGCGGCTCGGGCACCGGGGCATCCTGGCGCAGTTCCACCAGCTGGCGGGAAATGCGGGCCAGCTCGGCATTCTCGATCAGGCTTTCGCGGCGCTTGGGCTGCTTGATCTCGCCGGCTCGGGCCAGCAGGCTTTCCAGATCGCCGTAATCGTTGATCAGCTGGGCGGCGGTCTTGATGCCGATGCCGGGAACGCCCGGCACATTGTCGGTGCTATCGCCGGCCAGGGCCTGGACATCCACCACCTTGTCGGGGGAGACGCCGAATTTCTCGAACACTTCGTCGGGGCCGATGGCGCGGTTCTTCAAGGGGTCGAGCATCGACACCCCTTCGCCCACCAGCTGCATCAGGTCTTTGTCCGACGAGACGATGGTGACCTTGGCCCCCTGCTCGCGGGCGAGGCGGGCGTAGGTGGCGATCAGATCGTCGGCCTCGAAGCCCGGCAGTTCGACGCAAGGCACGTTGAAGGCTCGCACGGCGTCGCGGATCAGGGCGAACTGCGGGATCAGCTCTTCCGGCGGCTCGGGGCGGTGCGCCTTGTATTCGGGATAGATGTCGCTGCGGAAGGTGGTCCGTCCGGCATCGAAGATCACCGCCAGATGATCCGACTCCGACTCCTGCATCAGCTTCATCAGCATCGAGGCGAAGCCATAGACGGCATTCACCGGCACGCCGTCGGAGCGGGTCATCATCGGCAGCCCGTGGAAGGCGCGGAAAATAAATCCCGAGCCGTCCACCAGGGTGACGTGACGGATGGCGTTAGCAGCGGACATGACGGCTCCTTTTCACCGCTTCAGGGAACATTGATCGAGGATGCGGCAAAAAGGACGAGCGTTTTCAATGCCCGTGAGACTTCGCACCCTCGGCCAGCTTGAAGGTCTTGCTGCAATAAGGGCAGGTCAATTCCTTCTCGCCTTTGAAGGTCAGATAGACCTTGGGGTGGCCGGTTACCGGGCCATTGCCCTCACAAGCGACGGTGGTGGAGTTGACGGTGACGGTTTCCTGGCTCATATCCTAACCTCATTGCGCGGCTGCCTGGGCGGATGATACCCATTGCAGCCGGCCAATCAATTGCCTTGTCGCGTGGATGATGCCCAACTTTCAGACCCTTCCCGAATTCGCCATTGAAACCAACGCTTTGACCAAGGTCTATGCGCCCCGAGGCCGCCAGCCGGCCAAGAAGGCGTTGGATGGCGTGTCGTTGGCGATTCCTCGCGGCTCCTTCTTCGGCCTGCTGGGGCCGAATGGTGCTGGCAAATCCACCTTCATCAATATCCTGGCCGGGTTGGTGACGAAAAGCTCCGGCACCGCCAAGGTCTGGGGCGCGGAAGTGGCCGAGAACGAACGGGCCGTGCGCTGCGCCATCGGCGTGGTGCCGCAGGAGCTGAACCTGGACCCCTTCTTCACCCCGCGTGAGCTGCTGGAAGTGCAGGCCGGCATGTATGGCGTGCCCAAAGCCGAGCGCCGCACCGACGAAATTCTGGAAGCGGTGGGACTGGCCGACAAGGCCCATGCCTATGCCCGCACCCTGTCTGGCGGTATGCGCCGCCGCCTGCTGGTGGCCAAGGCGATGGTACATACGCCCCCCATCCTGGTGCTGGACGAGCCCACCGCAGGTGTGGATATCGAACTGCGCCAGCAGCTTTGGGCCTATGTCAAAAAGCTGAACGAGCAGGGCACCACCATCGTGCTGACCACCCATTATCTGGAAGAGGCCGAGGAACTGTGCGACCGCATCGCCATCATCGATCACGGCACTCTGGTGGCCCATGAGGAAAAGCATGCTCTGCTGGGCCGCCTCGACAGCAAGCAGCTGATCGTCACCCTGGACCGCGATCTGGATGGGGCCTTGCCCGACGCGTTGGCGCCCTGGTCGCCGGATCGGCTTGAGGGTCGTCGCCTGCGCTTCCGCTACAAGCCCAGCGCCGCCAATGTCGGCCAGATTCTGGAAGGTGTCCGCACCGCCGGATTGGGGGTGATTGATTTGTCCACCGTCGAGGCCGATCTGGAAGATATCTTCCTGCGCCTGACCGGCAGCCATGCCGGACAGGCGGCGGGTGAACCGACGAGCCATTAATGCGACGCTGGGGTAGGCTGCTGGTCATGTTTTCATTTCTGCTTCCTGCGGCCTGCGCCCCGACCATCAAGACTGCCGGCATCGACCGTGTCGAACCCCGTCTGGAAGTCCAGGCGGTGGTCACTGCCGACGACGAACGCCTGCCCCTGCGCAGCTGGATGCCGCCTGAAGGCACCCCCTTAAAGGCGCTGGTGGTGGCGGTTCACGGCATGAACGACTATTCCCATGCCTTCGAAGGGGTGGGAAAGACGCTGTCGGCGCAAGGCATTGGCGTCTATGCCTATGACCAGCGCGGCTTCGGCCAAGCCCCCTGGCCCGGCTATTGGGCCGGGACCGAGGCGATGACCAATGATCTTGCCATCGTTCTGAAACTGGCCGAGGCGCGATTCCCCGGCGTTCCGGTCTATGTGCTGGGCGAGAGCATGGGCGGCGCGGTGACCATTCTGACCATGACCGAGGCCAATCCGCCGCCGGTGGCCGGGGTGATCCTGTCGGCTCCCGCCGTCTGGGGCCATGACGATATGAACATCTTCGAGCGCGGTGCCTTGTGGCTGACCTGGCATGCGCTGCCCTGGATGACCTTTACCGGCGGCGGGCTGGATATCCGCCCCTCCGACAATAACGAGATGCTGCGCGCCTTGAGCCGCGACCCGCTGGTGCTGAAGGATACCCGCGCCGACACCATCCATGGGCTGGTCGATCTGATGACCCGCGCCCAGAACGCAGCCGGTCAGCTGAAGGTTCCGACCCTGATGCTCTATGGCGAGCATGACGAGATCATTCCCCGCGATCCCAGCCTGCGGGTGATGGGCAAGCTGCAGGGGGATGATCAGGTCAAAGCCATCTATGCCAATGGCTGGCATATGCTGCTGCGGGATTTGCAGGCTGATCTGGTGATCAAGGACATTGCCGCCTGGATCGCGGATCATCACCAGCCGTTGCCCTCGGGTGCCGATATCCGGGCCCGGCAGGTTCTGGCCGGGCAGCGCTAAAAGCCATAATAATTTTATGGCCTAAAGTCTGGACACTTTCTAAACAATTGGCCATGCTTTGTCGGGACTGATCCCGGCCGCCCTATGCAATCGGAAAAATCGATTAAATAAACATATATTAGTCGTTTCAACCGATTGTTTGGAATGGGTAGCTTGGGTCCACCGGATGACGTCATCCACCGAGACGCTTGCAACAGGAGAGAACCCCATGGCCTTCAATTCCGACTCCCCCACCGTCAAGAACATCGAAGCTGCTTTCGCCGGCGAATCGATGGCGAACCGCAAGTACCTGTTCTTCGCCCGCCGCGCCCGCGAGTTGGGCGCCGTCGAAGTGGCCGAGGTTTTCGAGGCTACCGCCGAGCAGGAAACCATGCACGCCTTCGGTCACCTTGATCTGCTGTATCCCAAGGATCAGCTGACCGTGGAAAAGATGCTGCAGCTGGCCATCGACGGCGAGACCTACGAATACACCGAGATGTATCCGAAGTTCCGTCACCTGGCCGAGCAGGAAGGCCATGCCGCCGCTGTCGCCGAGATCGACGGTCAGATCGCCGAGTCGAAGGAGCATGCAGAGCGCTTCGCCAAGACCCTGGCCACCGCCGCCAAGCGGTTCGCCGCTTTGGCCAAGGTGGAAGAGAAGCATGCAAACCATTACCGCGACACCCTGGCCGCCCATAAGAAGTAAGGACGACCGATCATGAAGAACGATCAGATTTGGATCTGCGTGGTGTGCGGCCTGGTCTATGACCCGGTCTTAGGCTTGCCCGACGAGGGCATCCCGCCGGGCACCGCTTTCGAGGATATTCCCGACGACTGGTCCTGCCCCGATTGCGGCGTGTCGAAGGAAGATTTCGAACCGCATCAGGATGCCGCCTGGATCCCGCCCGCCATGAACGTCTGAGCAAACGGAGAGAAGATCATGAAGAAATATGTCTGCGTCGTTTGCGGCTTCACCTACGATCCGGCCATCGGCATGCCCGATGACGGCATCCCCGCCGGCACGCCGTTCGAGAAGATTCCCGACGACTGGACCTGTCCGGACTGCGGGGTCTCCAAGGCCGATTTCGAGCCGGTGGAGGAGTAATCATGACCGCCCTGGATGGAGGTATCGTCATTCTGGGCAGCGGGCTGGGGGGATATTCCCTGGCCCGCGAGTTCCGGAAACTGGACCGCAAAACGCCGGTGACGGTGGTAACCGCCGATGGCGGCGAGGCTTATAGCAAGCCGATGCTGTCCAACGCCTTCGCCCAGGGCAAGACGCCGGCAGCGCTGGTGCAGAAGACCGCCGAGCAGATTGCGGCGGAACTGTCGCTGACGGTGCTGCCCCGATCACGGGCGGTGGCGATCGACCGGGATGGCAAGCAGGTTGCCGTCAAATCCGCCGATGGGGCTGAGTCCAAGCTGGCTTATGGCCGTCTGGTCTTCGCCATCGGCGCCGACCCTCGGCCTTATCGGGTCGAGGGCTCGGATCAGGTGACGGTGCATAGCGTCAATGATCTCGACGATTACGCCTCCTGGCGCGCCAAGCTGGGGGTGAAGTCGCGGGTGCTGCTGATCGGCGCCGGGCTGATCGGTGCCGAATTCGCCAATGATCTGGCCGGAGCCGGTCATCAGGTGACGGTGGTCGATCCGGCCCCATGGCCGCTGGGCCGGTTGTTGCCCAAGA
>Ga0182038_10000062_pt1 | contig 52010 bp, 46 predicted proteins | sample sta12Can44000108_FD_125976 | JGI IMG/M metagenome (GOLD analysis project Ga0182038, IMG submission 125976) | Lab enrichment of tropical soil microbial communities from Luquillo Experimental Forest, Puerto Rico - statanox.12C.anox.44.000.108 | ecosystem: Environmental > Terrestrial > Soil >...
GAAGCCCTTCAGGAATCGCAGAAGCGCGGCGACGACCTGCTGCTGATCGACACCGCCGGTCGGCTGCAGAACAAGTCGGACCTGATGGCCGAGCTGCAAAAGGTGGTGCGCGTCATCAAGAAGCATGACGAGACCGCACCCCATGACGTGCTGCTGGTGCTGGATGCCACCGTCGGGCAGAACGCCCATTCCCAGGTGGATATCTTCAAGTCGATGACCGAAGTGACCGGCCTTGTGCTGACCAAGCTGGACGGCACGGCGCGCGGCGGCGTGCTGGTGGCGCTGGCCGAGAAGTTCAAGCTGCCGGTGCACGCCATCGGCGTCGGCGAAAGCGCCGAGGATCTGCGCCCCTTCGAGGCCAAGACCTTCGCCCGCGGACTGCTGGGGCTGGAATAGGGGGGAAATCCCCCCTCACCCCGGCCCTCTCCCACCAGGGGAGAGGGAGGAATCTGCGGAGTCCCCTCTCCCCTGGTGGGAGAGGGTTAGGGTGAGGGGGAAACACTCCCCCTGATTAAGGCTTCAGGAAGCCGACGATATCCTTGACCTCGGCCATGATCGGCGAAGACACGGCGCAGGCGCGTTCCGCACCTTCCTTCAGAACCGCGTCGATATGGCTGACATCCGCCAGCAGACGCTTCATCTCGGTGTTGATCGGAGCCAGCACCTCGACCGCCAGATCGGTCAGTTCCTTCTTGAACTCCGAGAACTGACGGCCGCCGAAGCGGGCGAAAGCCTGATCGCGGGTGCCGTCCGACAAAGCCGCCCAGATGCCCAGCAGATTGGCGGCCTCGGGCCGGCCTTCCAGACCCTCGGCATTTTCCGGGATCGGGAACAGGTCGGTCTTGGCCTTGCGGAACTTCAGGGCGATGGTGTCGGCATCGTCGGTCATGTTGATGCGCGAATAATCGGACTCGTCCGACTTGCTCATCTTCTTCGAGCCGTCGCGCAAGCTCATCACGCGGGTGCCGGCGCCCAGGATCAGGGGCTCGGGCTGCGGGAAGAATTCGACGCCATAGTCGTTGTTGAACTTCTGGGCGGTGTCGCGGGCCAGTTCCAGATGCTGCTTCTGATCCTCGCCCACCGGCACATGGGTGGCCTTATAGACCAGGATGTCGGCGCTCATCAGATTGGGATAGGCATAGAGGCCGACCGAGGCGTTCTCGCGGTTCTTGCCGGCCTTGTCCTTGAACTGGGTCATGCGGTTCAGCCAGCCGATGCGGGCGACGCAGTTGAAGATCCAGGCCAGTTCGGCATGATTGGGATTGGCACTTTGGGCGAACAGGGTATGCTTCTTGGCGTCCACCCCGGCGGCCAGCATGGCGGCGGCGACTTCGCGGGTGTGGGAGCGCAGGGCAGCCGGGTCCTGCCACATCGTAATGGCGTGCATGTCCACAAGGCAGAAGATGCATTCATACTGATCCTGCAGGCGCACCCAGTTGCGCACGGCGCCAAGGTAATTGCCGAGATGCAGGTTTCCGGTCGGCTGAACGCCGGAGAAAATGCGGTTCATGGACTCCACACTCCTGGAGAAAACAAGATCGGCTGGGGGTACTCCAATCGAAGCGGGAGGTCAACCGTCCTGCCGAAACGAATATCCTTGGAAGAAAGCCGCTGGGCTTTGTATGGTCCGCCAAACCGCTTTGATTTAGGAACATGCCCTTGCCCTTCGCCGACCTGCCCTTGCATCCCCTGATCCTCCAGGCCCTGGAGCTGGAAGGCTATAGCGAACCCACGCCGGTGCAGGCCGCCGCCCTGCCGCCCGGGTTGGAGGGGAAAGACGTCCTGGCCTCGGCCGAGACCGGAACCGGCAAGACCGCCGCCTTCCTGCTGCCCATCCTGCAGCGGCTGTCGGGCGAGAAGGTGCCGCGCCCCGCCGGGGCTCCGCGCATGCTGGTGCTGGTCCCCACCCGCGAACTGGCCCGTCAGGTGATGATCGAGGCCCGCAAACTGGGCACCTTCCTGCGCCTGGCCATCGTCGAGCTGGTGGGCGGCATGCCTTATCGCGATCAGCAGCGGGTGCTGTCCAAGACGGTGGATATCGTCGTCGCCACTCCGGGCCGGTTGATGGATCATGTGGAGCGCGGACGGCTGTTCCTGGACAATGTCGAAGTGCTGGTGCTGGACGAAGCCGACCGCATGCTCGATATGGGATTCCGCAAGGATGTGGAAGCCCTGGCCGGGGCCTGCCGTCGTCAGCGCCAGAGCCTGCTGTTCACCGCCACCCTGGGCCGTGGGGTCGAGACCCTGGCCGGCAAGCTGCTGAAAAACCCGGTGCGCATCGCCGCCGAAAGCCATGCCAGCAAGCCGCAGATCGAGCAGCGCCTGTTCCATGCCGACGACCTGACTCATAAGCGGAAACTGCTGCTGCATTTCGCCGCCATGCCGCAGCTGGAAAAGGCCATCGTCTTCACCGCCACCAAACGCGACGCCGATCTTTTGGCCCGCGAACTGGCCGATGCCGGTTTCGCCGCTGCTCCCATGCATGGCGATCTGGCCCAGGAGGCCCGCCATCGCACCATCGAGCAATTGCGCAAGGGCGAGTTGCGGCTGATTGTCGCCACCGACGTGGCGGCACGCGGGCTCGATCTGCCCGACCTGTCGCATGTCATCAATTTCGATCTGCCGCGCGTGCCGGAAGATTATGTCCATCGCATCGGCCGCACCGGCCGGGCGGGCGCCTCGGGCGTGGCCTTTTCGCTGGCCGGACGCGCCGACCGCGAAGCCCTGGCCCGCATCGAAGAGCTGCTGAAGACCACATTGAAGCCGCATCAGATCAAGGGGCTGGAAGCCAAGAAGGCTTTGGCTCCGCTGCCCGCCGGCAAGCCGGTGCAGAAGGCCGGAGCCAAGCCGGGCAAGCCTGGGCAAGGCAAGACCGGGCCGGGCAAAAACGCGAAAGCCGGCAAGCCGTCTCCGCCCAAAAATGGCGCCCCCGTCGCCAAGGGCAAGCCGGCCACCCCTGCCCGGCGTCCGGCGAAGGGGGGAACCCCTGGCGGCAATAAACCCTTGAGCCGCAAACCCAGTCGTTGATCTTGGGAATTTGTAACAACAGTTAGAAGTGCTTTAAAACCACCCGGAACTGGACTAATCTCCTGGCGAACTTGGGGGGAAAGTTCGGGGACGTTGTTCGATGGCTCCCATTCCAGTTGGAATGGGACAGCTTTTCGGCGCGTTGTTATCGGATCATATGTCGACGAAGAGACGTTAAAAAACGCCTTCGAGACATATCCTGTCGGGGGAATGGATGGTCAGTCTCTGGCCTTTGAAGCTGCGCTTCCATATCAGCATCTCGCTGCTGGTTCTGTTGATCGTCGGCGTCATCGGCACGCTGTCGATGGTCGTGGTCGTGCGCGAAGCCCGCATGGCATCGCGCGAAACGGCGCAGCACGAATTCCACCAGATGGCCGACAGCATCCAAGACCGCATGAACCTGCTGTTCAGCCATGTTCAGCGCAGCGCCGCCATCATCGCCCAGCAACCCCAGATGTCCGCCCCGATCGAGGGTGACGGCGCCAACCATCCCAGCTTTCCCCTGCTGTCCTCGTCCCTGCTCAATCTGTCGAACATCTATTCCATCTATGTCGCCCATGCCGATGGCAGCTTCCTGCAGGTGATCGCCGCCAAGGGCGACGACAATATTCTGGCCGCCCATCAGGCGCCGCCCCGCACTGATCTGATCATCCGCACCATCGCAGCCGGCAAGGAAGGCGAGAGCCGGCAGCAGACCTGGACCTTCCTCGATCGCCATGGCGAAAAGCTGGGCGGCCGTAGCGAAGAAACCGGCTTCGACCCCCGTCAGCGCAGCTGGTACGGCTCGGCCCAGATCTACAACAATGGGGCCTTGTCGGCGCCCTATCTGTTCAATTCCCTGCAGGCTCCGGGCCTGACCGCGTCCCATAAGCTGGAGATCGGCGACGGCGTGGTCGGCATCGACCTGACCCTGAAAAGCCTGCAAAGCTTCCTGGAACAGCTGGATATCTCGCCCAATGGCGGTGCTTTGCTGTTCGACGAGAACAACAAGATCATGGCCTCGGCGGGGACATCCGATCATGTCGCTCCATTAAGCGACATGGGCGCTTTGGACCGTTTCCCCTATCGTCAGGTCGCCAAGGCGTCCGGCATGGGAACCTCGGTGATCGAGGACAAGGACAAGGGTCCGGTGGTGGTCGAACGCGCCGACTGGTGGACCGATTCCGAAAGCGTGATCCATCTGGCGATCTTTGCGCCCGAAAGCGACTTCACCGACGGCATCGACCATATGCAGCGCAACGTCTATATCCTCAACGCGCTGCTGCTGCTGATCGGCCTGCCGATGGCGGCCTTCCTGTCGCGGCGCATGGCCCGCCCGGTGATGCAGCTGGCGGAAGAGGCCGAGCGCATCTGCGCCTGGGACTTCAGCGGCGAGGCTCCGCGCCGGTCCTTCATCCTGGAAATCAGCGCCCTGGCCGATGGCTTCGGGGTCATGAAGCAAAGCCTGATGGAACGCACCCGCAATCTGGAGCGCAGCCAGGCTTCCCTGGGCCAGTTGGTGGATTTGGGAATCGCCATATCGGCGGAATCCGATAGCAACCGCCTGATGGACATGATCCTGGCCGGCGCCAAGAAGCTGACCCATGCCGATGGCGGCACGCTCTATATCCGCGACGAAGAAAAAGAGCAGCTGACCTTCCGCATCCTGAAGAACGACAGCCTGAAGATCGATGTCGGCAGCGACGGCTCGTTGCCCGAGATTCCGCCCGTGCCGCTCTATCACAAGGATGGGACCGAGAATCACAATAATGTGGTCAGCCATTCGGTGCTGCTGGCCGAGACCACCAACATCGCCGACGTCTATGCCGAAACCGGCTTCGACTTCTCGGGTACCCGGGTCTTCGACGAGCGCAACAACTACCTGACCCGCTCGGTGCTGACCGTGCCGCTGGTGCCGCGCGGCGGCGCGCCGATTGGCGCTATCCAGCTGATCAACTCCCACCCGCCCCAGGGCAGCGGCGGCCGGCCCTCGGCCGATGCCCAGCCCTTCGCCTTCGGGGTGCAGCGCTTCGTCCAGGCCCTGGCCGCCCTGGCCGCCACTGCGCTTTACAACCGTTCGCTGCTCGATGCCCAGGAAGCCCTGATGGACTCGATGATCGAGGTGATGGCGGGCGCGATCGATACCAAGTCGCCCTATACCGGCGGCCATTGCGAGCGCGTACCCGAACTGGCGATGATGCTGGTGAAGGAAGCCTGCGACTCACAGGACGGCCCGCTGGCCGATTTCAGCTTCAAGTCCGAGGATGAATGGCACGAATTCCGCATCGGCGCCTATCTGCACGACTGCGGCAAGGTCACCACGCCGGAATATGTGGTCGACAAGGCCACCAAGCTGGAAACCATCTATAACCGCGTCCATGAAGTGCGCACCCGCTTCGAGGTCTTGTGGCGCGACGCCGAAATCCGCTTCATGCAAGACAAGCTGGACGGCGTGCCGGAAGCCGAGGCCAAGGCCCGCTTCGAGGAAACCGCCCAGCGCCTGACCGACGATTTCGCTTTCATCGCCGATTGCAATATCGGCGGCGAATTCATGGCACCCGACAAGGTCGAGCGGCTGAAGGTCATCGCCGAGCAAACCTGGGTGCGCCATTTCGACGACCGTTTGGGCCTGTCCCATGGCGAGTTGGAACGCATCGGCGATCTGCCGCCCAAGGACCTGCCCGCCACCGAGAAGCTGCTGGACGACAAGCCGGAACAGATCATCCGCCGCAGCGGGCTGGAGCGCATGCTCGATCCCAAGCATGGCTTCAAGATTCCGATCCCGAAGCATCTCTACAACAATGGCGAGATCTACAATCTGTCCATCAGCCGCGGCACCTTGAACGACGAAGAGCGCTTCAAGGTCAACGAGCATGTCATTCAGACCATTCTGATGCTGGACCGGCTGAAGTTCCCCAAACATCTGCGCCGCGTGCCGGAATATGCCGGCACTCACCACGAGACGCTGATCGGCACCGGCTATCCCCGCAAGCTGGATGCCTCGCAGTTGTCGGTCCCTGCCCGCGTGATGGTGATCGCCGATGTGTTCGAGGCCCTGACCGCCGCCGACCGTCCCTACAAGAAGCCGAAGCCTCTGTCCGAAGCGGTGAAGATTCTCAGCTTCATGGTCAAGGACAAGCATATCGACGGCGATCTGTTCCGCCTGTTCCTCTCCAGCGGCGCTTACCTGCGCTATGCCGAGAAGTATCTGAAGCCGGAACAGCGGGACGCGGTGGACATCGCCAAATATCTGGAACTTCCCGCCGCCTGATCAGCGCTGGTCGGTCAGCAGGAAGTCCAGAAAGCGGATATGGTCCTTCACGAAGACCGGCCGCAGATGCATGCCGTCGGTGAATTTCGGCTCACCCTGATCGAAGAAACCCGAGCAGGTTTCCCCGGTTCCACAGATATCGGGGAAGGTATCCAGCAGCTGGACATGCGTCTCGGCCGCCACCTGCGCCAGACGGGCATCCACCTGGGCATGGGTCTTGCGCATTTCTGAGACCTGCTGTTCCCGAGCCGCATCGGGAGCCACCTGGAAGCTGGTCAGGGTCCGGCTGACCATCTCATGCGGGTTGAAACGGCCATGGCCGGCCACCCCGCGCACCAGATAGACCGTCACGCCTTCCGCCTGGAACGAACGGATGAAGTCGGCCAGATTGGCCCAGAAAGCATCCTTGCCTTCGTCGGTGGTCATCGAGAAACGCTGGCCGTTCCGCTCCACCTCGACCCCCGGACTGCCATAACCCAACCAGGAGGCTCCCAACACCAGATTCTGGGGCTTCTCTTTCGCCACCACTTGCCGCAGCAGGTCCGGCATCTGGGCGCAATGGGCGAAATTGTCTTTCTGCACCAGCCCCGGCAGCGGCGCACAGCTGGCGCCGGTGACGAAGATCACCTGGGCGTCCAGACGGCCTTCGTCAGACAGTTCCTGCACTCTGGGGCCGTAATGGAACAGCAGACTGTCACCGCTCAGCACCACCTTGCGCGGGCCCGAGCCTAAACGAGCGATCAGGGTCTTGTCGTGATCCTCGACCGTCATGCCGGCGGTGGGCTTGAAGATCACGTCGGTGCTGGCGGCGCTGATCTTCTGCACATCGATGCCCGGCATCGGCGGAAAGCGTTCCGGAAAGCCGCCCCGCGCCCAAACCCCGGCTCCACCCGCGCCCAGCAAGGCCACCAGCACGGCCAAACCCACGGTCCATCCCCGGCGATGCCGCCCGAAGCGCACCGGCTGTTCGATGAAGCGATAGGTTCCCCAGGCCAGCAGGATCGCCGCCGCTACCAGTCCCACCGCCATCAGGGGCGTCGGCTCGCGGCCCAGACGGATCACATGGGCAAAGGACAGCAACGGCCAGTGCCAGATATAGAGCGGATAGCTGATCAACCCCACCCACACCGCCGCCGGATGGGCGAAGATCAACCGATTGGCGGCGGCCTTCGGCCCGGCCAGGATCACCGCCACCGCTCCCGCCACCGGCAGCAAGGCCGGCCAGCCGGGAAAGCGCATCTGCGCCGAGAAAGCTCCAACCGCCAGCAGCAAAGCCGCCAGCCCGGCCCAGGACAGAGCATTGCGGCTCTTATCGGTCAACGCCAGCTTGCCGCCGCGCCAAGCCAGGGCGGCACCGGCCAGCAGCTCCCAGAAGCGCGACACCGGCAGATAGAAATCATCGGAAATATTGTGCATCGACAAGGCGATATTGACGATGAACGAAGCCAGGAACATCCCCACCAGCAACCGCCCGACCTGGGCCCGCCAGCGGAAGCTCAGCCACAGCATGGCCGGCCAGAGGATGTAGAACTGCTCCTCCACCCCCAGCGACCACAGATGCAGCAGCGGCTTCAAGGATGCCGCTCCGTCGAAATAGCCGGTCTCGCTCCATAGCGCGATGTTGGAGAGGAACCCCGCCCCGAAGAACAGATGCTTGCCCAGCTGCGCCAGTTCGGACGGCATCAGGCAGACGAAGCCATAGGCCAGCACCGCCGCCAGACAGAGCGACAAAGCCGGGAAGATGCGTCGGATGCGGCGACCATAAAACGCCGCCAGCGAGAAGCGCCGATGAGCGAATTCGGCGAACAGGATCGAGGAAATCAGAAAGCCGGAGATGACGAAGAAGATATCGACCCCGACGAATCCTCCGCGCACCACCTGGGGGAAGGCGGGGTACAGCACCACCGACAACACGGCAACAGCGCGCAATCCGTCGATATCGGGGCGGTATTTGTCGATGGGCGGAGGATGGATTTCGGTCACGGCGCGGCCTCGGTTTGCGGACGGCACCATACGTCAGCTCTTGACGGTTTGCCAGAGGATCGGGGCTTAAGTGATTCCTATCCCTTGCATTTGGGTGAATAGGATTCTATAAACCTCGCCTCCATCGGGCGACCATGGCCTGTAAGGGCATGCCTGGTTGCTCATGAATCGCTCATCACTCTTTCGTTAAGGAAGCGAAAATGCCCAAGATGAAGACCAAGAGCTCCGCCAAGAAGCGGTTCAAGCTCACCGGTACCGGCAAGGTGCGGGCCAACGTGGCGTTCAAGCGTCACTGCCTGTCTGCCAAGACCTCGAAGATGAAGCGCCAGGCGCGCGGCACGTTTATCGTCGCCGATGTCGACCAGCCCGCCGTCAAGAAGTTCTACCTGCCGTACGGAGTTTGATAAATGGCTCGCGTTAAGCGGGGCGTCACCACGCACGCCCGTCACCGTAAGATTCTGAAGCTGGCCAAGGGCTATCGCGGCCGCGCCAGCACCTGCTTCCGTACTGCGATCCAGAAGGTCGAAAAGGGCCTTCGTTACGCCTATCGCGACCGCCGTGCCAAGAAGCGCAATTTCCGCAGCCTGTGGATCCAGCGCATCAACGCCGGTGCCCGCATCAACGGCCTGACCTACAGCCGCTTCATGAATGGCCTGAAGAAGGCCGGCATCGAGCTGGACCGTAAGGTTCTGTCCGACATTGCGATCACGCAGCCGGAAGCCTTCGCCACCCTGGTCGCCCAGGCTCAGAAGGCCCTCGGCTAAGGCGTCGTTTCGCCATAGCTGCACTGATCAAAGAGGGGGTCGTCCATGGGCGACCCCCTTTTCGTCTGTAAACACGGAAGAGTCCGATGATCGATCTGGATCAGGTTCGCGCCGAGGCGCTGAACAGCATCGCCGCCGCCGGCGATCTGGAAACCCTGGAGGGGCTGCGCGTCTCTCTGCTGGGCAAGAAGGGTTCCATCAGCCTGCTGATGAAGTCGCTGGGTGAGATGAGCTCGGAAGAGCGCAAGACCGCCGGCCAGCAACTGAACGCCGTCAAGGACGCCGCCGCCGCTGCGCTCGACGAGCGCAAGGCCCTGCTGGAAAGTGCCGCTCTCGATCAGCGTCTGGCCCGCGAACGCGTCGATGTCACCCTGCCGACCCGCCCGGAGAGCCTGGGCCGCATCCATCCCATCGCCCAGGTGATGGAAGAGATGACCGCCATCTTCGCGCAGATGGGCTTCTCGGTGGCCGAGGGCCCGGATATCGAGGACGACTTCCATAACTTCACGGCGTTGAACATCCCGGCCGAGCATCCCGCCCGCCAGATGCACGACACCTTCTATTTCGACGAGCGCGAAGACGGTTCCCGCCATCTTTTGCGCACCCATACCAGCCCGGTGCAGATCCGCACCATGCTGAAGGAAAAGCCCCCCATCCGCATCATCGCCCCTGGCCGCACCTATCGCTGCGACTCGGACATGACGCATACCCCGATGTTCCATCAGATCGAAGGTCTGGTGATCGACAAGACCACCCATATGGGCCATCTGAAGGGCTGCCTGATGGAATTCGTCACCACCTTCTTCGAGGTGGACGAAGTTCCGGTGCGCTTCCGCCCCAGCTTCTTCCCCTTCACCGAGCCCTCGGCGGAAGTGGATATCGGCTGTTCGCGCGACGGCGGCGAGCTGAAGATCGGCAAGGGCTCGGGCTGGCTGGAGATCGGCGGCTCGGGCATGGTGCATCCCAATGTGCTGAAGGCCTGCGACCTGGACCCCGACGAGTATCAGGGCTTCGCCTTCGGCATGGGCGTCGAGCGCATGGCGATGCTGAAATACGGCATTCCCGATCTGCGCACCTTCTTCGATTCCGACCTGCGCTGGCTGAAGCATTACGGCTTCCTGCCGCTTGACGTGCCGACCCTGTCCGGAGGGCTGACCCGATGAAATTCACCCTGTCCTGGCTGAAGCAGCATCTGGAAACCGATGCTTCGCTGGATGAGATTTCCGCCCGCCTGACCATGCTGGGTCTGGAAGTCGAAGGCATCGAAGACCCCGCCAAGGATTTGGGCGGCTTCGTCGTCGGCGAGATTTTGGAAGCCGAGAAGCATCCCAACGCCGACCGTCTGCGCGTCTGCAAGGTCAATAACGGCCAGACCGTGCTGCAGGTGGTCTGCGGCGCTCCCAATGCTCGGGCCGGCATCAAGGTGATCCTGGCCCAGCCCGGCACCTTCATCCCCGTCACCGGCGAGGCCCTGAAGAAGGGTAAGGTCCGCGATGTGGAAAGCCAGGGCATGATGTGCTCGTGGCGCGAGTTGAAGCTGGGCGAAGACCATGACGGCATCGCCGAACTGGACTTAGGCCTGACCGTCGGCTCCAAGCTGACCGAGGTGATGAGCTTCGATCCGGTGATCGAGATTTCCATCACTCCGAACCGTGCCGACTGCCTGGGCGTGCGCGGTGTCGCCCGCGATCTGGCCGCCTCGGGCCTGGGCAAGCTGAAGCCGCTGGATGCCAGCCCGGTCAAGGGCAGCTTCCAAAGCCCGATCACGGTGTCGCTGGACTTCCCGGCCGAAGCCGCCAATGCCTGCCCGCTGTTCGTCGGCCGCTTCATCCGTGGCGTCAAGAACGGCGAAAGCCCGGCCTGGCTGAAGGACCGCCTGACCGCCATCGGTCTGCGTCCGATTTCGGCGCTGGTGGATATCACCAACTATGTGACCTACGACCTTTGCCGTCCGCTGCATGTGTTCGACGCCGCCAAGGTCAAGGGCAACATCCGCGCCCGTCTGGCCCAAGACGGCGAAAGCCTACTGGCCCTGAACGGCAAGGAATACGCCCTGACCGCCGACGTCACCGTGATCGCCGACGAGGCCGGTCCGGAAGCCATCGCCGGCATCATGGGCGGCGAACATTCCGGCTGCACCGAAGCCACCACCGACGTCTTCCTGGAAGCCGCGTACTTCGACGCCGTGCGCACCGCCACTTCGGGCCGCAAGCTGGAAATCCTCTCGGATGCCCGCTTCCGTTTCGAGCGCGGTGTCGACCCGGCCTTCGTCCGCGACGGCGCCGAGATCGCCACCCGGCTGATCCTGGAACTCTGTGGCGGCGAGGCCTCCGAAATCGTCATCGCCGGCGCCGAGCCGACCTGGAAGAAGTCCGTCAGCTTCCGCCCCGCCCGCGTTACGGCCCTGGGTGGCGTTGACGTCCCGGTGGCGCGTCAGGCGGAAATTCTGCGCGGACTGGGCTGCGAAGTGACCGAAGCCGGCGACAGCTTCACCGTGGTCCCGCCCTCTTGGCGCGGTGACATCAGCGGCGAACATGATCTGGTGGAAGAGGTCATCCGCGTGAACGGCCTCGACGCCCTGCCGGCGGTGCCGCTGCCCCGCCCCAGCATGCCGAAGCCGCTGCTGACCCCTGGCCAGCGCCGCGCCAATTTCGTTCGCCGCACCCTGGCTTCGCGTGGGCTGATCGAAACCGTCACCTGGTCCTTCATGTCCTCGGCGCAGGCGGTGCTGTTCGGCGGCGACAAGCCGGCTCTGAACCTTGCCAACCCCATCTCGTCCGATCTGGACCGCATGCGTCCCAGCCTGCTGCCCAATCTGGTCGCCGCCGCCGGTCGCAATGCCGATCGCGGCTTCAAGGATGTGGAGCTGTTCGAGATCGGTCCGCAGTTCGACGGCCCCGAACCCGGACAGCAGCGTCAGGTCGCCGCCGGTCTGCGCGCCGGTCGCGCCGTGCCGCGTCACTGGTCGGAAAAGACCCGCCCCGTCGATCTGTTCGACGCCAAGGCCGACCTGCTGGCCGCCATCACCGCTGCCGGCGCCAACCCGGATTCGTTCCAGGTGATCGCCGGCGGGCCGTCCTGGTACCATCCGGGCCGCTCGGGCACCCTGAAGCTGGGCAACAAGGAAGTCGCCTATTTCGGCGAGCTGCATCCCAAGGTGCTGGCCGCCCTGGGGCTGAAGGGGGCGCATGTCGCCTTCGAGCTGTTCCTGGAAGCCCTGCCGCTGCCCAAGGCCAAGGCGACCAAGGCCAAGGCCCTGCTGAAGGTGTCGCCCTTCCAGGCGATCGAGCGCGACTTCGCCTTCGTGGTCGACCGCACGGTAGCCGCCGACGCTCTGTCGAAGGCGGCCAAGAACGCCGACAAGCAGTTCGTCACCGACGTCGCCGTGTTCGACCTTTACGAAGGCCCGAATGTCGGCGATGACAAAAAGAGCCTGGCCCTGCAGGTCACCTTGCAGCCGGCGGAAAAGACCTTCACCGATACCGAGATCGAGGCCCTGTCGGCCAAGATCGTCGAAGCGGTGACCAAGGCCACCGGAGCCGCTTTGCGCGGCTGACGGGCTGAAAAGTTAAGAGTATGATCGGCGCCGATTTCCACTGGGGATCGGCGCCTTTCTTTTGGGAGAAGCTTTCGTCATGTCTCATCCCGTCCTGACCCAGACCATGCTCGATGTTCTGGCCGACCTGGAAGCCTTTGGCGAAGAGCATGATCAGGCGACCTCGGAACATCGGGTGCGGATGCTCAATCTCGACCGCGCCGCCGCCGAACTGCTGCATCTTCAGATCATTCTGGGCCGCAAGCGCCGGGTGCTGGAGATCGGCACCTCGAACGGCTATTCTACCCTGTGGCTGGCCGCCGCCGCCAAGATCGTGAATGGGGCTCCGGTGATCAGCCTGGAACGCAATGACGCCAAGCTGGACCATGCCCGCAAAAACCTTCAGCGCGTCGGACTCGAGGATTGGGTGACCCTGATGGAGGGTGAGGCCTCGGATCTGGTGCGCAAGCTGGATGGCCCATTCGACGCCGTGTTCTTCGATGCCGATCGCATCAGCGCGCCCGAGCAGTTGGCCTTACTGCGCCCCAAGCTGACCCCCGGCGCCTTGCTGGCCGCCGACAATGCCCTGTCGCATCCCGGCGAGATCGCTGGCTATCTGGCCGCCGTGCGGGCCATTCCAGGGGTGGTCGAGTTCATTGTTCCGGTCGGCAAGGGGCTGCATCTGGCGGTGCTGCCATGAGCCTAAAAGCCGCCATCATCGGCGCTGGCAAGATCGCCGGCATTCTGGCCGACCCCCAGGGACCGGTCTATAGCCATGCCCATGCCATCGCCAATCATCCAGCCTTCGAGCTGTCGCTGGTGATCGATGCCTTCGCCGACAAGGCCCAGGCTCTGGGCAGCAAATGGGGCGGGGCCGATTGGACAACCGACCTGTCGGTGCTGGCCGAGCGCGAGCGCCTGGACCTGGTCGCCGTCTGCGTTCCCGACGCCCATCACGCCCAGGTTCTGCATCGCCTGCTCGACCTGCCGCAGCCGCCACGTCTGATCGTTATGGAAAAGCCGCTCTGCCTGACCCCGGACGAGCTGAAGGACCTGCGTGATCGCTGCGCCGGTCTGTCTGCAACCACCGTGGTGGTCAATCATTCGCGGCGCTTCGATGACCGTTTTCAGGCCATCGCCGATCTGATCGCCTCGGGCGAGTATGGCAAGTTGGTGGGACTGCGCTGGGCCTATTACGGCGGCTGGCGCCATACCGGCCCGCATGTGGTCGATACCCTGCGCCTGATCCTGCGCTCCGAGCTGGAGCCGCTGGCAGCCTGGAAGGGCTATGAGGACCGGGCCGGCGATCCTTGCATCGAATCCCGCCTGATCAGCCCCGGCCATCCCGGCCTGCGCATTCTGATCGAAAGCTTCCCCGAGCAAGCCTTCCAGCTGTTCGAGGCTGAACTGCGGCTGGAAAAAGGACGGCTGCGGCTGACCGATTTCTGCAACGACATGCAGCTGGATGAAGTGGTGGTGAACGCCGCCGACGAACGCGAGCTGAAGCTCACCCGCCCCTTCCCGGCTCATGCCGAGATCAGCGCCATGAGCCGGCTTTACGCCTTGGCGGCGGACCATCTGGCCGGCCTTGATGGCGAGATCATCCGACGGGCCGGCATTCTGGACGCCGCCCACACTATGGAAACCCTGTTTGCCGTCTTGAAACTGGCCGACTAACCCAGCAGGGTCGCCAGTCCCTGCTCCAGCGCTATCGCCTCGGCCAGCCCCAGAAGCGCACGGGCGCGGGTCGGATCGCCGATCGAGGTGCGGATATCGCCGATGCGGGCCGGCAGATGCCGAAGCTCCGCCTTGCGGCCCGAAACCCGGGCCAGGGCCTCGGCCAATTCATTGATGGTGACGGGCCGGCCCGAGCAGACGTTCGAGACCGGCGCGTCCAGGCTGGCGGCGCTCATGGCCCGCACCAGGGCTCCCACCACATCGCTGATATGGATGAAGTCCCGCACCTGCCCGCCATCGCCCAGAATGGTCAAGGGCTGGCCATCGAGAATCTGGCGGGCGAAGATCGAAATCACCCCGGAATAGGGTGATTTAGGGTCCTGACGCGGGCCGAAGACATTGAAGAAGCGCAGGCCGAAGCTGGGCGTCTTATGGACGATGCCGGCGACGCGGGCATGCAGCTCGCAGCCCAGTTTATCGGCGCCATAGGCCGATAGCGGACGGGGCGGCGAGGTTTCCGACAGCGGCATCTCGGCGCAATCGCCATAGACCGCCGCCGAGGAAGCATAGACCACCGGCTTGCCGCCGGCCCGGGCTGCAGCTTCGAATACGGCGATGGCGCCGCCCAGATTAATGGAATGGGTCCCCGACCAGTCTTCGTTGGATCGCGCCACCGAGGCCACCGCCGCCAGATGGAAACAGCCATCGACCCCGACCATCAGCCGGTCCAGCAGCGCGGTATCGCGCACATCGCCTTCGATCAGATGCGACTGCGAGGGGACATTGGCACGCTTGCCGGTCGACAGATCGTCGAGTATCCGCACGCTGTCGCCCCGCGCCAGCAGGCTGTCCACCAGATGCGACCCGATGAAGCCGCAGCCTCCCGTGACCAGATATGTCGCCATGAACGCGGAATGTCCCCAAAATCACCAGCCCGTTGTTTAGCCCATTCTGGCCGATTGTTCAAACGGCCTCTGGCTAAAAGTCAGCGCCCCTTGCTCAGGATGTCCAGCAGACTGCGGGGATGAAAGGGCTTATGCAGAACCGTGGCCGCCAGATCACCCAGACTGCCGGGCGCCAGATCCTGGCCGGTGATCAGCACCAGCATGGCGCCGGGATGGCTGCGCCTCGCCTCTTTCAGCAGTGCGACGCCATCTCCGCCCGCCGCCAGATTCTTGTCGGCGACGATGGCGGCAAGGCCGGGGTTGGTCTCCAAGATCGCCAGGGCCTCGGACACCGTGCTGGTGGCAATGGGGGCGTATCCGTTGTTCTCGAGGATTTCCATCATGGCTTCGCAGATCAACTGATCATCCTCGGCCAGCAGCAGACGCAAGGGCTCGGCGGCCAGGGCTCGGCGGATGGTTTCGGCCAGCCGCTCCAGACGATAGGGCTTGCCCAGCAGACTGATGCCGTCATCCAGATGCCCCTCGTCCAGCATCGAAGCCTGGGCATAGCCCGAGGTGAACAGCACCTTCAGCCCCGGCCTGAGCGACCGCCCCTGCACAGCCAGATCGCGACCGTTGAACAGGCCGGGCATCACCAGATCAGTGAACAGCAGATCGATCTGTTCCGAACTGGCCAAGCGTTCCAACGCCTGTTCGCCATTCGCCGCCACCAGCACCCGATATCCCAGATCGATCAGCTGATCCTGGACCGAGCCGCGAACCTCGTCATTATCCTCCACCAGCAAGATCGCCTCGCCCTTTCCATGGGGAAGCTGGGGAACGGACTCGGCCACCGGAGCCGCCGGCATGCGCCAGGAGCGCGGTAGAAACAGCGTTACCGTGGTGCCAAGACCCAACGTGCTGTCAATCGAGACATGCCCGCCGGACTGTTTGGCGAAGCCATAGACCATCGACAGTCCCAACCCAGTGCCGGCCCCCTCGGGCTTGGTGGTGAAGAAGGGATCGAAGGCTTGGGCCAGCACGTCCGGGCTCATGCCGTTGCCGGTGTCCGAGATGGCCAGGCTGACATAGTCGCCCGGCTTCATCTCGCCCCGGCCGGAACGGACCTGGACATTTCCCAGACTGATGGTCAGACGCCCGCCATCAGGCATGGCGTCGCGGGCATTGATCGCCAGATTGAGCACAGCGTTGCGCAACTGACTGCCGTCCGCCAGAGCGGTCCACAGACCGGACGCCGTCTCGGTGACGATATGGATCGGCGCGCCCAATGTTCGCTGCAACAGACTGGCCATTTCCTCGACCAACTGATCCAGGCGCAACGGTTCGGGCGCTAGCGGCTGACGACGGGCGAAGGCCAACAGCTGGCCGGTCAGCTTGGCGCCGTTCTCGGCTCCATGCATGGCATTGCGCAGATAACGGGTCAGGCTCGTCTCGCCGCCCTGACGCAAGGCCAGATCCAGATTGGACAGGATCACCTGCAACAGATTGTTGAAGTCATGGGCGATGCCGCCGGTCAGATTGCCCAGCGCCTGCATCTTCTGAGCCTGCACCAGCGCACCCGACATCACATCGTTCTCGCGGCGCAGACGCAACGCGATGACGCCATGGCTGAGATCCGCCGCCAGTTCCTCGAACAGGCTGATTTCTTCGGGCCCGAAGGCGTCGACCTTGATGGAATAGATGTTCAGCACGCCAAACACCCGGTCCTCGGTCTTCAGCGGCAAGGCGATACTGGAGCGATAGCCGCGCATCAGCGCCGCCTGCCGCCAGGGTCCCATTTTCGGATTGCTCTCGAAGCTGGAATTCACTTCGGTACGGGCCGACCTCACCGCCGACCCCGCCGGACCATTCCCCTGGGCGTCGTCATTCCAGGTGATCCCCGGCAGATCGAGATATCCGTCCACATGGCCGGCGGAAGCCGCCGGGTGAATGGCGGCAGAAGCATCCTCGGCGACCAGCCCGATCCAGGCCATGCGATAGCCGCCATGGGTGACGATAGCGTCACACATGGCCTGATATACACCTTCCTCGGTCGCCGCACGCAGAACCGCCTGGTTGCTGCCGCTCAGCACTTGATGAACATTGTTCAGGCTTTGCAGCGCCCAAACCGCCTGCCGACGTTCATGCAGCTCGCCCAAGAGCCGGAACATCAACAAGCCAAGAACAGTGACGGCCAGAACCATGCCCCCGGTCTGAGCGGCGATGTTGTCGCGGATTTCCGTCAGCTCTTCTTCCACATCCCGTTCGCCCAGGCCGACGAACACCGCCAACCGATAATCCGGCAAGCGAGAAAAGAAGACGATGCGCCGTTCGCCATCCAGCCGGCTGACGGTTTGTAGCCGTCCCGAGGCGACTTGGCTCATGGCCTCCCATTCCGCCGACGCCGTGACCGGATGGTCATAGCTGTTTTCCGGAGGAGCCGGCGAGCGGGCGATCAGCCAGTTTTCATAGGTGATAACGGTCGAAACGCTGTGCGGCCCCAGGCTGAGATTGTCGGAAAAGCGTGTCAGGTCTTCGGGCAGCATGGTAATCAGGATGACGCCGTCGAACTGCCCCCCCTTCAGGATGGGGCGCACCAGCCGATAATGCAGCTCGCCCGAGAAGGCGCCCCGCCGTGTCGCGTCTACAAAGACTCTATCGTGCGCATCCGCCAGGAAAGCTTTGAAATAGGGCTTATCGGCCAGAGAGAGATCCGGCGGCACTTCGCGTTCCGAATAATAGATCACCTTTCCGCTGCGATCGGTGACGACCATCAATCCGGAAAAGTTGGACGCACGGAGAGAACGGACCGCTCCCAGCTTTTCTTGAATGGTGCGCCAGTCCGATGTCTCACGCATCAGGCTGCGGGCCGTCCGCAGATAAGAATCGGCCAGATCCAGCTGCAGCAGAGCATGGTCCTGCAACGAAATCAGCTGCTTTTGCGCCTGATGTTCGGCCAGGACGATGTGATCCTGGCGTTGAACGCGATATTGCAGCCAGCCGTTGCCGGTAAGCAGCAGCAACATCACCACCACGCCCAGCAACAGCATGGACCACTGCCGCAGGGGAACAGAGGGACCGGCAATCAGTCGCCAATGCTGTTTCAGCCAGCGTCGCATCCCAACCCCGAAAGCTCCTGCGCCATATCGCTTCCGCTCCATGCTAGAACCAGTGCCGCAGGAAATCTAGACAGGCCGGACGGCCAGGGCCACTTCCCCTTTGAAGCCCCAGAAAATTCTCTCGCCGAAAGGTCGATGACAGGCCACACTGCGCAGCGGTTGATCCGGCCATGGACAGGGGTTCGTTTGCGCAGGCGTTTACAGATTTTATTGCTGGTACTGACCGGGCTGGTGCTGACAGGCATTCTGGTCGTCGGCGCACTGGCCTTTTTCCAGCGCCCCAGCGAGCTGACCATCGCCGTCGGCCCGGTCGGCAGCCCCGAGCGTCAGTTCGCTGAAAAGCTGGCCGAACTGCTGCAGGAAAAGCATGCCCCCATCAAACTGAAACTGCTGGGCATGGAGGGCGGCGATTCGCCCCTGACCCGCTTTTCCCGCGATGGCGCCGATCTTGCCATTCTGCGCACCGACGCCCGCATCCCATCCCATGCCCGCGCCGTGGCGATTTTGGAGCATGAACTGCTGCTGATCGTCGGCCCCCACAAGGCCGAGCTGTCGGGAATCGAGGGCTTGCGCGGCAAGAAGCTGGCGGTCTTGGGCGATTCCGGGCGCAACGAGAACCTGATCCGCCAGATTCTGGAAGTCTATGACGTCAATGCCTCGGCCACCCCTTTGCGCACCGTGCCGGCGAATACGCCGCTGGAGAAGCTGCTGGTGCCGGGCGGCTATGACTTCGTGCTGTCGTTCGAACCCGTAAGCCAGATCGCCGCCAGCCGCGACTTCGACCAACTGGCCCAGCATATGGGCGGCTTCACCCTGTTCGGGCTGAAGGAAGCCGACGCCATGGAGCGCAAGCTGCCGGGCCTGTTCTCGGAAACCATTCCCGCCGGTCTGCTGCTGGCCGCTCCCAGCATCCCCGAGCAGGATACCGAGACGGTCGGCGTCCAGCGCATCCTGATGGCCCGCGAGGATGTCAGCGAACATGACATCGCCGATCTGATGGATGTGATCTTCGGCAACAAGACCGAATTGCAGATCGACCATCGCTTCGCTTTGCGGATCGAGCCGCCCGATACCGACAAGAACAGCCTGATCGCCGCCCATGACGGCGCCGTCGCCTATGTCAACAGCGAGGTGGAAAGCTTCTTCGACCGCTATTCCGACATCATCTATATGGCGATGTCGATCGGCGGCGTGCTGGCCTCGCTGGGCTTCGCCGGCTTCACCGCCGCCACCCGCGTCAAGCCGGTCAAAGCCGGCGAGCGGGCGCATGACATGATGGTGATCTTGGACAAAATCCGCGACGCCGCCGACCGTAGCGAGTTGGAGGTCGCCGAAACCGAGCTGGAAGACGTACTCAAGGAAGTGCTGCGCGGCCTGAAGGACGGCACCATTTCCGCCGAAGGACTGGACGCCTTCCGCATGGGCTATGAGCATGCCCGCGACGCCCTGAACCTGCGCCGCCGCCAGCTAACCTCCTGAATTTTCCTCGACTTCTCCTGTCATATTTCGCAGCGCAATATGCGGACCAATTCCGGGCTTGATATACGGCCCGGCTGGCGCTATTATACAGCCCATCGATAGGCCGTAGACGGCCATCGTTCGGTCAGGAGGGGATCATGCAATTCCGCGAACGCCGCCGGGTCATCCAGGTGATCCGCACCGTCTATGATCCGCGCATCAAGCGGGGCCGATCCGAAGTGGTGGGCTGCATCGATCGTGAAGCCCCTTCACTGGAAGACGGCCTGAAGGCCGCTTGCACGGCGGACGAGATCGCCGAGGTCGAGGCCTTTATCGCCGAACTGAAGGATGTGCAGTCCCGTCAGGCGGCGAAGCAGGCGGCGCAAGCCCTGCCGGCCCAGATGCGTCAGGCGGAGGCTTGGTTGCGCAACGCCGGCGACGGGCCCGAGGTCGGTCCCCTGGCCGCCGAGATCTGGACTGCCTGGGATGATTTGTCCAAGGCCCTGCATAAAGTCGGGGTGGGCAAAAGCAAGCACAAGAACTGACAAGCAATCGGGGCGCAGAACCCCGTCGGAGGATCACGCCATGTTGAACGATCTGCAAAAAGCCCAGGAGGCCCTGACCCTGATCGCTCTCGCCCGCTTCTCGCTGGATATCGCTGCCGGCATGAAGGCGCCCTCGCCCTGGGACGTCAAAGGCCGGCAGGAACTCCAGGACCAGGCCCGCAAGCTGCTGGTCCGCGTCAAGGAAATCAGGAAGAGCTAAAAACACTCCCTCTCCGGCCTCGCTTCTTTCCAGCGAGCGTTGACGCTTCGCGTCGTCTGCGACTCGAGCGAGCAGCCAAGCGGGCGGATGCCCGCGCTTAGGCAGAGGGACTTACGGCGGGTCGTAACGACCCGCCGGTATTTAAAGGAACAAATCGTTCAGCAGCGGTTTTCCGGGCGAGACGGCGTATTTCTCGAAATCCGTCTCGCCTTCTTCCCGCAGTACATCCTCGTCCAGCAGGAACTGGCCGGTGGTCTGGCGGCTGGGGCGAGTCAGCACCGCCCAGGCGGCCTCGGCGACGATTTCCGGCGTGCGGCAGAAGTCGGTCTTCACCGCATCTCCCAGCATCGCCAAGGCGGCGGTGGCGATCACCGTCTTCGGCCACAGGGCATTGGCGGCGATGCCCTTATCCTTCCATTCCTCGGCCAGACCCAGCACGCACATGCTCATGCCGAACTTGCTCATGGTGTAGGCCAGATGCGGGCCGAACCAGCGCGGGTCCAGGGTAATCGGCGGGCTCATCACCAGGATATGCGGGTTCTCGGCCTTTTGCAGATAAGGCAGACAGGCCTGCGAAGTCAGGAAGGTGCCGCGCATATTCACACCCATCATCAGATCGAAGCGCTTGGCGGGCGTGTCCAGCGTGCTGGTCAGATTGATGGCCGAGGCGTTGTTGATGACGATGTCGATGCCGCCGAAATGCTCCGCCGCTTCCTTGGCGGCCTGGGCCAGTTGGTCAGCCTCGCGGATATCCACCTGCAAGGGCAAAGCCTGACCGCCGGCGGCGCGGATTTCATCGGCGGCGGTATAGATGGTGCCGGGCAGGCTGGGATGCGGCTCGGTGGTCTTGGCGGCGATCACGATGTTGGCGCCGTCGGCGGCAGCCCGCAGCGCGATGGCCTTGCCGATGCCGCGGCTGGCGCCGGTGATGAACAGGGTCTTGCCTTTGAGCGAACGCATGAGACGATTCCTTGTTGTTTAGGTTTCAAACACACCGGCGACTTTGTCGCCGGGGAACAGCCGCGATCCGCGGCGGCGGTCAAGGGGCCGGATGGCCCCGCCCGGCAAGGGACTTACGGAAGCTCAAGTCATTGAGCTGACGGTATCAAAGGCCCGGTCGGCTTCACGCCATGCAGGCAGCCATTCGGGCAGAGAAGGAGACGGATCGGACATATCGGCGGCGGCGGCCACCTGCTCGGGCGGGATCACCGCGCCTTTCTTGACGAAAGCCCCGCGCACCACCGCATGACAGGCGACGGCCTCATCAGTAGCGATGACATGCTCGATATAGATCCAGCGCTCGTCCCAACCCAGCACGCGGCTGGTCAGGGTGAAGGGCTGGAAGGGTTTCAGCGGCTTCTTGAAACGCACCAGACTGGCGGCGATGACCGGTTGCCAAGCCTGCCTGAACACTGTTCGCCACAGACCGCAACGAACGATCAGATCAAGCCGGCCCAAATCCATCAGCGCCATGTAGCGGGCGTTGTTCATATGCACATTGATGTCGAGATCATGCGGCCAGACGCGGAAGGTCAGCACCGACGGCCCGCCGAAGGGAAGCTTCGGGCGGAAGAAGGTCGAGACGATCACCGCGATCACACGCAGCCACAGATTCATCGGACTTAATCCTTCACAGGTCAAAAAAGGGTGGGGGCGCTCCCCATATCGCATCCCCCACCCAGGTCTCTCCCGCCGGGACAAGAGGGAGAGACGGACAGAACGCATAAAAATGGAGGTGGAGGGACGGGACCGCGCCGACGGGAGACGTGTGACGCGGCCCATGAGCCCTCCACCCCATCCGCCATCCCCGGGGCTTCGTCGGGGGAGCGGAATTGCTGTGGGCTTAGAACGCCTCCTCGGGGAAAGCGATCATCGAGGAACCACCGGCCATGATGGCCGAGAACAGCCCGCCGGTCTGGGGCAGCACCCGGTCCATGAAGAAGCGGGCGGTGGCCAGCTTGGCCTTATAGAAGCCGTCTTCCTGATCCAGCTTCGGCAGCGACACCTCGACCATCCGCGCCCACTGATAGGCAAGGGCGGTCAGGCCGAACAGGCGCAGATAGTCGGAAGCAGCCGCAGCGGCTTCCTCGGGCTTCGACAGACCGATACGGGCGATCTGGCCGGTGGCCTGCTGAAGACGCACGAAGGCCTTGGCGAGGGGCTGGACATAGGCCTCCATCTCTTCGTCCTCGGCATATTTGGCGATAAAATCCGAGACGGGATGGAAGAACTGGCGCAGGAAGCGCCCGGCATGAGCGCCCATCTTGCGGCCCACCAGATCCAGGGCCTGAATGCCGTTGGCCCCTTCATAGATCTGAGCGATGCGGCAGTCGCGCACCAGCTGTTCCATGCCATGTTCGCGGATGAAGCCATGGCCGCCGAACACCTGAACGCCGTGATTGGTAGCCTCGAAGGCCAGATCGGTCATCAACGCCTTGACGATCGGAGTCATCAGGGCAACGAAGTCCTCGGCATCCTGCTTGATCTGCGGGTCGGTGGCATGCTCGGCGATGTCCAGGGTCTTGGCGACCCAGGCGCCCAGAGCGCGGCAGCCCTCGGTGGTCGAGCGGATGTTCAGCAGCATGCGCCGCACATCCGGATGATGGATGATCGGATCGGCGGCCTTGTCGGGAGCCTTGACGCCCGAGAGCGAACGGCCCTGAACGCGATCGCGGGCATAGGCGACCGCGCCCTGATAGGAGGCTTCGGCCAGACCCAGACCCTGGATGCCCACGGCCAGACGCTCTTCGTTCATCATGGTGAACATGGCGCGCATGCCCTTGCCCAGTTCGCCCACCAGCCAGCCGGTGGCGTCGTCGAAGTTCATCACGCAGGTGGCCGAGGCCTTGATGCCCATCTTATGTTCGATGGAGCCGCAAGCAGCGCCGTTGCGCGGGCCAGGATTGCCGTTGGCGTCGGGCATGAATTTCGGCACCAGGAACAGGCTGATCCCCTTGATGCCCTTGGGCGCGTCGGGCAGACGGGCCAGCACCAGATGGATGATGTTCTCGGTCATGTCATGTTCGCCGGCCGAGATGAAAATCTTGGTGCCGGTGATCTTGTAGGAGCCGTCTCCTTGCGGCACCGCCTTAGTGCGGCACAGACCCAGATCGGTGCCGCAATGGGGCTCGGTCAGGCACATGGTACCGGACCAGGTGCCGTCCACCAGCTTGGGCAGATAGGCCTGCTTCAGCTCGTCCGAGGCATGGGCATGCATGGCGGTGTAGCAGCCATGGCTGAGCCCAGGATACATGCCGAAGGACAAGTTGGTGGCGCAGATCATCTCGGACACCAAGGTGTTGATCATCTGCGGCATTCCCTGACCGCCGAAATCGGGATCGCAGGCCAGACTGGTCCAACCGGCTTCGCAGAACAGCTTGTAAGCTTCCTTGAAGCCCTTGGGCGTGCGGACCACGCCGTTGTCCCAGACACAGCCTTCCTCGTCGCCCGAGCGGTTGATGGGATGCAGCACTTCCTCGCAGATCTTGGCGGCTTCTTCCAGCACCGGATCGAAGAGGTCAGGGGTCATCTCTTCGAAGCCGGGCAGAGAGGACAATTCCTCGCCGCCGTGCAGTTCGTAGAGCACGAAGCGCATGTCGCGCAGGGGAGCCTTGTAGTTCGCCATGATGGTTAGTTCCTGAGCGGCTTGCCGGTTTCAAGGATGCTTTCGATGCGGGCCAGGGTGCCGGGATGACGGACCAGACGCATGAAGCGGGAGCGTTCGGCCTCCAACAGGTCGTCTTCCGAGACCGGCTTGGTGACGTCGGCGCCATTGCCCGACAGCACTTCGGCCAGGGCGTTGGAGACCACCACGTCATGCTTGGTCGCCAGACCGCGCTTGTGGAAGCTGTCCACCGCCATCGACAGACCGGCACGAGCCGACTCGCCGGGCAGAATGAATTCCGGCTTTTCGGGTGCCGTATAGCCTTCGACCATCGCCAGAGCGCGAGCCTTGGCGTCGGCCAGCAGCCGGTCGCGGTTCATGGTGATGCCGTCGGATGCGCGCAGGAACAGCAGTTCCTTGGCCTCGGCCGCCGACTTCGCCACGGTGGCGGTGCTGATGGTCTCGAAGACCTTCGCCACCGCCGGCATCGGCCCCTTGGGCATCTTGGGATTGCTGGACCAGCGGTGCAGCATCTCCTTGCAGCCGCCCCAGCCGGGGATCAGGCCGACGCCGCATTCCACCAGACCGACATAGGTCTCGGCATGGGCCTGTACGGCGGAGCAATGCAGCAGGATTTCGCAGCCGCCGCCCAAAGCCAGGCCGGAAGGCGCGCCCACCACCGGGAACGGGGCATATTTGACCGCCTTATAGGTTTCCTGACCGGCGGCCACCAGCTGCTCGATCTCGGTCCAGGCGGCGATGTTGGCGGCGAAGATCGCCAGACCCAGATTGGCGCCGGCCGAGAAATTGCTGCCCTCGTTATAGACCACCATGGCCTTGTAGGACTTGCCGGTCAGCTTCAAAGCCTTGCCCAGCAGCGCCATGATATCGGGGTCCAGCGCGTTCATCTTGCTGGTGAACTCGAAGCAGGTGACGCCGTCGCCGATGTCCCACAAGCTGGCCGAGCCGTTCTTCAACAAGGGCTGGCTGTTCAGCTTGATGTCGGACAGCAGCAGCACACCGTCGGCACGCACGACATCGTGATACTGGCCGTCCAGGCCGAGGAACTGCTTCTTGCCGCCTTCGACGCGATAGAAGCTGCGCTCGCCCGCCAGGGTCAGCAGGGCCGGAACGGCTAAGCCGTCCTTGGCCAGACGCTCGGCGAACCAGGCGGCGCCCAACTGGTCAATCAGTTCGAAGGGGCCGAACTTCCAGTTATAGCCAAGGCGCATGGCCTCATCGATCGAGGGCACCGTGTCGGTGGCCTCGGGCAGCAGGCTGGCGGCATAGGCCAGGGTCTGAGCCATCACGCGCCAGGCGTAACGACCGGCCTTGCTGTCGGCGGCCATCAGCTCGCGGAACTTCTTCGGAATCTCCAGCTCGGCCTTCTTCTGGGCGCGGTACTCGCCCGAGGTCAGATCAACGGCTTCCTTGATCTTGGCGCTGCCGACGCGGTTCAGGCGATAGAAACCGCCCTTGCCCTTACGGCCCGTGTAACCGTCGGCGATCATCTTCTTGACCACCGGCAGATCGCGGTTGGCGGCATGGAAGGGATCGCTGGCCGGCAGGGCCGAAACCATGCTGGAAATCACATGCGGCATCAGGTCCAGGCCGACCAGATCGATCAGGCCGAACACGCCGGTCTTCGGGATACCCATGGGCTTGCCGATGACGGCGTCGGCCTCTTCGACCTCCAGCCCGGCATCCATGGCTTCCACCACCGCCGTCTGGATCCAATAGACGCCCAGACGGTTGGCGATGAAGCCGGGGCTGTCCTTGCAGTCGACAATGGTCTTGCCCAGCATCACGTCGGCGAAGCGGCTGACGCTGTCGATGGCCTCGGCCTTGGTCTTCTCGCCCTTCACCACTTCCAACAGACGCATATAGCGCGGCGGATTGAAGAAGTGGGTGATGCAGAAATCCTGCGCAAAACGCTCAGGCAACCCCTTGACCAGCACCGCCAGCGGGATGGTCGAAGTGTTCGACGACACCACCGAACCTTCCTTGCGGACGGCTTCGATCTTGGCATAGAGGTCCTGCTTGATGTCCAGCCGTTCGATCACCGCTTCGACGATCCAGTCGCAATCGGCCAGCTGGTCCAGGTGATCCTCGATATTGCCGGGGGTCACCAGCTTGGCGGCGCGTTTGGACATGAAAGGCGCGGGATCGGCCTTCAGCAGTTTCTCCACCGCTCCTTCGGCGATGACGTTACGGTTTTCAGCGCCGGCTGGAACGATGTCCAGCAGCAGCACCGGCACCCCGGCGTTGGCGACATGGGCGGCGATGCCGGCTCCCATGACGCCCGCACCGATGACGGCGACTTTTTTGATGTCAGCCATTACAGCGCCTCCAGAACCGTGGCGATACCCTGGCCGCCGCCGATACACTGGCTGGCCAGAGCGTAACGCTTGCCTTCACGCTTCAGCAAAGCAGCCGCCTTGCCGGTGATGCGCGCACCTGTCGCGCCCAGCGGATGGCCGAGAGCGATCGCGCCGCCGTCGATATTGATGATCTCTTCCGGGATATTCAGATCGCGGATGCAGGCGATCGCCTGGGCGGCAAAGGCTTCGTTCAGCTCGACCACGCCCAGATCGGCGACGGTGATGCCGGCGCGAGCCAGGGCCTTGGTGGAAGCGCCCACCGGGCCGATGCCCATGATGTCGGGGCGGCAGCCGGAAACGGCGATCGAGGCGATCTTGGCCAGCGGCTCCAGGCCGTTCTTCTCGGCATAGTCCAGCGAGCAGATCAGAGTGGCGGAAGCGCCATCGGTCAGCGGCGAGCTGGTGCCGGCGGTGACCGAGCCGTTCTGGTCGAAGGCCAGCTTCAGAGTGCCCAGACCTTCGGCAGTGGTATCGGCGCGGATGCAGCCGTCCTGATTGACCTTGCCGATGGCGACGATTTCAGCGGCCAGCTTGCCAGCAGCCTGAGCCGCAGCGGCCTTCTGATGGCTTTTGACCGCGAAGGCTTCCTGTTCGGCGCGGCTGATGCCCCATTCGCGGGCGACGTTCTCGGCGGTGTCGCCCATGCCGATATAAGCGCCGGGATTGGCGGCATAGAGGGCGGCATTCGGCAGCGGGTTATAGCCCATCATCGGCACCCGGCTCATGCTCTCGATACCGGCGCAGATGAAGGCCTCGCCCGCGCCCATCTGAATGGCGCCGGCGGCGGCATGGATCGACTGCATGGAGGAGCCGCAGAAGCGGTTGATGGTCTGACCGGCCACCGAGAGGGGCAGGCCGGCGATCAGGCCGACCAGACGCGACAGGTTCAGACCCTGCTCACCCTCGGGGAAGGCGCAGCCCAGGATCAGGTCTTCCAGATCCTCGACCTTGACCTTGGTGCGTTCGACCAGACCCTTGACCACGGCGGCAGCCAGGTCGTCGGGACGAACGGTCGCAAGGTCACCCTTCTTGGCGGGGGTAAAAGGCGAGCGGGCATAGCCCGCGATAACCACGGTCTTCATTGACGGATCTCCAAGCTGAACTGAGTTCGGTTGAAGGCCCGAGGCGAAGACCGGTGATATGGGGTTAGGCGGTCTTCACAGCTCAGGCCGAAGGAATCGCCGCGCCCTTGGATGTCAGGGTGTCGACGGTGATTTTCTCGATGTCCTTCAGCTCGACCAGCGACAGCTCCAAAGCCTGCCTCTGGTCTTCCAGCTGATGAATGCGGGAGCGCACCTTGGTGATGAGCAACTGCATCTGCTCGATCTGGGTGGTGTCCACCACATACAGATCGAGAAACTCCTTGATGTCGCGCAGGGTGAAACCCAACCGCTTGCCGCGCAGGATCAAGATCATCCTGGCCCGGTCGCGATGGGAATAGACCCGCGTATTGCCCGCCCGCTGCGGCGCGATCAGCCCCTGATCCTCGTAGAAGCGAATGGTCCGCGGCGTCACGCCCAGATCCTTCGCCAGTTCGGTGACCGAGTAGATCTTGTCCATGCAGCTGTTCCTTTTTCACGTACGCGAACTGACGATGAGAGCAGAAAGCTTCCCTATACGTCACTTTATAGTCGCGGATAATGAACAGGACGGGGTCCATTGGAAAGCCTTTTCTGAGTATCAGGATGCTTTAGGCAGGTCCGGGGAACCCTTGGCGGCTTCCTCGGCGACGAGTTCTTTCTTGCTGAGCTTGCCGACCATGGTCTTGGGCAGCTCTTTGCGCAGCTCGATGAGCTTGGGCATTTCCACGCGCGACAGATAGCCGCCGAGGAATTCCTTCAACTGGTCCGGTGTGGCCTGATGGCCTTCCTTCAGGCGGACGAAGGCCTTGGGCGCCTGGCCGCGATACTGGTCGGGAATGCCGATCACCACCACCTCGGCGACGTCGGGATGCTGATACAGCGCTTCCTCGATGACGCGGGGATAGATGTTGTAGCCGCCGCTGATGATCACATCCTTGATGCGGTCCACCAGGAACAGATAGCCGTCTTCATCCAGATAACCGATATCGCCGGTGCGCAAGGCACCGTCATGCATCACCGCTTCGGTATCGGCGGGACGCTTCCAATAGCCGGCCATCACCTGGGGGCCACGGATGCAGACCTCGCCCTTCTCCCCCTGCTCCATCAGGATGGCGGGATCGACCGGGGATCGGATTTCGATGCGGGTATCGCCCATGGGAATCCCGACCGAACCGGCCTTGGCGACACCGCCAATCGGATTGCAGGTCGCCACCGGCGAGCTTTCCGACAGGCCGTAGCCTTCCACCAGACTGCAACCGGTCAGTTCCTCGAAACGGGCGCGGACCTCGATCGGCAAAGGTGCGCCGCCCGAGATGCAAATCTTGATCGAGGACAGATCCCAAGGGCCGTTCTCGGCAGCGTTGTTCAGCGCCGTATAGATAGTCGGCACACCAGGGAACAGGCTGGGACGCTTCTTGGTGATGGTTTTCAGCACCTGATCCATCTCGAAGCGCGGCAGCAGGATCAACTCGGCCCCGAAGGCAATGCCGAGATTCATTCCCACCGTCATGGCGAAGACATGGAACAGCGGCAGCACGAGGAGCATGCGTTCCTGCCCCAGCAGCATGCCGGGACACCAGCGGCGCAGCTGTTCGGTATTGGCCGACAGATTGCCGTGGGTCAGCATGGCGCCCTTGGGGACACCAGTGGTGCCGCCGGTATATTGCAACACCGCCAGATCGTTGATCGGGTCGATCTCGACCGGCTTGGGCTTGCCGTCATTGGCGATCAACCGCTCGAACGAGACATGGTTCAGATCGTCAGGGATGTCGGCGATCTCGGAGCGCTTGAACACCTGGAACATCACGCTCTTCACGGCAGTCAGAATACCGCTCATGGAACAGACGACGATGCGTTCAAGGCTGCTGGTAGCGTCCAGCATGGCCGCTACCTTGGGGTAAATCTGACGGATATCCAGCGTCACCATGATGGTGGTGCCGGAATCCTCGATCTGATGCTTCAGCTCGCGCTCGACATAGAGCGGGTTGAAGTTCACCACCACGCCGCCGGCCTTCAGGATGGCGTAATAACAGACCACGAAATAAGGGCTGTTGGGCAAACACAGACCGACACGGGTGCCCTTCTTCACGCCCAACTGCTGAAAGCCCTTGGCGGCCTGATCGACCAGCCGGGAAAGTTCGGCATAGCTGGTCTTGCGCCCCAGGAAATCCAGGGCGGGGCGGTCGGGACAGCTGCGGGTCGTGGCCTCCAGGATCGAAGGCACGGGCGCAAGAGGGATCTGCGTCGTCGAAGATTTTGCGACGGACATGTCTCACTCCGATTGCTTTTATCGTTCCGCCCCCGCCGGGTTTCCCCCAGCGGGACGCGGTGGTCGGTTTTGCTTTAGAACTTCACGACGAAACTGGCGCTGGCGATGTCCACGCTGTTGTCGTAGGTGCCGATCAGAGTACCCGAAGCCGAGTTGCTCTTATTGTTGATGGTGGCACTGTCGGCAAAAATATGGGTGTAGGCTAAGTTGACATTCACATCTTTAGTGAAGTTGTAGGTCACACCCAGGGACGTCCAATAGCGATTGGCATCAGGAATACGGGCAGTCAGGTTGGCTTCTCGCACAGGAGCCTGATCGAACGCCACACCGGTATGTAGCACCCATTTGTCATCGGGCTTGTAGTTCATGCCCAAAGAAATGAAGTAGGTGTTATGCCAGTTTTCATAAGTGCTGCTGACCGCCTTCCCATTATCGCCGACGACATCCAACGTGTTGAAGGTCGACCAACCGGTCCACGAGGCATCCGCCATCACCGCGAAATGCTCATTAATGTCGTGGTAGGCACCAATGTTGAATGAGTCTGGTAGGGTAATCTTCGCTTTGGCGCCCTGACTGATCAGGTTGGCGCCGGAAGCGATGGCCGAGGACAAACCAGGCGTGCTGACCTGCACGCTGCCGTCCAAAGTGTGAACGATGCGAGAGCGATAAGTGGCGCCGACGCGAGTGCTCTCGTCGAACTTATAAAGCGTACTCAACACGTAACCATAGCCGGTGTCGTCACCCCAGACCTTGGCGCTACCGTCCTGGCCAACGGCACCGCCGCCGTTACCTAGCGAAATCGCGTTGGAGTTGATGGCCTGGCTCAGGGTCGCATCGATATAATCGACACGAGGACCGCCACCCACCGACCAATGGTCGTTGACTTTGTAGGACATCGTTGGCGAGAACTCGACATCAGTGACGTCGGAATGCAAAGCCTGATAACGCCCGACCCAGTCAGCTTTGTAGTCGGAGCGCATCCCAAACGGCGCTGCCACCGACATACCCAGACTCCAGTCTTCGTTCAACTTGTAGACGCCGAACATGGTGCCCACTGCCGCCGCCTTGATGGCATTATTGGGCTGCGAACCGGTCAGATTACCGCCCAGCGGGCTGGTGTTATGCCCCTCAAACTTAGCCTGCGGCGCAATCCAGGTCACGGTGCCGGCAACCTCGTCCTGCGTGAGATTGCTCATGCCCGCCGGATTGTAATAAGCGGTGCTAGAGTTGTAGGCCTTGGCGGTCTGGCCGGCGAAGGCGTTGCCCAGACCTTCAGCGCTTTCTTCACGTAGCGCAAAGCCCGACGCCAGGGCCGGACCAGCCGACAGAACCGACGCACCCAGCCCGATCACGGACGCACAGGTGGCGAAACGGATTTTCCCCATCATATCCTTAAACCTCCCAAACATGCCTCTTCTGGGCACCATCATGCGCCGATGATGGCGACCACAACTCATTACGTCAAGCGATATCCGTATACGTCAACTTTCGCACCTATAATGTTGCAGTGCGAAAAAACAGGCGTTTATTCCCGGACGATCTTGATGGGATATCCCTTGCGCTCGAAGGTGGTTTGCACCAGCAATCCGTCTTCGCCGTACCACAGATCACGCTGCACGTCGCCATCGATACGATAGTGCTCAGTGGCGACCGGCTTGCCGGCCAGGGTCAGGGTTTCGGCTCCCAAATCCTTGGACGTGACATGATAGGGTTGGGCGTCGATCACCCCGTAAAGCGTGCTGGTCGCCAGCAAAGCCTTGTTCCACAAGGTCAAAGGCAGACTGTCGGGAGGCAGGCTGACCGGCTTTCCGTCCGCTGCCAGACTGAGCGATCCGTCCTTGGCGTCGGCTTCCACATGATGCTTGCTGCCGTCGTCGTCGGTATTGGCGCGTAAGGACTGCAACTGCCCATCCAGCCATTCCTCCTGCCGCGCATGGCGGTAGTGGAAGTTCAGGAACAGCACCTTCACATCGGTCTTGGTGGTGACGGAAACACTGACATGGCCGCCATCTTGGCGGAAGTCGTATGTCTCGTGCCCTATGGGATCTCCGTCCATCAAGATGGCATATCCCAGATTGGCAGGCAGAGCCGGCAAAGGTGCGGAACTTGCCGCCTGAGCGCCAGCAGGGCCCAGCAACGTCGCCAGCAGCGCCAGCGTTTTTGCCGCAGAGGTGGTCAGAGCCATGGTCGCCTCCCTCAGCCCAAAGCCGATACAAGCTTCATCGCCAGGCCCATGGAGCCGCGCACCTTGATGCGCCCCAAGCCATAGGCCAGCATCGGGTCCAGACTGCCGTCCAGCAGCTTGCCCAAGGTCTTGGCGCTTAAAGACACGGTGCAATCCGGGTCCTCGTCGCCATCACGGCTTAAAGTCGGCCCGCCGGGGCGGGCATCTACCTGCCAGCGGCCATCCTCGCCAAGGTCGAAGTTTATGACGGCGCCAAGGCTTGCCAATTGAGGCAAGGCGGCGTCCAGCCGTTCCTGAAGAGTGTCTGCCGACATGATTGTCTTCCTGACTTTGCGTTGCCTCACGTCACCGAATCTCATGCCGGTGTTTACGTATACGTAAACTATCTAACAGATACGGAATGATGGAGTCCAGTTCTTTGTCTAGTGCTTTCGCCTCAGCCATATTTCTGCCGCTTGCAGAAGCCGACGCGGATGGGTCACCATGATTTCCAGAACCGCATGGGGATGCGTCGCATATCATGGATGAAATCACCGTCACCGCCCATTTGCCTTGGCTTGATGTCGCCATCAGCCGCATCCCGCATCCATCGGGAAACGGCGAGGAGCTTCTGACCATCGGGGTCCGCCCCAGCCTGCAACTGGGTCCGTTGGGGGAAGAAATGCTGATGGGCCGAGGGCTGGCCAGCTTTGTCGATCCGCTGGGACTGATGGCCGTCTGGCAACAGCTGGCCATGGCCCAGGCGCGGTGGATGCTGGCGCCTTGGCTTTTATTTGGCGATCCCACCAATGGGTAAATCCCTTAAAAATTGCAATCATCGATCGCGATGGGCAATTTTCACGAATTCTGTTCACCCGCTGCCCTCTACTCGGTTATAGCGTTCAGGAGAGAGCGAAGACCTGAATTTTTTTCAGGTTAATGCCTATGGGGCTTGAGTGACGTGGCACACCAACTTTATCGTCTGCTCATTGTCAGAGATTTCACTGATGGCATGCCGCATCTGGCGGAACTGGTCGATCAGCCCGACTTCGAACGCATTGCCGTAACCGGACCCGAAGCGGCCCTGGCGGCGGTGACGGCGGATAAAGACATCGATCTGGTGCTGCTGGTGACCGGCTGCTGCCTGCGCGCCCCCGGTTCGCTGATGCGGCGCCTGCGGGAACTCACCGATGCCAGCATGATGCTGGCGGCGGAATGCCCCGACAGCGGCGTCTGCGCGCTGGAGCAGGGTGCCGACGAATGGGTGCCGCATTCGGTCAACCCCCGCGAATTGCTGCTGCGTCTGCGCAATCTTGCCGCCCGCGCCAAGATGCTGCGCCAGCGTCCCCGCCTGCAGGCCGAGCCTATCGAATTTTCCGGCTGGCGGTTGGACCGCGAACGCCGCGAGCTGACCTCGCCCGATGGCGAAAGCATCCATCTGACCGGGGTCGAGGCCGCCTTGCTATCCACCTTGGCGGTGAATGCCGGCCGGCCGCTGGACCGGGAATGGCTGCAAGAACGCATCTGCGGCCGTGACCTCGCGCCCAACAGCCGCACCATCGATGTCACCATCGCGCAGTTGCGGCGTAAGCTGGGTGACGATTCGCGCCGTCCGCGCTTCATCGTCACCATGCATGGCAAGGGCTATCGCTTCACCGCCGAACCCGGCGACACACGTCCGGACAGTGAAGAGGCGCGGTCATAGGGCGGCATATCCGCCCAGATCGGAAAGAAACTTCTGAGCCAAGAGCCAAGCAGGCTGCGGTCGCTGTCGGCCTCGGGGCCGTGGTGAGCCGTCCGTTCTGGCGAGGAGTCGGGGCGTTGCATGTTCCGGACCTCGTAAAAGAAAATTGGGCGGACCCTAGCGCTTTGCAGCATTGCCGGGGGTTATGCTTCGGTTAATTTTATATTTCGATCGCCCCTATGAATGAAATAAAACCTAGACGCTATTTTGAATGTTCTTTCGTCACCCGCTCTTATTCCAAGGGATGGTTGCGTGGTGCGTTTTCTCTTACCCCAGTCCGTCTTACTAGGATGACGACGCCGCGGGGATATGGCATATGTCTTAGTCATGAGCTCTGAACAGACCTTCCATCCCGCCCGCCGCCTGATCGTCTGCGCCGATGATTACGGCTTGTCGCCCGGGGTCAGTCTGGGCATCCGTGAACTGGCCGAGCGGGGGCGCATCACCGCCACCGGCGCCATGACCTGCATGCCTGCCTGGAAGGTCGAGGCCCCGGCGCTGACCGTGCTGGCCGATCGGCTGGGAAGCCGCTTCGAAGTGGGTTTGCATCTGACCCTGACCGACCAGACACCCCTTGGCGAGATGCCGGTTCTGGCGCCCCAGGGCAAATTTCCCGGCATCGGCTCGCTGCTGAAAGCATCCTTGGCCCGCATGCTGCCGCTGGCCGAGATCGCCGAAGAGCTAGACCGTCAGCTCGACGCCTTCAAAAAGCATTTCGGGCGCATGCCCGACTTCATTGACGGCCATCAGCATGTGCATCTGCTGCCCGGCATCCGACAGGTGGTGTTGGGCTTGTTCCATCGCCGACTCGATGCCGGTCAATGTTGGCTGCGCGATTGTGGCGAGCGCCTGCCCACCCTGCTGCACCGAGGCTCGGCGGTGAAGGCTACGGTGATCTCGGTGCTGCTGGCCCACGACTTCGCCAAGGCGGCGGCCGAGCGCGGAATTACCGTGAACCGGGGCTTCAGCGGCTTCTATGATCCCAGCGCGTCGAGTCTGCGAGAGCGCATGCCCGCTTTGCTGCATCATGCCGGCGACAAGGCGCTTCTGATGATCCATCCCGGCCATGTCGATGCCACCTTGGAGGCGGTCGATACCCTGACGACGCCGCGCCAGAGCGAGTGGGATTATCTATCCAGCGACGCCTGGCCGGCCCTGCTGGCCGAACGGGGGATCACCCTGGCGCCCAAGGGCACGCCGTTTTCCCATTGACGATGGCCGGCGAAAGCTGGCACATCCCGCCGTCATGGATGTTTCCGCCTTTGATTTCGAGCTGCCGCGCGAGCTGATCGCCGAGCGCCCCGCCGTCCCCCGCGAATCGGCCAAGCTTCTGCATGTCCGCACCGATGGGCTGGGGGACTGGCATGTCTCGGACCTGCCCGACCTGCTGCGCCCCACCGATCTGTTGGTGTTCAACGATACCAAGGTGATTCCCGCCCGTCTGAAGGGCAAGCGCGGCGAGGCCGGCATCGAGGTCACCTTGCATGAGCGCATCGGTCTGGCGGTATGGAAGGTTTTCGCCCGTCCGGCCAAGAAGCTGAAGCCCGGCGATGTGATCCGCTGGTCCGACGACTTCCAGGCGCATGTGACCGAGAAGGGCGAGGCCGGCGAGGTCACTTTGACCTTCAACAAGTCGGGCGATGATCTGATGCTGGCGCTGGAAGCTCATGGCGAGATGCCGCTGCCGCCTTACATCAAGCGCGAGAACGGCGCCGACGATCAGGACCGCAAGGACTATCAGACCATCTTCGCCCGCGATCCCGGCGCGGTGGCGGCCCCGACTGCCGGGCTGCATTACACCCCCGGCCTGCTGGCGGCGCTGGAAGCCAGGGGCATCGGGCGCGAGACCCTGACCCTGCATGTGGGCGCCGGCACCTTCCTGCCGGTCAAGGTCGAGGATACCCGCGACCATAAGATGCATTCCGAACGCGGCCTGGTGACCCCCGAAGCCGCCGCCCGCATCAATGAAGCCCGCGCCGCCGGTCGGCGCATCGTCGCGGTCGGCACCACCGCCATGCGATTGCTGGAAAGTGCAGCGGACGAGAACGGCGTTCTGCATCCCTTCGATGGGGCCACCGACATCTTCATCACGCCCGGCTATCGCTTCAGGATCACCGACGCCCTGATGACCAACTTCCATCTGCCGAAATCCACTTTATTCATGCTGGTCTCGGCCTTCGCCGGGCTGGAGCGCATGAAAGCGGCTTATGAGCATGCCATGGCCAACGGCTATCGCTTCTATTCTTACGGCGACACCTCTTTGCTGGAGCGCGCATCGTGACCGCCTTTCATTGGGAACATCTGGGCCAGGACGGCCAGGCTCGTCTGGGCCGCCTGCACACCGCCCATGGCAGCATCGACACCCCCGCCTTCATGCCGGTAGGCACGGTCGGCACGGTCAAGGCCATGCAGCCGGAGTCGGTGGCCTCGACGGGGGCGCAGATCATTCTGGGCAACACCTATCACCTGATGCTGCGCCCCACCGCCGAACGGGTCGAGCGGATGGGCGGGCTGCACAAGTTCATGAACTGGCCGGGGCCGATCCTGACCGATTCCGGCGGCTTTCAGGTGATGAGCCTGTCGAAGCTGCGCAAGATGACCGAGGAAGGGGTCACCTTCCAAAGCCATCTGGACGGCAGCAAGCATATGCTGACGCCCGAGCGGTCGATGGAGATCCAGCGCATGCTGGATGCCGACGTCACCATGGCCTTCGACGAATGCACCCCCTATCCCGCCACCGAGAAGCAGGCGGCGGAGTCCATGCGCCTGTCGATGCGCTGGGCCCAGCGATCCAAGGACGCCTTCGTCGAGCGCGAAGGCTACGGCCTGTTCGGCATCGTCCAGGGCAGCATCTATGAGCCCTTGCGCGCCGAATCCTCGGCCAAGCTGCGCGAGATCGGCTTCGACGGCTATGCCATCGGCGGGCTGGCGGTGGGCGAAGGGCAGGAAGAGATGTTCCGCACCCTGGACTTCACCACCCCGATGCTGCCCACAAACCGTCCGCGCTATCTGATGGGCGTGGGTAAGCCGGCCGACATCGTCGGCGCGGTGCTGCGCGGCGTCGATATGTTTGACTGCGTGATGCCGACCCGCTCGGGCCGCACCGGCCAGGCCTTCACCCGCCGGGGTCCGGTGAATATCCGCAATGCCCGACATATGGACGATCCCCGCCCGCTGGACGAGGGCTGTTCCTGCCCGGCCTGCACCAAATACAGCCGCGCCTATCTGCATCACCTGAACCGCGCCGAGGAGGTGCTGGGACTGATGCTGCTGACCTGGCACAATCTGCAGTATTATCAAGACCTGATGAAGGGCCTGCGCGCCGCCATCGCCGAAGGCCGTCTGGCCGCCTTCGCCGCCGAGTTCGAAGTGATGCAGGCGCAGGGCGACATCGAGCCGTTGTGAGGGAAAGAGACATGTCCCAGACCATCTATGACAACCTGACCCAGTTGGGCGGCAAGACCGCTTTGCCCAACAGCCCCGACGAGGCCGTGCTGGAGACGGTGCCCAATCCCCATCCCGGCACCCCCTATCTGGTGCGCTTCGCCGCCCCTGAATTCACCTCGCTCTGCCCGATCACCGGCCAACCGGACTTCGCGCATCTGGTCATCGACTATGTGCCCGACGAGCTTTTGGTGGAAAGCAAGTCGCTGAAGCTGTTCCTCGGCAGCTTCCGCAACCATGGCGCCTTCCACGAAGCCTGCACGGTCGATATCGGCAAGCGGCTGGTCGAAGCTCTGTCGCCGGTCTGGTTGCGCATTGGCGGTTACTGGTATCCGCGCGGCGGCATTCCCATCGACGTCTTCTGGCAGACCGACGCTCCGCCCGCCGGCCTGTGGCTGCCCGATCAGGGTGTGGGTGGCTATCGCGGGCGCGGTTAGTGCGCGAACGCATCCGCCAAAAAGCCATTGAGCTAGGCTTCGCCGAGGCCCGTTTCACCACGGCCGAGGCGGTGCCCGGCGTCGCCCGTGACCTTGCCGCCTATCTGGCCGATGGCCGCCATGGCGCTATGGGCTGGCTGGCCGAACGCTTCGAGCAGCGCACCTCGCCCCAAGGACTGTGGCCGGACGTCAAAAGCGTCATCGTCCTGGGCGAGAATTACGGTCCCGGCAAGGATGGTTTCGCCTCGCTGAATGCCAAGGGACGCGGCCATATCTCGGTCTATGCCCGTGGACGCGATTATCACGACACCTTGAAGAAGCGCCTGAAGGCCTTTGCCCGCTGGCTGGTCGACACCTATCCCTGCGAGCTGAAGGTCTTCACCGACACCGCTCCGGTGATGGAAAAGCCGCTGGCGGCAAGGGCAGGCTTGGGCTGGCGGGGGCGGCATACCAATATCGTCTCGCGCCGCTTCGGCTCCTGGCTGTTCCTGGGCGAGGTTTACACCACCTTGGAGCTGGAACCCGACGCCCCCGAGCCGGATCGCTGCGGCGGCTGCCATGCCTGCGAGAGCGCCTGCCCCACCCAGGCTTTGACGGGCGGGCAGATCGAGCCCCGGCGCTGCATCTCTTATCTGACCATCGAAAATCCCGGCCCGATCCCGGACGAGCTGGCCGCATCGATGGGCAATCGCATCTATGGCTGCGACGACTGTCTGCTGGCCTGCCCCTGGAACAAGTTCGCCAAAGTCACCGCCGAACCCGATTATCTGCCCCGCGCCGAATTGCTGGCCCCGCGTCTGGCCGATCTGGCGGAATTGGATGACACGACCTTCCGTCAGGTCTTTGCCGGTTCGCCGGTCAAGCGCATTGGGCGGGATCGCTTCCTGCGCAATGTGCTGGTGGCCATTGGGAATGAGCGCGACCCGGCGCATCGAAGCCTGCTTCAGCGGCTTACGGGCGATTCCTCGCCCCTGGTAGCGGAAACCGCCGCCTGGGCCTTAAAAAGACTGACGTAATCACAGGACCGTCATTGGAAAGGCCCCGCGGGTCATGTTAGCCTTTCCAACATGAGCGAGAAAAACGGATATCCGTCGCGCCGCAAGGAGATCGTCGACGCTGCCCGCGCCCTGGCCGCCGAACAAGGCTGGCCGGCGGTGACCGTCCGTGCTGTCGCCGCCCGCATCGGCTGCAGCGCCCCGGCGCTTTATCAATATTTCCGCGACAAGGATGAAATCCTCGACGCCCTGGCCGCCGATGGGCGCAACCAGCTGGCCGAGCGGATGGATCACGCCCTGGCCGACACCGGCCATGGTCCGGGCAAGCGTCTGCGCGCCGCCGTGCGGTCCCTGTGGGACTTCGCCCAGGACAATCCCGAGACTTATGCGGTGATGTTCGGCTTATCAGGCCAAGCCTGCCATGGCGGCGGCGCCGGTCAAGCCTTGGCCCAGTTGCGCAAGGTGGCGCAGGAGCTGGCTATCAAGCGTGAAGCCCCCGAAGCTGCCGATGATCTGGCCGACAGCCTGATCGCCGCCAGCCACGGCTTCATCGCCCTGAACTTGGCCGGCAATTTCCCCGGCGGCCCGGATCGGGCGGCGGACCTGCTCCTCGCCCTGGCCGAGGATGTCTCCAAGGCCCTGGGCAAGAAGTAATCTTCTCTCTGACTTAAGCTTCCGAGGCGAGGGCCCGGGCCAGCTGGCTCAGGGCTTCCTGATGGCGCTCGTTGCCGATGCTGGCGAAGTTGCGCGCCAGCTCCAGGCACATGCGCTGGCGGGCAGTCAGGTCGGGAGCCCGCTGGCTGTCCAAACCTTCGAAGAAATAGCCCACCGGAACACCCAGCACCTGGGCGATCTCGTACAAACGGCCGGCCGAGATGCGGTTGATGCCGCGCTCGTACTTATGGGCCTGCTGATAGGTGACGCCGATCAGGTCGGCCATCTGCTGCTGGCTCAGGCCCAGCATGATGCGACGTTCACGGATGCGGGCGCCGACGTGACGGTCGGTATCGTTGGCGCGGTTGAGCGGCTTGGTAGCCTTGCTGCTGTCAGTGTTGATCGACATGATCCTTGGGTGCGGCATAAGGAAAAGGGCTCGGAAAGACGTCCTGCACAGGAATCGCTTCCGGAGTTTCCTAGGTCATTATTCTTATTTTTTTACTCAATCAACAAAATAATCAAAACTAACATGTAACTGCCTGTAAGTGTGCGGAATACCGCACAGATGGTTAACAATTGATATCATCGATTAACAGGATTTATTTATATGAGACACTCCTAAATGGGGTGCAACCTTTAAGAAACATCACCTCCATCGCCATGCCTATGCGATGAAACTTTACAAAATTTATATTTGAAATTCAGGCCGAAAGGCTTCAGGCGGTCAGGCTGACACTGCCCCCGGCAGAGCCGGATTCGCCCCAGCCCGGCATATCCATCTCGTAGCCGGCGCGGGACGAGGCGTCGGGCACCAAAGCCATGGCGGCGGAATAAGCCCCCAGCGCCTGCCCCGACAAACGGGGCGTGAGTGACGAGGCCGTACCGGCTGGCGCGGCCTGGCTGGCCGCCTCTTGGCTGGCGGCTTCCTGGATGGCCAGCATCTGGCTGAAGTCGGCGCCTTGCTGGAAAGCGGTCTGAAAACCATCCGGCGCGGCTTGATCCTGGGTTCCCTGGCTGGTGCCGTTCTGGGAATCCTGCGGCTGGAACGCGGATTGATCGGATTGGGAAGACGGCGTCGGAGTCTGGGTGACGGCACCGCCGCCATTGCCGGCAGCCGGCACCGAGGCCTGCAGATAGGCCTGAGCCGCGGCAAGCCCCAGGCGTCCCTGGGCGGCGGCGCTGGCCGAACTCGCCCGAAGATCGCTCCAGCTGGAGCCATATGATCCGATGCGGGAAACCAAGATTTGCCGCCAGAACGCCCTAAGAGGTTAACAACCCCTTAATTTATCCCAGCGGAGGGGACTCGCTCAAGAAGAGTCCGATGGCGAATCCCCTCTCAACCGACTTATTTTGCCTTGGCGGCCTTTTCCATCTGGTCCTGCAGCGTCTTCAGGCGAGACTGCAGCTCGGCGATGGTGGCTTCGGCCTGCTTTCCGGCCTCGACCATGGCGGCGGCGGGATTGGCCTGACCACCCACGCCATAGAAAGGCGTGAACATCTTCATCGCCCCTTCGAACAGGGCCATGTTCTGCTTGTTCATCTCCTCCAGCGGATTGAAGGGGAACAGGCCGGACATGTACTGGCGCATCTGCTCTTCGTTCCGCTGGAACGCCTGCATGCTGTATTCCAGATAGCGGGGCAGCACGCCGCCCAGCTGGTCGCCGTAAAAGCCGATCAGCTGTCGCAGGAAACCGATGGGCAGCAGGTTCTGCCCGCCCTTGGATTCCTCTTCGACGATGATCTGGGTCAACACCGAACGGGTGATGTCCTCGCCGCTCTTGGCGTCATAGACAACGAAATCCTCGTTGTCTTTCACCATCTGACAAAGATGGTCCAGCGTGACATAGCTGCTGGTGGCGGTGTTGTAGAGACGGCGGTTGGCGTATTTCTTAATGGTGATCGGTGCGCTGCTCGTCATCGGATCGGGCTTTCTCGTGGCGGCCGGCGGGAATTGAATGCAAAGAAGCTTAACAGCTTCCACGAAAGAATATAACGCCCCTGTTCGATATTTTTCACGATTCCTACGGATATATCCATCAGGGGTGGATCCGCCCTTGGCGATCTCTGGTCAAAGGCTAGCCGCCTGTCATATACTGCCCGCCATGACAGACGCCCCCGACCTCGACAAGCTGGCGCGCCGCTATATGGACCTGTGGCAGGACCAGATGGCGGCTATGGTCAACGACCCCAAGCTGGCCGACTCCATGGCCCAGGCCTATCGCCTGACGGTCCAGGGCGCCGCCGCCATCGCCCAGGCCACGGGCATCAAAGCGCGATCCGGGGAGACCCATGCGCCAAACCAGGACACCGCCGCCGCTCAGCCCGCATCGCCGGCTGGGTCCGCGCCCTCTGCCGTTCCACCTGTTGTCCCAGGCGACGACGCTCTTGTCCTCGCGCGGCGCGTTGCCGAGCTTGAGGAACGGGTCGCTCGTCTTGAAGCCGCACTTGGCGCCGCTGGCGGAGAGCCTGCGCCAAAGCCTCGGCGACGTCGATCCTGAGATCTTCGACAAGGCGGTCGAGACCGAGGCTTTCCGTCGCATGGATGGCTTTGTGCGCGGCATCGCCGCCTATCGCCATCATCCCTATCACCGCGCTTTGAGCGAAATGCCGGCGGTGTGGCAGCAAGGCACCACCCGCCTGCTCGATTATTCCCAGCCCGGCTGCGACGGCCCGCCGGTGCTGATGATCCCGTCCCTGATCAACCGCGCCTATATCCTCGACCTGACCCAGCGGCGCAGCCTGATGCGCTATCTGGGGGAAAAGGGCTTCCGCGCCTATTTGCTGGATTGGGACGCGCCCGGCGAGGCCGAGAAAAATTTCAGCCTCGACGACTATATCGCCGGACGGCTTTGCGAAGCTTTGGACGCCGTGCTGGCCCTGACCGGAACAAAACCCATGCTGGCCGGCTATTGCATGGGCGGGCTGCTGGCGTTGGGGCTGGGGCTGCTGCGCCAGGACGACGTTAAAGGACTGGCGCTGCTGGCCACCCCTTGGGACTTCCACCAGCCCGACGATCTGCAAGGCCGCATGGTGTTCAGCCTGCAAGAATGGCTCGAGGATGTCATCAAGCTGGATGGCACTCTGCCGCTGGACATCCTGCAAATCCTGTTCACCACCATCGACCCCAAGGGGGCCGACAAGAAATTCCGCCACTTCGCCGAACTGCCGCAAAAAGGCGCCAAGGCCCGCGATTTCGTGGCGCTGGAAGACTGGCTGAACGACGGCGTGCCGCTGGCCGGGCCGGTGGCGCGGGAATGTCTGTTCGACTGGTATGGCCAGGATTCCACCGCCAAAGGCCAATGGTTGCTGGCAGGAAAACCGGTGCGGCCGCAAGATTTCATCAAGCCGTCGCTTGCCATGGTGCCTATGAAGGATCGTATCGTTCCCCCGGCTTCGGCGATGGCTCTGGCCCAGGCCTTGCCGCAGGTGACGATCCGGCCCCTGGCCGCTGGTCATATCGGCATGATGACCTCTGGCCGGGCGAAAACCGACGTCTATGGGCCATTTGTACGCTGGTTGAGAAGGTGTACTCGCGATTGACGGCTGGACTCGCCAACCGTCGATCATTTAAACACGTTGGGCGAGAATCGTTTCTGGCTAATCGGGGGGAAACAACCCCCACTTTTTGGAGAGTTGGGACATGTCCGATATCGTTATCGTCGCCGCCGCCCGCACCCCCATCGGTGCTTTCTCCGGCAGCCTGTCGTCCTACAGCGCCGCTGGCTTGGGCGAAATTGTCATCCGCGAAGTTCTGTCCCGCGCCAAGGTCGATGCGGCCGACGTCTCCGAACTGATTTTCGGTCAGGTGCTGGCTGCCGGCGACGGCCAGAACGCCGCCCGCCAGGCCGCCATCAAGGCCGGTCTGCCCATCGGCACCCCCGCCTGGACCATCAACCAGGTTTGCGGTTCGGGCCTGCGCACCGTGGCTCTGGGCTTCCAAGCCATCAAGAACGGCGACGCCTCGGTGATCATCGCCGGCGGCCATGAGAGCATGTCCAACTCGCGTCATGCCGTGTATCTGCGCAGCGGCACCAAGATGGGCAACTCCCAGATGGTCGACACCATGATCAACGACGGCCTGACCGACGCCTTCGCCGGCACCCATATGGGCATCACCGCCGAGAACGTCGCCAAGCAGTGGGAGATCACCCGCGAGCAGCAGGACGAATTCGCCCTGGCTTCGCAGACCAAGGCCGAGGCCGCCATCAAGGCCGGCAAGTTCAAGGACGAGATCGTTCCCGTGAAGATCGTCGTCAAGAAGGAAGAGAAGCTGTTCGACACCGACGAGCATCCGAAGTTCGGCACCACCGCCGACTCGCTCGCCAAGCTGCGTCCGGCTTTCGACAAGGCCGGCACCGTCACCGCCGGCAACGCTTCGGGCATCAATGACGGCGCTTCCTGCGTCATGCTGATGACCGCCGCCGAAGCCGCCAAGCGCGGCCTGACCCCGCTGGCCCGCATCGCCTCCTGGGCCACCGCCGGCGTCGATCCCTCGATCATGGGCACCGGCCCGATCCCGGCCTCGAAGAAGGCTCTGGAGAAGGCTGGCTGGAAGGTCGCCGATCTGGACCTGATCGAAGCCAACGAAGCCTTTGCCGCTCAGGCCATTGCCGTCAACCGCGACATGGGCTGGGACGTCTCGAAGGTCAACGTCAACGGCGGCGCCATCGCCCTGGGTCACCCCATCGGCGCTTCGGGCAACCGCGTCCTGGTCACCCTGCTGCATGAAATGCAAAAGCGTGACGCCAAGAAGGGCCTGGCGACCCTGTGCATCGGCGGCGGCATGGGTGTGGCGCTCACCGTCGAGCGCTAAGCCTGCCTTCTCCTACAAAGGTATGAAGAAAGCCCCGGATGCAAGTCCGGGGCTTTTTTCTTGGGCATCAAGTCCTTAAGATGATCAACGAGAAGGAGAGGCCAACCGATATCGTCAAGGTGGCCCCCAGGCGGAGGAGAACGAACAGATGGGTCGAGTTGCTATCGTCACCGGCGGCACCCGTGGGATCGGACGCGCCATTTCCGAGGGATTGAAGAACGCCGGCTATCGCGTCGCCGCCACCTATTTCGGCAATGTCGAGGCTGCCAAGCAGTTCACCGAGGAAACCGGCATTGCGTCCTATCGCTTCGACGTTTCCAACTACAAGGAATGCGAGGCCGCTGTCGCCAGGATCACCGCCGAGTTGGGCCCGGTCGAGGTGCTGGTCAACAATGCCGGCATCACCCGCGACTCCACGCTGCACCGCATGACCTACGAGCAGTGGGAAGACGTGATCCACACCAATCTGACCGCTTGCTTCAACATGGCCCGCTGCGTCATTGATTCCATGCGCGATCGCGGCTTCGGGCGCATCGTCAATATCGGCTCGATCAACGGCCAGGCCGGCCAGTATGGTCAGGTCAACTATGCCGCCGCCAAGTCGGGCATCCATGGTTTCACCAAGGCGCTGGCCCAGGAAGGTGCGGCCAAGGGCATCACCGTGAACGCCATCGCGCCGGGCTATGTCGATACCGAGATGGTGCGCGCCGTGCCCCATGCGGTGCTGGAAAAGATCATCGCCAAGATTCCCGCCGGCCGCCTGGGCCGGGCCGAGGATATCGCGCGGGGCGTGCTGTTCCTGATCGCCGACGAGTCCGATTTCATCACCGGCACCACCCTGTCGATCAACGGCGGCCAGCATATGTACTGACGGGGCTTGTCCTCGTTCGGCTTTTGCGGAATTCTCCCTCACCCCCAACCCCTCTCCCGATTTCGAGAGAGGGGAGTTGAGCCTTCTCCCTCCCCCGCAGGCGGGAGAGGGCTGGGGTGAGGGAAATATACTCCGATAAAGGCCGCCTTCATGTCCGCTTCATCCCATGCCGCACATTCCAAAGCCAGCCTGATCGGCTCGATCGCCCTGCTGCTTTGGTCCACGCTGGCCATTCTGACCGCCTGGACCGGCGCAGTGCCTCCTTTCCAGCTGGTGGCGATGGCCTTCGCCATGGGCTCGCTGATCGCCGTAATCAATTGGACGATCAAGGGTCAGGCGATCCTGCCGCGCCTGAAGCAGCCGGTGGGGGCCTGGGCCTTAAGCGTCGCCGGGCTGTTCGGCTATCACTTCTTCTATTTCCTGGCCCTGCGGCTGGCTCCGCCGCTGGAAGCCAATCTGCTGAACTATCTCTGGCCGCTGCTGATCGTGCTGTTCTCGGCCCTGCTGCCGGGCGAGAGGCTGCATCTGCGCCATGTGATCGGCGCGGTGATGGGCATGGGCGGCGCGGTGCTGCTGATCACCAAGTCGGGCGGGGCCAGCTTCGACCCGCGCTATCTGGCCGGCTATGCTTCGGCCATGGCCTGCGGCGTGATCTGGGCCGCCTATTCGGTGGCCAATCGCCGCTATAAGGAAGTTCCTAGCGATGCGGTGGGCGGCTTCTGCTTCGCCACCGCCCTGCTGGCCCTGCTCTGCCATCTGGCCTTCGAGCAGACCGTCTGGCCGGAAGGCTGGCAGTGGCTGGCGGTGCTGGTGTTGGGGACCGGCCCGGTGGGGGCGGCTTTCTTCGTTTGGGACTATGGCTGCAAGCACGGCAATATCCGCCTGCTGGGCAGCCTGGCCTATGGCGTGCCGCTGCTGTCGAATGGGTTGCTGATCGCCTTCGGCATGGGCGAACTGACTTGGCGAGTGGCGATGGCGGCTGGGCTGATCATCGGCGGCGCCATCCTGGGTACCGGCCTGCTCAGCCGGCGGAAGCAGCCGCAGCCCGACGCTTCGCCAGCCGTTTCTCCAGCAGAACCTTGACCTTTTCCCAGCCCACCGGCGGGCGGGGATCGAGGGACAGGCCGACCGAGACGATGCGCCCGTCGCGCATCTCGCGCACGATCAGGTCCACCGGACCCAGATGCACGCGGTCGCCTTCCTCGAGGTCCTGGCGGAATTCCTTGCGGAACAGCTCTGACACGGTGGCGGCGTCGTTCTCGTGCCCCAGCGGCAGGTCATAAGCCTCTCGCAAGGCGCCAATGGTGATCTCGGGGCCGATGATGAAGTCGCCGTATAGAGCGGCGTCTTCCTCAAGGTCTTCCTTCATGCGGCCGAACAGCTTGTCCAGCAGCGGCACCTGATTGGGAGCCACCAGCAGATAGACCCGATCCCCCGCCTGCAAAGCGCCGGGAACGCTTTTGATCTTGCCGCCACGACGCACCAGAACCGGACGCGCCCAGCGGGGCAGAGCCCGGCCTTTCGCAACCGGGCTGTCCTCGTGCAGCACATAGGCCACCAGCTCGCGGTCGGCCAGACCCGGCAGATCGACTTCCATACGGTCCACCGGCCCGGCCTTCTCGGGCACGATCAGCCCCAGCCAGCGGGCCAGCGGGCGCACCGTCCAGCCCTGCACCAACAGCGAAGCCACCACCACCAGGAAGGCGAAGTCGAAGAACATGCCGGCATGCGGCACCCCGCCCAGCAGCGGCACCATGCCCAACAGGATCGAGACGGCGCCCCGCAATCCCACCCAGGCGATGAACAGCCGCTCGCGCTTGCCGAAGCCGAACGGGGCCAGACAGAGGAACACCGCCAGGGGCCGGGCCAGGAAGGTCAGGCCAACGGCCAGGATGCCGGCTCCGGCCATTTCCTGCGGGAATTGGCTGGGGGTCGCCAGCAGCCCCAGGGTCACGAACATGGCGATCTGGGCCAGCCAGGTGATGCCGTCCTGGAAGCGGCGCAGATTGCCCACCCCTTGCAGCTTGGCATTGCCCGCCACCAGACCGGCCAGATAAGCCGCCAGGAAACCGCTGCCGCCGATGACATTGGTCAGACCAAAGATGGTCACCGCCAGCCCCATCACCGCGACGGGCGTCAGGCCTGGGTCCAGCTTCAGGCGATTGACCACGGCAATGATGGCGATGCCGCCCAGCAGGCCCATCAGCACGCCGCCGCCGCCTTCCATCACCAGATGCAGCAGCACTTGCCCCCAGCCCAATCCCTGCTGCCCGGTCAGCAGGCCGGTCAGGGTCAGGGCCAGGAAGATCGCCACCGGATCATTGGTGCCGGATTCCACCTCCAGCGTCGAGCGCACCCGGTCGCGGATGGTGATGCCGCCGACGCGCAGCAGGAAGAACAAAGCCGCCGCATCGGTCGAAGACAGAATGGTGCCCATCAAGGCCGCCGTCGGCCAATCCAGCCCCAACAGCCAATGGGCCGGCAAGGCCACCAGCAGAGTGGTGACCAGCACGCCCAGGGTCGCCAGAGTGATGGCGGGAGCGGCGGCCTGACGATAGCTCTTCAGACTGGTATGGAAACCGCTGTCGAACAGAATCACCGCCAGGGCGGCGGAACCAATCAGGAAGGCGGTGGGCACATCGGCAAAACGGATGCCGCCGATGCCGTCCTCGCCAGCGGCCAGACCGATGCCCAGGAAAATCAGCAGCAGCGGCGCGCCGAAACGAAAGGCCAGCACCGAGGTGAACACGCTGGCGACGGCAAGCCCGGCACAAACCAGAATGATCAGATTGATGCCGTCCATGCCTCTCCCGCCGCTCTTGTGACATTCGGGAACCGCCCCCCTCCCCCTTGTGGGGAGGGCTGGGGTGGGGGAGCTGATCTCACTTTGCGGGCTGCTGGCCCGCTCACCCCCACCCTCGATCCCTCCCCACAAGGGGGGAGGGAGGAGCACGGCACCCTTAACTGACTATCCTCTCTATGGTGGCGACGGAAGGGCGCAGCGTCAACCGTTGCAGGCCTTGAGAATCAATCCATTGGCGGCATTGCGCCCGGCCTCGAACAGCCGTTCCAGCAGTTCCGGCTTGGGGTCCAGAGCCGAACGGCTGGCGAAGAAGTCGGAATCGATGGCCAATGTCTGCACATCCAGATCCCGCAGACGGGTCAGATGCGACGGCAACCGCCCCGCCACATTCATGCTCAGACGCATCTCGGCAATCGCCTCCATCTCGCGCAACAGCGGGGCATTGAACAGAATCCGCTTCAGCCGGGCGAAGATATCCTGAGCTGCGGTGGGGGCGCCGGGCTCTTCATCAGGGGTCAGCTTGACCACCAGCAAGGACCGGCATTCGGTTTCCATGACCATCGGCAGCAAGGGCGGATTGGCCGAGAAGCCGCCGTCCCAATAGGGCTCGCCGTCGATCTCGACCGCCTGTTGCAGATAGGGAATGCAGGCCGAGGCCATCAGCACATCCAGGCTCAGCTCATGCTCGCGGAACACCCGCACCTCGCCTTTCGGCACATGGGTGGTGGCGATGAACAGCGGCAAGGGACAGTTGGCCCGCAGCCGCTCGAAATCGATCATGCCGGCCAGCAGGTCGCGCAAGGGATTGAGGTTCAGCGGATTGAACTGATAAGGCGACAGCACCCGCGTCATCAGGTCGAACTGCATGTCGGCCCCCGGCAGGCTTAAGGGGTTGAAGGCGGACAGCTTGCCCACCTGCTCCCATAACTGCCGCAAAGCCGCCCGAGCGCCGTCGCGCCCGCCTTCAAGATAACCCCATGCCGTGGCGACGGCGTTCATCGCCCCGGCGCTGGCGCCGCTGATGGCGCCGATAGGAAGCTGGTCCTCTTCCAGCAGTCGGTCGACCACACCCCAACTGAAGGCGCCATAAGCTCCGCCCCCCTGAAGCCCAAGGGCCAAAGGAGCAGGAAAAGGGCCGCTGTCAGACAGTGCGGTCTGGAATGGTGTACGCCACTGCATGGCGGGAACCTCGCATCCAGAATCATGTTGCACTGCAATATATGGCGGCTGTCATACCTATTTCAATGGTGGATGCCAGCCCTTGGGCGCCAGCTCGAAGCCTTCGAAGCGAAAAGCCGGGGCGACGGTGCAGCCGACCAGGGACCAATCCCCCAGCGATTCCGCCGCTTGCCAAGCGAAAGCCGGCACCACTGCCTGGGGGCGATCGCCTGATGGAAGGTCGGAACCCAACCTGTGAAATTTTTCCGCTTGCCCCTCTTCCGCCACCGACAGAACCAGGGGCGCGCCGGCATACCAATGCCAAATCTCCACCGCATCCACCCGATGCCAATGGGAGCGTTCTCCCTTGGCCAGCAGGTAATAGATCAGCGTGCAGGCCCCACGCCCCTCTGCCCCATCGGGATCACGGAAGGTCTCGCGGTAATGCCCGCCCTCGGGATGAGGCTGCAAATCCAGCAGCTCCACCACCTGAGCGGCGCTCATGCCGGGAGATATGATCATTCCTTCGGCACCGTCGCGGCGACCGAGGGACGCTTTTCCTGCTCGGCATACCAGGCCGCCAGCTTGGGCCGGCCCTTGCGCCAGTCATCGGCGGCCATGCGGAAGTCAAGATAGCCCAGCGCGGCGATGATGGTGATCTCGCCGATGGTGAACTGCTGCGACAACGTCTCGGCCTCGGCCTCCAACTGATCGAGACCACGGCCGATGGCCGCCTTCTGCCGGTCGATCCAGCCCTGCCAGCGATATTGCTCGGGCCGGCGCAGGGTCTCGATCACCGCCTGCAAGGCGGCATCCAGAATGCCGTCGGCCAGGGCCTGGCGGCGAATGGCGGTCCAGCGGGCCGGACCGGCGGCAGGGAAAAACTTGGCGCCGTCATGCAGGCTGTCCAGCACCTCGCAGATCACCGGACTGTCATAGAACTGCTGGCCGTCATCCAGGGTCAGGCAAGGCACCTTGCCCAGCGGATTGTCGGTGGGCAGGTCGGTGGCCGGGTCCCAGGCATTGGTCTTGATCCGCTCGATTCGAGAGTCGAGACCGGCTTCCTGAGCCAAAATGGTGACCTTGCGGACGAAAGGCGAGGTGGGGGAGTAACGCAGCTTCATGATGGCGAGGCTCTTCCTCTTCTGGGAATGGGTCTTAAAAAGCATCCTTGCGACGGCGGATTTCGCCGAACACCTTGGCGGGATCGGCCCCTTCCATCCCCACCCCCTGCTGCACCGAGGCGATGTCGGCGCGCAGGAAGGGGTTGGTGGCTTTCTCGACCGCCAAAGTCGAAGGAACAGTCGGTTGCAGCTTGGCCCGCAGCTCGTCCACCTGGGCGATGCGGGCCATCAGATCGGCATTGCCCCGCTCGACCGTGCGGGCGAAGCGGGCGTTCGACTGGGTATATTCATGGGCGCAGAACAGCCGGGTATCGTCGGGAAGATTCCGTAGCGTGGCGAGCGATGCCCACATCTGCTCGGGTGTGCCCTCGAACAGGCGGCCGCAGCCCAGGGTGAACAGGGTGTCGCCGGCGAACAGCGCCTTGCTTTCCTCGAACCAATAGCTGAGATGGGCGCGGGTATGGCCCGGCGTGGCGAACACCTTGGCGGTGGCGCTGCCCAGTTGGAACTGATCGCCGTCGGCCAGGGGAATATCCAGGCCGGGAATGCGCTCGGCATCGGCGCGGGCTCCGACGATCTTGCAGCCGGTGGCCCGCTTCAGCGCCAGATTGCCGCCGATATGGTCGTCGTGATGATGGGTCACCAGGATATGCGACAGGGTCCAGCCCATGGCCTCGACCCAGCCCAGCACCGGTTCCGACAAGGCCGGATCGACCGCCGCCACCGCATGGGTTTCCGGGTCGTGCAGCAGATAGATGTAGTTGTCGCTCAACACCAATATCTGCTCGATATCCAGCACGGCCATGCGGTCCCCCTTTCGCCTCTTGCCCGACTCCTGCGAAGGAGATGCTATCACAATTCACTTGCCGCAAGTGGAGCATCGTCCCATTGATAGCTTTATGTGGAGCGACGTCATCGATCTTCGGGACTTTTACGACACCAGCCTGGGCCAGGTCGCCCGGCGGATGATCCGTCGTCGCCTGCGTGAATTCTGGCCCGACCTGAAGGGGCAAAGGCTGCTGGGCATCGGCTATGCCACACCCTTCATCTGGGGCCTGCGCGAAGAGGCCGAGCGGGTGCTGGCGGTAATGCCGTCATCCCAGGGCGTATTGCCCTGGCCGGCGGAAGGGCCGGGACTGGCGGCCCTGGCCGAGGAAACCGAGCTTCCTTTTCCCGACCGATCGTTCGACCGCATTCTGGTGGTGCATGCCCTGGAATCCACCGAGCATGTGCGCGGCATGATGCGCGAGATCTGGCGGGTGCTGACCGATGGCGGGCGGCTGATGATCATCACCCCCAACCGCCGGGGCATCTGGGCGCGGCTCGACCGCACCCCTTTCGGCCAGGGACGGCCCTATACGCCGTCGCAGCTGAACCGATTGCTGCGCGACAATATGTTCCTGACCCTGCAAAGCGGCACGGCTTTGTTCATGCCGCCTTTCACCAGCCGCATGATCCTGCGCTCGGCCCCAGCCTGGGAAAATCTGGGCAGCCGCTGGTTTCCCCGCTTCGCCGGCGTGCTGATGGTGGAAGCCGCCAAGCAGCTTTACGCCGGCACCGCGATCCGGGCCGAAGCCGAACGCGCCAAGCGCCGCGTCACCATCGCCATGCCGCAAGGATTCCGGCGGGAGAAGCCTTAACAGCATCGTCATCCCCGCGCAGGCGGGAATGACCACGATGTTTAGATTTTCAGCAGTCCGTTAAGGCCGCAGGATATGGGTATGGTCCGGCGCATATAGCCGGCTGTCGGTGAAATCCGCGCCTTCCAGCACCCGCCCCACCAGCACCAGGGCGGTGCGGGTGAAACCGGCTTCCTTCACCTTGTCGCGGATCGTGCCCAAAGTGCCGCGCAGGAAGGCCTGATCCGGCCAGCTGACCCGATAAGCCACCACCACCGGGCAGTCGTCGCCGTAAAGCGGCGTCAGTTCCTTGACCACATGGGCCAGATTGTTCACCGACAGATGGATCGCCAGGGTGGCGCGGGTGGCGCCGATGGTGGCCA